>ERZ773065.588-NODE-588-length-19740-cov-9.643891_pt1 | contig 19740 bp, 15 predicted proteins | sample MGYA00580623_ERZ773065 | MGnify/ENA primary metagenome ERZ773065 (study PRJEB29015, sample SAMEA2738017) | human oral metagenome | biome: human oral; feature: human-associated habitat; material: dental | place: China | collected 2047 ... | reverse complement strand
ACGCCCTCTGTCTGAGCGCAGGCACCGTCCGCAACCACATCTCATCCATCCTCGCTAAGCTCGGCCTAAAAAACCGCACGCAGATCGCCGTGTTCTTCTATAGGAACTGCTACTGAGGAGCGGCGAGTCAGAGCCGTAACACCCGGCACTCAAGGGCAAATACGCAGACATCCATCGTCGGTATAAAGCGCATAATCCACGAGGCTTCGTGAGCTCGTGTGGATGGGTAGTTGCGTCACCGCCCCAGCGGCGTGGGCGTCAGGTCCGAGCGCCCTGGCATCACGGGGGCCATGGGGCCATCGATATCGTGGGACCCGTGGCCCCGCCCGGTCGCGCGAGCGGCCATGTCATGGGGACGCAGGAGTGTACACAGATCGGCGAAAACGGCCTTACGGAGCCGTTTTGGGGCATTCGTGTACACTGTTGCGCCGTTGTGGGCAGGCATGGGGACAAAGGAGTGTACACAGATTGGCTAAAATGGCCTCTCGGAGCCGTTTTGGGGCATTCGTGTACACTGTTGCGACGCAAGGGTCGCGCGAGTTGCGACGGGTGGCACGAGTGCCTCAACCGCCATGGTGTGCCGGCGGCGCCCCCTCGGTGGCCATTTTCTCTTGGTTGAAAGAACTTTGCGCCGTCAGGGAACTTCGTCCACACGTTGGACAAAACACCTCGTCTCCTCCTACCTACGCTACGCGCTTGTGCTGGTACACGCGAATGTCATCGCTCACAGGTGCCGCCTTAAGGCATGGCAGAGCAGCCGCCAGGCTTATAGACCTGACGGCTGCAGCTTGTCTGCATCTACGATTAGGAGATATACGAAAGTGAGAATTCCCTGTAGTTTTACGAATGCCTACAGATTGAAGAGAGGCAGAGAGATCCCCCCACCTGCATATACACCCATGAACGGCATTTACCCAGCGCCAAGCACCTGCACGACAAAGTGCCGGACGCACAGACACAACGCTGTTGACATGGCCCGACATCACGCAGGTAGCTCCCCCTTGAAGGCAATCACACATCTGTTTGAGAACTGAATAGCAGTATATCATCCATCCCTGCGGCACTCAAGTCACAGCTATAGTTAGGCCTTGTGAAGGAACACCGCACGCCACGGATTTGCGAAAGGCAGGCTCAGCGATACGTCGTCTTCACGTTCATCTTACGCACGTGCACCTTGACGTTTGGGTCGAGTGACAAGAACAGCTTCTCGACCGCCGTGAGCAACACGTTCATATGGACCTTATCCGCGTTGTCCTCCCACTGACTGAACCTGAAGTTATAGGTACAGGTCCTGTAGTCTTGCTGGGTTCGGGTGAGCATCGCCTTCCAGTCCTTGGCCCTCGCGATGACAAAGCTCACCCCATTATCCTCAACGAGCTTCGCGCGAAACGAGCCAAAGGGGATGGAGCGCACGGCAGGCGCGACCATGGGGTCAAATTGGGAGGCAATGGTGAAGTCCTCAGTGTTTTCCTCAAACCCCTCCTCGCGCTCGATCATCTTCCCCTCGCCAATCAGCCTCTTCCTCCGCTTCGTGTCCCAAAGATATGCCACAAATATGAACACAGCGAGAATGGTAAATCCGATGAGAGTGGTCTTCAAATCCCCACGACGGGCCACGAGGGCAACTGCGAAGAGACATGCCATCACGTTCATGATGCATCAATTCCCTTCCTCAGTGCGTGGGTGGCAGCTCACGATTCCATCGAAGTAGCCTCGCGTGGGAAAGAGGTCCCGCGCCTCCTCAAAGAGCCGCTCGCAGATGGCCACAAAGTAGTCATCTGTCATGGAGCTGATAAAGTCGCACACGGTCTGATCCAGGTCACCCTGCCAGTTGTAGCTCCCACCATAGTGGCCAAGCTGACGCTCCAGCGGAAGGATGTGGTGGGCAAAGATGACGGCACGCTCGTCGCCTGCGCGCAGCTCCTCAAGCTCGTGCTCGAAGAGCCGATCGAAGAGCTCCCCCACCGCACGCGGCAGGTCCCCATCCACCTCGGCCGAGCCGTAGATCTTCTCGTAGTTCTCTCGCTTGGCACGCCTGAGCTCGGCAAAGCCCGCCTCGCTCATCTCGATGCGGTCCTTGCCCACGCTGTTCTCGACCACATCTGCGCAGAGCGCCAAGAGCGCCCAGGCGTTGTAGGCCCCTCCGAGCCCATCGTCGAAGCTGTCCTCGCCCACGAGGCCGGCACGTATCGCATCCTGGCGATCCTTGCCCACGTAGGCGATGATGTCGGAGACGCGCACCACGCAGCCCTCGAGCGTCATGGGTCGCAGCTTGTCTATGACCGTATCACCGCCCTGCCAGCAGGACTCGACCACACGATCGAAGCTGCCGAAGTCCGAGAGGCCGCTCGTCTCGAAGACCTGACGCTCGAACTCCCCGTTGTGGCAGATGACGCCATCAAGCGTCTGGAGGGAGAGGTTGCGACCATAGAGGACGTCCAGCACGCGCGCGCTCTGGACGTTGTGGAAGAACCAGCGTCCGGTACGGCGGTGGTAGGCGTCGTTCAAAAAGCGCTCGCCCGCATGCCCGAAGGGCGTGTGCCCGATGTCATGCCCAAGCGCGATGGCCTCGATGAGGTCGAGGTTGAGGCCGAGGGCGCGCCCGATGTCACGCGCCACACGACCAACGAGCTGCTCGTGGAGGTTGCGACGGGTGATGTCGTCGTTTGCCGCAAAGGAGAAGACCTGCGTCTTGCCGTTCAGGCGATTGTATGCCGGCGTATGGATGACCTTCTCGCTGTCGCGGACGAAGGCGGGACGCAGAAGCGATGCTTTATCATGGGAGCCATCTCGTCGTATGACCGACGAGTCGGCTGTGGCAAAGGGAGAGGTGCCGCCCGCCGCACGGATCTCTGCGACACGCCGCGCCGCAGCGGGCGAGAGCTCACCCGAAAGCCCGGGCGCCAACCTGTTTGTCAACCTGACCATTGCGTCTCCTCCCTGTGAGCAACTGAATTCATGACCGCAGATCCATGTCGGCACCCTCGTCATCAGCGCTCAGGTAGCATTGCTCGTTCGCCGATGTGACGCTCATACCTACCCGTCGCATGAGCGACACCGACGCCCTGTTGTCCGGATAGACCTCTGCCCATGGGGTCCACCCCTTGTCCACGTGCTCGCGGATCTTGGCTGAAAGGAGCGCCTGTGCCCAACCTCGGCGCCTGTGCCCATCAAACACCGTCAGCATACCAATAGAGCCGCAGGGATGCTCACCGACAAAGCCCACGAGTTCCTCTCCCCTAAAGCCACCCAGGATGCCGCCCGACTGGAGGAGCTTGCGCAAGCCTTGCTCGCTCGCATAGCCCGTAGGGCCATAGGATGCCCATATGACATCGAAGTGGCTCTCGTCGAGCTGCCTCAGCTCGTGGTCGGCATCCGTGCTGGGAAGCCTCCCGTCCTTGAGGATCGCAAGGCGATAGGGGTCAACCCTCGTGAGCCCACAGCGCAGCTTGACGTCACGCACGAGTGCCGGCTCGAGGACGACCACCACGGGCGCATGGACCAGCATCCTGATCACAGAACGCCCAAGCGCGACGTCACCTGCCCAGAGCGTCTGGATGCCGTCGGACGTCCGCACGAGCACGCAGCCCTCCTTTGCGAACTCGACTGTGGCGATGTCTCGCCGCAGCATCTCGGCAAGCGGGAAGGCGCGCCGAGGGGCATCGCGCAGCGCCTCGAGACCGCGCGCCCGCAGTTCAGCCGAGCTCGTCTCGCATGAGACCACAACCGCACCAAGACGCTCGGCAATCTGGTGCATGCCCTCGGCATTCGGATGCTCGAAGCCATCGGCCAGAAGCGAGCGCCTGTGGTCGAGTAGCCATGAGCCCTTCACGAGCCTCATCTGAGCGTGGCACGCCACCTCCTGCGCGATGAGCTTGCGCACGCCCTTCCAGCAGCTCTTGGGGTGAGAGGGCCATGCTCCCTCGTCGTGCCAGAGCGGGTCTGCGACGTAGGTCGGAGCCTTGGGCCACAGCCGTGAGAGCTCGTCCAGGTACAGCCGGATGTCACGTGCGACAAGGGATCCCTGGCAGGGCTCGTAGCGATAATTGGCCCCCAAGGCCACCACGATGAGTGCCACGTCGGCCTCCGGCCCCAACCCCAAAAGCGTTCCCGGTTGGAAGACCTGCCCACCAATCCCCTGGTTCACGAGGTCAAGATCGAGGTCCCTCGCAAGGAGCGCGGGCCAGCTCTGCCGAGGGTCCCCACAGACGAAGCCCTGCGCGATGGAGTCACCAAGGACGAGCAGCTGCCGACGCCTGGGAAGCGGCTCGATCCTCGTACCATTCCCCACGACAGAGCGCAGCGCGCAGCTGCGCAGGCAGGGAAGCCAGATGCGTACATGGTGTGCGGCTCCCAGGCCTGGAAGCTGCGTCGCGCCACCTGCCAGTGACTTCTCGGAATCGCCCACGCACAGGCTGAGGACTCCCCTTCCGAGCTGGGGCACAAGCGGCATCCGGGGACGGCCGTCGACCTCGATGCCAAGGCCGTCATAAGGCGAGGGCGCCGTGTCGCCTGAGTCCGTCTTCCCGTCCGTCCCGGCAGCGAGCGCGGTGTCCACGTGATCCAACACGGAGCGCGTTCCCGCAGGTTCCGGGTCCAGCCATAGCTCGAGCGCAAGCTCGGAGGAATCCGTCTTAAGCTCGAGCGAGATGCCTGCCGTCGCGCGAGCCATGACCCTGTAGAGCCCCGGATGCCAGGCATTGACGCTTCCCAGGGCCCTGAGTTGGGCGTCAGAGAACCGCTGCGGCCTTATCCAGCCACCCTCGTCACCCTGGATGGCCACACAGCCATGGAGCAGCTCCTGGGCAGGTCGGCGAACGAGCGTCGTAGATGCCGTGAGGTCACCCGCTTGCGGGGCAACGCTCATCCTGCCGTCACCACCCCGTCAGCTGCCGTGGATACGGCTGGGCCGGTCGCGGCTTCCACGGCGTCACGAACGACCCCGTATGCCTCGACCAGGTCATCGAGCGACCAGCGCGCGTTGGCGGGACTCGTTGACGGCAACGCCACGCAGCTGCGCCCGAGCGTTGGCTCTATGAGCTTGCGATAGAGACGTGCGGCCGCGCCTCCCGTGCAGAAGATGCGACAGATGGGCGCAGCCTCAAGTATGGCCGAGAGGTCGTTGGCGACGGGCCGTGTGATCGACGCATCCGAGGCGCCGCGAATCTCGGCACTTCTCAGCACGTCGTGCAGCGCCAGCTGATGTCGCTTAAGCAGACTTCGCCGGGCAACGTTATCCTGCGGCACAGGCTCGTCCCATAGGGCGGCCATGACCCACCAGAAGCGATTCTGAGGGTTAGCATAGTGAAAGCCCCTCGCCCGTGACGCGGGACTCGGCAGCGTACCGAGCAGGAGAACGCGACTCTGCCCGTCAAAGATGGCCGGCAGAGGCGATGTCACGGGTCCCGATGCCTGACCAACCCCGACTGTCGAGCTCGCCCGGTCAGACACACTACTCCCCCTCGGTGATTGGCTCGTAGAATTCCTCGCCATCGTCGAGCCGCACCATGGAGACCTGCCCGAATCCGGCACCTCCCGCAGCACCCGAATCAATGTCCCAGCGATCGGCGACGCCACCGGTCGCCTCGCAGGCCCCGACCTTGACCTGACGACAGAGCCCGTCCTCGCCCAGCGGCGGGCGCTCGAGGTAGTTTGCCATCCCATCCAGATAGGCTGTGGGCGTATGCCCGGCGATCACGATGGGACCGACGCCATTCTCGTCGACGAGCCCCGTTGGCACGCTCCAGAACTCCTCCCTAATCCAGAGCAGGTCCTCGGGATCCTGGTCGAGAAGGAGGTCCTTCATGCCCTGGGACGTAAGCTGGTCCTGGGGCAGAGGCCCCTTGGGGCGGATGCCCGCATGCACCATTATGTAAAAGCGATCATTCACCTTGGTCACCGCGCCAAACGGCAGGTTGATGACCCAATCGATCAGCTCGATCCTGGTCGTCTCGTCCAGGGCCTCAAGGCCGCTCAGCGTCGTATATGATCCGTTGATCTCCCAGTTCATCTTTACCATGGGGTCGTCCGTGGCCTGAAAATATGCGACCATGAGGTCCTCGTGGTTGCCCATGATGACACGGACATTCTTGAGGTCATGACAGATCCTGAGCACGCCCACCGGGTCCGGACCCCTATCCACCATGTCACCGAGCATGAAGAGGGTGTCATCGTCTGCAGGAGAGACACGCTCGAGCAGCCTCTCAAGCGGAACCCTATGGCCATGCACGTCCGAGAACGCATATGTTGCCATGATCGCATCTCCTTCATATCCGTACGAACCAAGAACATACTGCCCAGCTGCTACCGTAGCTATCACCATACTGTAAGGATAGCAAGCTTTGGGCCAGACTGCACGCACGCGTCACTCATTTTCGCCAACCTCAACGCGAGAGGCTCACCACATGGAGGAACGATGGCGGATACGCACCCTCGCAGCCGAGAGGTACTCACGACACACGTGGAGCCTCCACGGGACCATCGACCCCACAACGACGAGGCGACCGCCAGCCCCTGCGGTACGATTGGCTTGGCCAGCACCTTGCACCACATCAACCAGCTCGCTCATCGTGGACTCGAAGCGCTCCTTTTTGAGCCGGCACTCCCAGACGACAGCCACGGTCCAGCCGCTTGCGAGGAGCTGCGCGCAGCTGCGCTCGTCTCGAATCCGGTTGTGCAGGAACTTGGCCTCCCAAAACGCAACGTTCGACTGTGGAAGAGGGAGGTCACAGTAGGGGCAGCGGTGCCAGAAGCAGCCGTTCACAAAGATCGCCATGCGGCGTCCCGGATAGCAGATATCGGGCCTTCCCGGAGCCTTCTTCCAGTGCAGGCGATAGCCACGAAGACCCGCCGCACGCAGAGCCGCCCTCACCTTGAGCTCGGGCTTGGTATCCTCGCTCTTGTTGGCCTGCATGACATGGCGCGTCGCCAGACTCACCCTGCACGTGACGGCTCCCCTTGGCTCTGCGGCAGGCGGCCCCTTAGCTGCCGCGACGTTCTCCTCGCTCACACGTCGGCATCCCCGCCAAGCGTCACGCCAATCGCAGGAACGGGTGGATCCTCGAGCGCCTCGGGATCCACCGGCTGGCCAGAGAAGTTTCGGTTTCCCGTGAGTCTCTGCGCGGCCTCCTCGTCGAAGTCCTCCGCAAAAAAGCTACCCTCTGCAGCAGTCACGCTCGCAAGGGCACGCTCATAGAGGTCCCAGAAGCTCTCACGCGACACGGCGGCGGTAAAGGGATTCACCCATGGCAGGCGCTCCGCGTTCTCGAAGTCAGACCGAGCCTCAGGGCGCACCCTGTGCGCCATGGCGCGATACCGCGAGTAGCGAGCGTGATCCACCAGCCTCTCGATGGGCGCGATCAGCCTCCCCTTGATGCCGGCTGGCGTGTAGAGCGCGCGCTGCACGAGCCGAAAGAACTTGACCGAGCGCGTGTAGCAGTCCAAGGTCACGGTGCGGCTGAAGCTCCAGAGGTTCATGTAGAAGAAGAGCTTGTCGATCACCTTGAGCGTCTCGTCGCGTGCGACGAGCACCTCCCTGAAGGGAAGAAAGTCCTCGATCGTCGTGCCGCTCTTAACGTAGAGCACCATCTCGTCAAGGTCACGCTCTATCTCCGCATGCACCGCTGGCCCATCCGTGCGGTCAAGACCCTCGACGCCTGCGTCGCAGATGCCGTACAACTCGGAGAAGACGAGCGGGTGCACCGCGCTGTCGAGCAGGTAGTGGCAGAGAAATCCCGCCGCATACGCCCTGGCGACGGGTCTTTCCGCCTGGGGGAGCATGTTCAGCGAATCATGCAGAGACGACAGGAGCGCAGCCGGGCGCTGACGATGCATGAGACGCCCCACGAAGTCCTGCTCCTTGGCGCGTGGGTCAAGCTCAAGGTAGAACAGCGGGTCAGGCCCCTGGTTACCTAGAAAGAAGGCGTCGCGCTCGGACGAGGATAGAAGTCCGAGGTCGGCAGCGACGCCTCCGTAGGCATCCCTGCCAAAGAACTCATGTGTGAGAATCGCCGGCATACGGACCGTCCTCCCTTGCGTATCTACTCCATACGCTCTCGTTGGGCGCGTGCCTTACTGGTCGCGCATGCTCCTATGGTCGAGTTTTCGGCCGCTCGATGCAAGAGACATTTTCATCATCCATCTAAGCCTTTAAAGAAGCTGCGTCAACCGCCAGATGCTCACGGGCGTACGGCGTGGGTGGCCCTCGTATGGAGGCTGGAAGCTACACTGGAGTGGATGGGTGTACAGTGAGCAGGCAGGGGCGCGCCCGTCTGCTCGCGGGAGCGACTGAACCGAGTGAGCGGGACTTACGGCAGCGTGGCCAGGCACGCCGTACCATAGGAGGAAGAATGAGGAGCCTTGTGTGAGAGAGCCTGACGAGAAAGACCTGGCACTTGCGGCACTGCGCGAAGCCATCGCAGCGCGTGACACCAGTCTCGTGAGGCACGGTCTGGATGCCCTCGCGAAGGCAGGAGATAGGCGATCAACGAGCAAGGCCACGCCCCTTGAGGCCGTGGACCTCCTCGAGCGGTCCTGTGCGTACGGCCCTCTCGCGAGTGCTCAGGCGATATGGGAGCACTTTCGTGGCGACTTCGCCTACACGGGCTGGGCGCTCGCGTTGGCTCTGCGTTGCAACAATGAGGACGTGGCTCGCTGGCTTCTTGGCCTGGACGTTGACCTTCTGGGAGCCGTGCGCCAACCCAAGGCGCTCCGGTCGCCCCTTCCCCACGAGGGCAGCTTCACCCGCTTCGACCTTGTCCGCGAGAGTCCGACGCTCTTTCTCAACAACATGGACCACACGGTCTCCACCGAGGTCTTTGACGACTTCTCTGGAACCGAGCAGATTATAGGCAAACCCTACGCAGTCCCTACAAGCCTACGCGCCAGCTGTGAGCTCGTGGGCACGCTTGCCTCCGAGGGCCTCTTTGATGCCGTCGTCTTCGATGACCTCTTTCGTGCCTGCGTGGTCAAGGCCTGGCATGCGCTGCGTCACGCGCGCGATCGTGATCCAAAGACGGCCCAGACCTGCCTCACGCTCGCGAGGCACTTGCTCAGGCTACATCGCGAACGAGGTTTTGGCGATGGCAACATCCGCCTCATCATGGGCAACCTCATCGTGCCCAAGGCCGATCCGGACATCGTGGCCTTCGTCTGCCTCGAGATGCCTGATGTCTTTCTGGGTAGGTTGCGGGCGCTCTCATGGCTGCAGGAGGACACCGAGCTCATCTGTCACATGGTGCCCGCCCTTTCGCCCGCAACCGAGCAGGACAACGCGGCGCTGCTGCTGGCGCTTGCCCGCTCTGGCCGTATGGGGGAGCTCAAGGCCATCGCAAGCTGGCCGAACACGTTCACGACCGCAAGCCTGCCCACAGCCGTGGAGACGGCGTCTGTGGCGGGACACGCCGAGGTCGCAGCCTGGCTCCTGGCACGACTTGAGGCCGTGCGAGGAGTTGGCGACGCTGTGCCCGCCGCAGCCTCGGTTTGTCCCGAAGATACCACAGCCGCCACTACCGCGCATGGGCAGCCCGGCACGGCAGCCGAGGTGGCCACCCAGCGAGAGGCCCCGCCCCCTGCGGAAGCAGCGGACGGGAATGTCCCCAGACCAGCCTCAGCCGTCCCCACAGGTGATGGCCGCACGACCACGGGGGCCACCGCCCTCGACAAGACCGTGGGGGCCGCCGCACTCGGAAAGGCTGGGGTCGATCCCGCGACCGCAGCCGAGGGCAACGCAAGCGACGCGACCCAACTCGCGATCCAGATCGTTGAGCTCGCACGCAGCGAGGTCATCTCTCAGAACCCCTTTCTCGCAGGTCCGTTCTCTCTCCTCACCCTTGCCCCCACACGTGGTGCTGCCGGCACCCTGGCGGTGGATGGCCAGACGCTCTCCTTCGATGTCAATAGGCTCATACAGGACTTTGCCTCAAGACGTGTCGTTCCTGCCCACGACATCGCGCACGCGCTCGTGCACTGCCTCCTGCTCCATCCCTTCGTGGGCACCACGGTAGGACGCGAGGCGTGGAACCTCGCCGCAGACGTCGCGGCCGAGAAGATCGTGTGCGAGCTCTTGGGACCACGTGAGGGCGAGCGGGGCGGGCAGCAACGAGCCGTGTTCGATCGCCTGTGCGGCGAGCTGCAAGGCGAGATCACGGCCGAGCGGCTCTATCGCGCCCTCGCCGGAGGCGCGTATGTCACTGTGAGGGATGAGTGGACGGAGCTCTTTGGCGCCGATGACCACACTGGCTGGTATCCCTCCGACGACGAGACCCATCCGAGCGATGCCGGGCACGATAGGCATGACGCAGGTAACGACACGAGCGCACAGGCGCAGGCATCGCGCGCAGAGGGCCATGCAGGACTGGGCAACGATCGCCCCGAGACCTGCGAAAGCGTGCCTCCCGACCACCGAGGTCCCCATGCCAAGGATGATCGGACCGCCGGTGGCAGGACGGGCAAGGGCGCCAGCGAGGCTGGCACAGACGTCCTCGCCTCTCCGACGGTGCACCCCGAGCCTCCCACAGTCGGCACCCAGAGGGGACTCGACTCCAAGAGGCGTTGGCAAAGGGCGGCGAAGTCCATGCGCGTAGGCCTCGAGACGCTCTCGAGGCAATATGGCGCCAAGGCGCAGAGCCTCATCAAGGAGCTCGACGTCAGCGCCCATGAGCAGGTCGACTACCGAGAGTTCCTCAGGCAGTTTGCCGTCTCGGGCGAACAGCTTCGACTCTCTGACAGCGAGTTCGACTACATCTTCTATACCTACGGCCTTGAGCTCTACCAGGACACCCCGCTCATAGAGCCTCTGGAGTATCGCGACGAGAGGCGCATACGAGACTTTGCGATCGTTATCGATACCTCGAGCTCCATCACGCCCGAGGTCGTCCAACAGTTCGTGAACACGACCTTTGACGTGCTTACGAGCGAATCGAGCTTCTTCGAGAGGACCAACATCCACATCATCCAGGCCGATGCCCAAGTGCAGAGCGACACCACGATCCGCTCGCTCGCAGAGTTGGACCGCTGGAGGCGCAACATCAGACTTCGGGGCTTTGGAGGCACGGACTTCAGGCCCGCCTTTCGCTACGTGCGTGAGCTCATGGAGGACGGTGAGTTCGACGACCTGCGGGGGCTCATCTACTTTACCGACGGCTGGGGCATCTACCCCGAGCGCATCCCACCATACCAGACCACCTTCGTCTTCTATGACGAGGATCACCGACCAGAGCTCGTCCCCACCTGGGCCATGCAAATCACCCTGCACCCCGGACAGTTCGAGAGCATGTCAGTGTATTGAGAATTCCTGAAAGGAGTACGCCCTATGAACATAGCCGAGGCGACGATGCAGATAGAGGGCGCCATCAAGGCCTACCTGGCGCACGACGAGGCCGGCCTTGACCTCATCCCTCCCCAGATGCAGAGGCCCATCCTCATGATGGGTCCACCCGGCATCGGCAAGACGGCCATCGTGGGCCAGATTGCGGAGCGCCTGGGCATAAACTTCGTCTCGTACTCGATCACGCACCACACCCGCCAAAGCGCACTTGGCCTTCCCTTCATCGCCGAGGCCAGCTTTGGCGGCAAGACCTATCGCGTGAGCCGCTACACCATGAGCGAGATCATCGCCACCGTCCATGATGCCATCGAGGAGTCACAGGTTCGCGAGGGCATTCTCTTCCTGGACGAGGTCAACTGTGCCTCAGAGACGCTCATGCCATCCATGCTGCAGTTCCTCCAGTACAAGAGCTTCGGACCGCATCGCCTCCCTGTGGGCTGGGTCATCGTCTGCGCGGGAAACCCACCCGAGTACAACCGATCCGCCCGCGAGTTTGACCCTGCCATGACAGACAGGCTGAAGCGCATAGACGTCGAGCCGGACCTCGACGCGTGGATGAGCTACGCCACGACCCAGGCGGTGCATCCCGCCATCACAAGCTACCTTGCCAACAAGCCTAAGAACTTCTACAAGGTACGGACTGGTGTCCACGGGGCGCGCATGGTCACGGCCCGCGGCTGGGAGGACCTCTCGCGCATGCTGCGGGCGTGTCAGCACGAGCGGATCGCCATCGACCAGAACCTGGTCTCCCAGTACCTCCAAGACAGGGAGGTCGCCGAGGACTTCTCGCTCTACCTTGAGCTCTTCTCCAAGTATGAGGACGACTACAAGATACAGGACATCCTTGCGGGTACGGCGAAAGACGAGGTATCCAGACGTGCACAAGAGGCGTCCTTCGACGAGCGAATAGCCCTCGTGAACCTCCTGTTGGGCGCCCTTCTCGATGAGGTCCACGAACTCGACGGGGCGAAACGCGCGCTGCGTAGCACCCGGAAAACCGTGGACGGCATCAAGGAGCAGGCCAGCCACGAGTGGGCGCGCAGACTAGACGAGCTTGCCCAAAAGAGGCGCGAGCGCAGCGAAGAGGCACGCGCCAAGGGAACGGCCAGCGAAGGGGCGCTGCGCGAGCTTGTGGGAGAGGCACGGCTTCTTGACGCTCTGCGCCGGACCCTGCTCCAATCGACGGGACCCGATACAAGGGGCGCCAAGGACGCTCGCGCCCTCTGCTTGGAGGTTCTCGACACGCGGGAGTCCAGCCTCGCCGCTCACGCAGACGGGACATCGAGCAAGGTCGAGCGCGTCCTCGACTTCCTGGATGGCTGCTTTGGCGACGGTCAGGAGATGCTCGTCTTCACGACACACCTCGCCGTCGATCCCGCGTTCATGCGCCTCGCGAGCGCACATGGTGCGGCGTCCTTCACGAGACACAGCCACGCGCTCATGCTTCACGAGCGTGGGCTCGATCTGCTCGATAAGGCCGACAGGCTCGTCGGGCAGGATGCGTCCGCCACAGGCGTGGATAAGCGCACGGAACCCTCCCGTCCTCCCTCGGAATGAGTGGCTACCACACGACCCCACACATTCGCCTAGAGAGGGCGGGAGAGAAACGCTGGGCGGACCCAAAGCCGGGCGGACCTCCTATCTCCTACTTACCAAGGCTTTTGGCCAGGGCATCGGCGAGCGCCTCTATCTGTCCCAAGTTCTCCTCGCTCACGGCAGAGCGAATCTTGACCATCGGCTCGAGGATCGTCATGTTGGGCATGAGACCGAGGCGCTTCTGGAGGATGGAACCCGCCTGTGGAGACCAGCTGCCGTTCTCCATGATGGCGGCCGTCCTGTTACGCAGGTTGTGTCGTGACAGCTCCTGGACAAGGTAGTCCATGCTGTCAAAGATCTCCAGGTTATAGGTCGAGGCGGCAAAGACAAGCGTCGAGTACTGGAACGCACGAGACACCAGCTCGGACGTGTCTGTCTTGGAGCTGTCGTACACGCGCACGTCGCGCACGCCCCTCTCGGCGAGCTTTGCCGCGAGGATCTCTGCCGCATTGGCGGTGTTGCCGTAGACCGAGCCGTAGTACACGCAGACGGAGCTGAGCTCTGGGGTATAGCTCGCCCACTTCTGGTAGCGATCGACGATCTCGTCGAAGTCCTTACGCCAGAGGTGCCCATGCAAGGGGCAGATCATCCGTATGTCGAGGGATCCCATCTTCTTGAGGACGGCAAGGGTCTGCGTGCCGTACTTACCCACGATGTTCGCGTAGTAGCGACGTGCCTCGTCGGCATAGTCGCAGCGCCACTCAACCTCATCCGCAAAGAGATTGCCACCGAGCGCGCCAAAGGAGCCAAAGGCGTCGGCAGAGAAGAGGATGCCCGTCAACTTGTCGAAGGTCATGATGACCTCCGGCCAGTGAACCATGGGGGCGGCCACGAAGGTCAGGCTGTGCCGACCCAGTTCGAGCACGTCTCCCTCCTTGACCTGTAGCTTATGGGGCTCGATGTCAAAGCCATAGAACTGGCCCATGATCTTGAAGCCCTGCGCGTTCGCGACAAGCTTGAGCTTGGGAAAGCGCTCGACAAGATCTGGGATGACGGCGCAGTGGTCAGGCTCCATGTGGTCGATCACCATGTAGTCGAGTTCCCTGCCGGCGAGCACCTGCTCGAGGTTCTCCATGAACCTGTCGCGAACGGCAGAGTCGATGCCGTCGACGAGACAGGTCTTGTCATCCAGAATGACGTAGTTGTTGTAGGCCATGCCCTCGGGCACGGGATAGCTGTTCTCAAAAAGCTCGATGCGGCGATCGGATGCGCCGACCCACCATGTGTCTTGGCACAGCTGACGAACGTTATGCATATGCGACGCTCCTTTTGCTCGCGGACCGTGCGGTCACGTCTTTCCCGCAGGTCCATGTCCCCACAAGACGGAGCGAAGCGGACTTGGAGAGCCATGAGAGAACCCCCAAGGCAGCCTGAGCCGACTCTGCAGCTGGCCGGCTGATTCGACCCGTCTCTTCCTGACGGCATTCTATCCCATGTGACAGGGCAATTGGCGTGAGCCTCGACGACCGGTCGAGCAATGCTCTTCGCGCCGTCTCCTTTAACAGGCAGGCCAGTGGCGCCTTCTCAGGCTGAGGCGCCGGACCTGCCCGAAGACCGCACGCCCCCTCCCGCCAGCCAGGGCGCCACGACGAGGCGTCCTGGCTGACGCCGGCTTTGCGAGGCTCGGTTGTGCCACTCGCTGTCACCGAGTGCGCGATGGTCGTGCCACTCGATGGCGTCGAGTGGCACGACATTTCCTGACAACTGCGCATATACCGACTTTCGTGCCACACGGTGGCGTCGAGTGCACGATCTGCCTGCCACTCGGTGGCAGCGAGTGGCGCGCGCATGAGACAGCGCGGCCGGGAGCCATCAAAGAGGTGGACGACACCGGACGACAGCACGGAGGCCAAGAGCATTTGGCCTCCTCGTAAAAAGCAACTCTTGCCATCCACACCCGTCGATCCGACGCCTTCGCAGCAAGCGGAACGTGGCGTCTGGAGCGCTGGCCAGTCCAATCGAAGGCAGACCGACCATGCCGTCAAAGAGGCCTCAAAGGAGCACACAAAAAATGGGCCAACGCACTATGGCGTTGGCCCGCAAACGTCTCTGGTGGACCGGCAGGGGTTCGAACCCTGGACCTTGGGATTAAGAGTCCCCTGCTCTACCAGCTGAGCTACCGGTCCCCTTGCACGCAAATGGGGTGGGTAGAGGGGCTCGAACCCTCGACCTACGGAGCCACGGTCCGTCGCTCTGCCAACTGAGCTACACCCACCATGTGCCCACCTCGTAACGCGCTTGATTATCATGCCCAAACGAGAGCGACAATGCAAGGGTCAATTGCAAAACTCTTCGTTAGACCACCGTTGGGAATGCGGATACCTTGCCTGTTCGACCTTTGTTGGTTTTTTAAAGCCCTTGCAGACTGGCAGGTACCACTCCCCTGCCAGCAGCAACTGCCCTCAGACCTCATGAGTGCGCCGCGAGCCCGAAACTAAGAGGTAACGTCTCCGCACTTGATGCACGCGCGCCAACTGTCTATGCTGATATCTGGTCGTATTCGGCTGCCGCCACACACGCACAAGAAGCGCCATCGAGACCTGCACGACACACATACGCCACCACAAAGGAGTCGGCATCATGAATCCTCTGGACACACGCTTTTCGAACGGCATGGACCGCCGCGGCTTCATCAGAGTCACAGCGCTTGCCTTTGTCGCTCCGCTCCTGTCGGGACTTTCCGGCTGCGGGCAGACCAACACCTCGCCCAACCCGCCCGCAAGCTCGATAGACGGCTTCGACGGCAGCTTCATCGTAGGTTTTGACCAAGACTTCCCCCCATACGGCTATATTGGCGACGACGGACAGCTCACGGGCTTCGACCTCAATCTCGCCCAAGCCGTATGCGAGAGGGAAGGCTGGTCCTACGCACCCAAGCCCATCTCGTGGGATGCCAAGGACGCCCTCCTCAACAGCGGACAGATCGTCTGCATCTGGAACGGCTTCACCATCGAGGGCCGCGAGGACGGCTATGCCTTCACCGATCCCTACATGGAGAATCGCCAGGTCATCGTCGTTCGCACGGGCTCCAACATCAGCACGCTCTCGCAGCTTGGCGGCAAGAACGTCATCACCCAGACCGACTCTGCCGCCTACAACCTGCTGACCGGCGAGGGTGCCCAAGCCAAGCTTGGCACATCCTTCGCCCAGCTCCAGACCATCGGCGAGTACAATACCGCCTTCATGATGCTCGAAAGCGGCTCTGTCGACGCCATCGCCGTAGACTACCCCGTCGCCACGTACAACATGAGGGACCGGGAGGATAACTTCACCATTCTGAACGAGGCCCTCAACTCCGAGCACTTCGGTGTGGGCTTCGCCAAAACCGAGACCGGCGAGGCACTCGCCGCCACCGTCGAGAAGGACCTCCAGGCGCTCGACGCGGACGGCAAGGTCAAGGAGCTCTGCGAGAAGTACGCGGACCAGGGAATCTCATACGATCTCTGGGTACTTCCCAAGTCACAGGCATAGGCCCGCTCACGGGCCGGTGCAGGTCACGCACCGCTTCCACCGGCCCCAAAGGCCAAGGTGGCGACACGCCTCTCAGGCCGTTTCGTCCCCTGCGCCCCCCATGATCGCCGTCTTCACCAGGCACACGGCCAATCAGGTCCCCTAAGGCCTGCCACATCCAACGTTGGGAGTAGCGAGTGGATCTTTCCACCATGTTCGGCATACTCCTGCAGAGCTACGTCACGTCTCTGCAGATCTTCGCGGTCACGCTCGTCGGATCACTGCCTTTGGGCATCCTCGTGGCGCTCGGCAGGCTCTCGCGGTTCAAGCCGCTCTCGCTGCTCTGCCAGCTCTTCATCTCTGTCTTGCGCGGCACCCCGCTCATGCTGCAGATGTTTGCCGTCTTCTTTGTTCCATACTATGTGTTCGGCGTCCAGACAGGCCCGAGCTACATATTTGTGGCCGTGCTCATCGCCTTTGTGATCAACTACTCAGCCTACTTCGCGGAGATATATCGCTCGGGCATCCAGAGCATGCCGCTCGGCCAGTACGAGGCGGCGGAGGTGCTGGGCTACTCGAAGAGGCAGGCCTTCTTTCGTATCATCCTGCCGCAGGTCATAAAGCGCGTGCTTCCCGCCATCGCCAACGAGATCGTGACGCTCGTCAAGGATACCTCGCTTGCCTTCTCGATCGGCATCGCGGAGATGTTCACGCAGAGCAGGGCTCTCGTCACGTCCCAGCGCAGCATGCTGCCCTTCGCCATGGCCGCGCTCATCTACTGGGTCACCTGCCTGCTCATCGAGCTGTTGATGCGACTTGTCGAGAAGAGGATGGCTTACTACCATGACTAGGCACGCCAAACCCAAGTTTGACCTCCCCCGTCCCGACGAGAGCTTTGCCAGCTTCATGGGGCTTCCCGCCGTCTACCTACGGGGCGGTCGCAAGTCGTTCGATGGCAAGGAGGTCCTTAAGGACGTGGACCTCCTCATCAACAAAGGGGAGGTCGTCTCTATCATCGGACCCTCCGGCGCGGGCAAGTCAACGCTGCTGCGCTGCCTCACGCTGCTCGACCGCTTTGACAAAGGTGCCTTGTCCTATGGGAACATCACGGTCTCAAAGGCGGGCGAGGATGGCACCGCCAGCTACGACGAGACCGCGATGCAACAGGCGCGCATGCGCTTTGGCATCGTCTTCCAGAGCTTTAACCTCTTTCCGCATTGGAGCGTCATGCGCAACGTGACCGACGCGCCCTGTACCGTGCAGGGACGTCCGCGCGAGGACGTCGAGCGACAGGCAACGGAGCTCATAGGGCGCCTCGGCCTCACGGAGCATGTGGACAAGGTGCCCGACGAGCTCTCTGGCGGGCAGCAGCAGCGGGTTGCGATAGCCCGGGCCCTCTGCATGAGCCCCCGCATCATCTACTTCGACGAGGCTACCTCCGCGCTTGACCCCAAGCTCACAGCCGACATGCACACGCTGATACGTGAGCTTGCGCAGGACGGCATGGCCGTGGGCATCGTCACCCACGAGATGGGCTTCGCCCGCGAGGTGTCTGACCGCGTGGCCCTCCTCCTTGACGGCCAGATAGTCGAGGAGGGTACGCCCGAGCAGGTCATCGAAAGCCCCAAGGACGAACGCACGAGGGCGTTTCTGGCCAAGTCCGTCGACTGACGGTCCTCGCCTCGCGCGTGTCTTGGGGTGCGCGGGGTGTCGCGCGTCGGCCATCGTGTCACGCACGACAGGAATCGCGTGTCCTGGGGCGCGAAGCGTCATCTCCTGCTCTTCAGAAGGAGGGCCGCAATGGTGACAAGGACCCCGAGCGACACGATGGAAAATTGAAGAAAGGAAGCCGCATCCATCTGTTTACCCCTGCATTCGATATGTACGCTCGCACTCGATGAACATCGCGGCCAAAGGCGGCGAACGCCTGCCGAGAGAAAGCCTGACGCTGTCAGCCTAGCACATCGCCCCCATGCGGACGCGCCCAGCTGCAGGGCAGTGAGGACTGCCCCTTCCCTGGCCGCATGGCGCGAACCAACGCGGCAATGGACATTGGATGAAGGATGGTGAGCGGGGTAAAATCCCACCACGTAAGTAGGATTTAACACGCTCGCGGGCGCGGCCACATCGCGTCGTGCGCAGGAAGGGAAACCATGCCCGACAAGCTACTCACCATCTCCGATCTCTCCGCAGGCACCGAGGAGAAGCCCATACTCCATAACATCGACCTTTCCGTAGGAGCCGGAGAGACCCACGTCCTCATGGGTCCCAACGGCGCTGGCAAGTCGACGCTCGGACGTGTCATCATGGGCGATCCAAGCTACGAGGTCTCGTCTGGCTCCGTCCTCTTCGATGGGACGGATATCACCGATCTCAGCCCTGACAAGCGCTCGCTCGCTGGCATCTTCCTCAGTTACCAGGCTCCCGTCGAAGTTCCGGGGGTCCCTCTGTACAGTTTTCTTCGAACCATCTGCCAGATGCGTCCCGAACTCAAGATGAACGCCCGCAGCTTTCGCGCGCGCGTCGGCCAGATCGCAGAGCAGCTCGACCTCGACGAGAGCTTCCTCACCCGCGAGCTCAACGTGGGCTTCTCGGGCGGCGAGAAGAAGAAGCTCGAGATGCTGCAGCTTCTGCTGCTCCGTCCCAAGTTGGCCATCTTGGACGAGACCGACTCGGGCCTGGACGTCGACGCCCTCGCCATCGTATCGCGCGGCATCAGCGTCTACCTCACGTCATGCAACGGCTCCCTCCTCATGATCACACACAACACCCGCATCCTCGAGAGGCTCGACGTCGACCACACGCACGTCATAGTCCAGGGTCACATGGTCGCCGAGGGGCCAGGCCAGCTCATCGAGCAGATAGACCGCGAGGGCTTCGAGCGCTATGAGACGCTCCTTCGGGCGAAAGATGGTTCTCTCCCCGGGGGTGACGAGTAGCGATGCCAAGGAAGAGGACACAGGTCGAAGACGTCGACCGATCGATGTATGACTTCGTGATGCCGGAGGACAACGTCGAGCGCTACGCAGACGGCCTCACCCCCGAACTCGTGAGGACGATCTCCACGAAGCACGACGAGCCCTCGTGGATGCTCGACCTGCGCCTCGAGGCGCTTGAGCGCTACCATGACATGCGCATGGCCCCCAACTGGGGTCCGGACACATCGAGCCTGGACATGGATCACATCTCGAACTACGTAGCCCCCAAGACCAAGGTCTCGAACAGCTGGGACGACGTGCCCGCCGACATCAAGAACACCTTTGAGCGCCTTGGCATTCCCGAGGCGGAGCGCAAGAGCCTAGCGGGCGTGGGAGCCCAATACGACTCCGAGATCGTCTACCACAACATGCGAGACGAGGTGGCCAAGC
>ERZ773065.587-NODE-587-length-19799-cov-8.072934_pt1 | contig 19799 bp, 27 predicted proteins | sample MGYA00580623_ERZ773065 | MGnify/ENA primary metagenome ERZ773065 (study PRJEB29015, sample SAMEA2738017) | human oral metagenome | biome: human oral; feature: human-associated habitat; material: dental | place: China | collected 2047 ... | reverse complement strand
GATGTTTTCTTTGAATAGAGCATAGTCAGCTGATATTAAAATAGTGACCATAGCTTCAAACTATACCTAGATCTTAAAAAGAAAAAAGTTTAGCTTTTTCTGAAGATGTTACAATAGAAAGGTAAAACAATTGAGGGAAATTTCTCAATATTTTTTATCGGAGGTTGCTATGAGTGAGAACTTAAAACTAAATACTATTTTAGCTCAAGCTGGGATTAAGAATGATAAAACGACTGGTGCCCTGACAACACCTTTGCATTTTGCAACTACTTATCAGCATCCTGAGTTTGGTCAGTCAACAGGCTATGATTATACGCGTACGAAGAATCCGACACGTGCTAGTTTGGAAGAAACGCTAGCAGCTATTGAAAGTGCAGATTATGCTTTAGCAACTAGCTCAGGGATGAGTGCCATTGTTTTGGCTTTTAGCGTATTTCCAGCGGGCAGCAAAGTTCTTGCTGTACGGGACCTTTATGGTGGCTCTTTCCGCTGGTTTAATCGGCTCGAGCAAGAAGGTCGCTTTCATTTTAGTTATGCTCGCAGTGAAGAAGAGCTGTTAACTGAATTGACAGACCAAGTGGATGTTGTTTATATCGAAACACCTACGAATCCTTTGATGGTCGAGTTTGATATTGCTCGCATTGCTAAAGCGGCTCATGAGAACGGTGCGACCGTGGTAGTCGATAATACCTTTTACAGTCCAATTTATCAAAGGCCACTTGAGGATGGAGCAGACATTGTTTTGCATTCTGCAACCAAATATCTAGGAGGGCACAACGATGTTTTAGCCGGAGCGATTATGACCAGCGATGCTAAGATTTATGAAAAGCTTTTTTATCAACTTAATACAACTGGTGCCGTTTTATCACCGTTTGACAGTTATATGCTTCTTCGGGGACTCAAAACCCTGTCTTTGAGAATGGAACGTTCTACGCAAAATGCTTTAGCTGTCGTGGAGTTTTTGAAAAAATCTGCGACTGTTAAGGAGGTGCTTTACCCAGGAAAAGGAGGAATGATTTCTTTTAAGGTTGTGGATGAGAGTAAAATACCTGATTTGTTGAATAATCTTAAAATCTTCACTTTCGCTGAAAGTCTGGGAGGAGTGGAGAGTTTAATTACCTATCCGGCAACTCAAACGCATGCAGATATTCCTGTAGAAGTGCGCCATTCTTATGGTTTGACGGATGATCTACTGAGACTGTCTATTGGTATTGAGGATAGCCGAGATTTAGTGACTGACTTGCAGTCAGCATTGGAGGCTTAATATGGGAAATTATAATTTTGAAACAGCACCGAATCGATTGGGGCAACATACTTATAAGTGGAAAGAGGCAGAAAATGACCGAGAGGTTTTGGCTGCCTGGATAGCTGATATGGACTTTGAAGTCCTGCCCGAAGTAAGGCAGACAGTTCATGATTATGCAGAACAGTTAGTCTATGGTTATACCTATGCTAGTGATAGCTTGATTCAGTCTGTATTGGACTGGGAAAAAGAAGAGCATGGCTACGTTTTTGAAAAAGATGCGCTTGTCTTTATTGAAGGGGTAGTTCCAGCTATCTCCATAGCCATTCAGGTTTTTACTCAGGAAGGAGATGCGGTGTTGATTAATACTCCGGTATATCCTCCCTTTGCTCGCAGTATTGAGCTCAATAATCGTAAACTGATTACGAATTCTTTGATAGAAGAGGACGGCTTATACCAGATTGATTTTGAGCAGTTGGAAAAGGATTTGGCAGAACACGATGTTAAAGTATATGTATTTTGCAATCCTCACAATCCTGGTGGCCGTGTTTGGGAAAAAGAGATACTAGAAAAAATTGGCCGACTCTGTCAGCAGCACGGGGTGATTTTAGTTTCTGATGAAATCCATCAAGACTTGACCTTTTTTGGCAATAAACACTGTTCTTTTAACACAGTTTCGCCTGATTTCAAAGATTTTACACTGATTTTGAGCAGCGCAACTAAGACTTTCAATATTGCTGGTACCAAAAATTCCTACGTTGTTATTGAAAATCCAAAGTTGAGAAAGAAATTTCAGCAACGTCAGCTGGCCAATAATCATCATGAAGTATCTAGTCTAGGGTTTTTAGCTACGGAAGCTGCTTATCGCTATGGCAAGCCTTGGTTGACTGAACTCAAAGCTGTTCTGGAGGATAACATTGATTTTGTAGTCGCTTACTTTAGTCAGCATGCTCCTAGCCTCAAGGTTATGAAGCCACAAGGAACTTACCTGATTTGGCTGGATTTTTCAGCTTATAACTTGACTGACGAAGAGTTATTTCAGATTTTGTGCCAGAAAGCAAAAGTAGTCCTTAACCGAGGGACGGACTTTGGAAAAGAAGGAAAAAATCATGCGCGGCTGAATGTTGCAGCACCTAAAAGTATCATAGAAGAAATTTGTAAGCGAATTGCAGAAAATTTACCTCATTGAGCAAATAAAACGGAATCTTTTCCTCAAGAGAGACTTGCTTGGAATCATAGATGGACATTTCAAGGTATTTCAAAAGGTATTATCAGGGAAAATAGTGACGACTTAGATTTGCGAAAATGATGCCAATGCGGCCTTGATGAATAAATTGAAAGTGATAAAAGGAGAAAACCATGACATTTGAAGAAATTTAGAAAAACCATGATTTTAGATATTCTTTAGTGTCTCTTTACAGTGATTTATAGCGGTTTATAGCAAGAATACCCATATTAGTTCATCTTTGATATTCTTCAGGAGTCCACAAAAAGGTGAACAAAAAAAGCCCTCAAAAAGGGCGTGAAATTTGATGAGTTCAGCAGGCAAGAAACTAGCACGGTCAAACGTGCTTTTTTTGTTTTCTGACGAAATATGTACATACTTTTCCATACTCTAGTTTCTGATTGCTGATAGGTATATTATACCAAAAAGAAGCATCAGAAAACCTCTGTTTATGCTCATTATAACATAATTGATTATTAAGTATGGATTTTCTTGTCAGCAATAGCGTCTGTTAGTGTCTGTGAGAAGTTCAAACCTAATTCACGCCCTAGATTATCTGCCCAACGTGGGATAGTGAGTGTTTTCTTTACAGGCTCTTGGCTGCCTAGATACTCGGCAACGTCAACCATAACCATTGAGACAAAGGATTTGCTGGGGTCATAAGTCAGTGTTATATCCTCATCATCACGGAAAGGGTTATTATCAACCAAAGATAAAACGTTAATGTCTGAGGGGGTAGGGATCTCACGCCCGTTCTCGATATAGTCAGCTAAGTTAATACCTAGCCAATCGCTAGCCATTGCCATAGCGTCTGCCATGTTCTCGCCTTGAGTTGCTGAATGTTCAAAATCAGGGAAAGTAACAAAATAAGGGACATTCGTTCCGTCTGTATCGTCATAATAAAATAAAGCTGGATAAGTGACAAGCATAGTTTACCTCCAAAAGAAAACAAGCGGTAGGCTGTCACTATAACAGCCCTGCTTGCTTTTTGATACCCCTTTCGGTGTATTTATTAATCTCACCGAGGGGAATGGTTATAGGTCGCTCTCCTGCTTTTTCAAGCTTAACGTGCGACCCTTTGCCGCCTTTGGTCTTTATCCAACCGTGGGCAGTCAGTAACTTAACCATTTCTTTTTGTGTCATAGGCATAGCGCTTTTACCTCCTGACAAGATAATTATATCATACGTGCTACACGTATTCAACTAAAAGGCGATATTAGCGGTGGAACAAGTGCTAAAACAGGAGCGGTTTTATGTGAAACGAGACTAAAAACCTTGTATTATCAATGTTTTTAAGGTGCTACCCCCCCTACCTAAAATTTTGAAAAATTGGCGCGTGATGTAAGACGACATCTTGTTGCGGCTCTCTTATCCACCACATAGGGGCGGGGGGGTGAAAAATACAGCTTCTCGAAAAATCATAGGCTTACCTAGGTTAAGATTGCAGCAAGCTTCTTTATTCCTGAACTCTTTATTCTGTAAATTGTAGCTTTTGACTTTTCTATCTCGTCTTCGATATTCCAGACTTCCAAGTGATTGACATAGGACATCCGCAATACTGACCTTTCAAGAGGATCACTCAGCTTGTCAATGAGTTTAGAAGTTTCTGAACGTTCCTTGATTAGATTGGAAAGTCTGTCTTGTATATCTTCTTTCAGCTTTAAAACATAGACAAGTTCATTCTCTGTATTGTTCACTCTACTAGTCTGGACTTTGGTTTGTGTCAGAGTTGATTTTTTAAATAGACCTTGTTCTAGATATTGAAGTTCTAACTGCAAACTCTGAATCTCTTTATCTAACCATCTAATACCTTCTAACTTTGCTTTTACTTGCTCTGGTGTCACGCTTTGGCCTCCTCTTGTGGTATAATAAATCTATCTAATCTATACCAAGGAGTCAGTCGCAAGGCTGGCTTTTTGCTTGCTTTTCTCTCTTTTTAAGTATATACTTGATATATACAAATAAAGGAGAAAAGAAATGAATACAGTAAAAACCCGTAAAGTTGGGAACTCTCTGACTGTGACCATTCCCAAGGCGCTAGATGTCCCGGAAGGTCAAGAAATGGTCGTTTACAAAGGCGCTGATAATGTGATCGTCCTAGCTCCAAAGATTGCAGATCCATTCGCTGAAGCGGCTGATCTCCGTATGGAAAATGACTTTGAAGGGGTGAAACTACTTGACAGTGAAATCTAACTATATCCCAGAAAAGCAGGATATCATCTGGATAGACTTTGATCCATCTGTCGGGCGTGAGATACAGAAGCGCCGCCCTGCCGTAGTGGTATCTCGTAAGGAATACTCAGAACGCACTGGCTTCGTTGCTGTCTGCCCTGTCACGCATGGCCAGAAGAAACTAGAAAAGCTAGGCTTGCTGGTTCCTGTCCTGTCCTCTGAGGTAGACGGATCAGTGAATCCGCTCCAGCTTTACACCTTCGACTTTCGAGAACGTCAGGCGCAAAAAATCACCACCATGGACACACCGAGCTTTCAGAAGGTTGTTCAACTCTATAATTTCATCTTTGAAGCATGAATCGATCAAGTTAAGGCGGAGCGCCTTGGCTTTTTTTGCGTTTTCTCATGGTTCGCTCTTGCTTCGTTCGAGGTTCAAGTGCTATATGACTTGATCGGTTCGCCGTGAGAAAAAATGTATAATGACGGTGTGAAGCTCTTAGGGGTGCGTGGGTAGGAGGATACCCCCCTATCTGCTTACAGTTTGATAAGCAATTAAGAAAAGTTTTTATCACTCTTATTTCCTTGTCATTCTGCAAGCAAATAAGGCAAGTTATTTCTTAGCTTATCTGCTTGTCGTTTTGTAAGCAACAAATCCAAAATAACAGACTTTTAAACTTCTCTTATCTCCCTGCCATTTTGTAGGGAAATAAGGCAAGTTATTTCTCAGCTTATCTGCTTACCATTCTACAAGGAGTAAATCAGAAATAAGGGGACTAAAAAGTCCGCTTATCTCCTTGCAGTTTTTCAGGGAATTAAGGCGGCTTATTGTTGTCCTCATCTGCTTGATAAATGACAGGGGATATTTTGCATTTTCTCTAGGTTCGCTCGAGGTTCAGATACATGCAACCCCACCATTTTCTAGGCATATTTTTTACCACTACCTAACCCTTACCTCACCCTTGGAAAACTTTGATACCTTACCATTCCTCTAGTTTGCCAAACATACTTTCAGGAAATCCACAAACCAAAATCAAGTACTGACAAGCATTGCAGTCTACCCAAAGCGCTCCATCTTCTGAATGGTGGAAATACTTATCCGGTAGTGTGCCAAGATATGCGCCATTTTTATATACAGACACCCCACCCGTTCGTCTTGGAAGTAGTCCGGTATAACCTCTACGCAGTCCATGCTTCAAAGAATTTGTATTGCCAAACTTAGGCTTCCTATTGCCTCTGTTCCCTTTCGCTACTTGGTTGTCTGGTAAGAACCTACCTAGTTTATCACGCTCCATATAGCCCTCTTTTACCGTGTTGGTTTGGAAAATTGAAGTAGTAAAACGAGGCAATGCCCCTTTGCTGCTATTCTTCACTGAGTAAGCCACTTACTACCACATCACGGACAAACTGAGCTTGTTTTTCTTTGGGCAGTTGCAAAGCTTCAAGTAAAGACTCCAGAGCTTGCTTGTCTGTGCTTGCAATCAACTTCTTAATGATATTCTGGAACTGCCCTTCTAGGTACTCGCAAAAATGGATCCGCTGTGCTTGTGTTGGCTGCACTGGTACTGGTGAACTATCTGCAATCAGTAAGAAGCAGGCTTCCGCGATTTGGGCGAATAACTTTGCACGCGCTTTAGGGTGTCTGTATAACTCATAGGCGTTTATGCTGGTGTCTTCTGCCCGGAGCTTCTCACCTAGTTCAATCAATTCAGGCGTATCTTCAAGACACACTGGTGTTGTATCGGTCATAAAATCCCTGCGCTTACGGTTGAGTTCCTCCAGTTCCTGATCTGCCTGTTTAAAGTATGCTGGTTCTGTCATAGGTTTCCTCCCTTTCTCTGGCTAAAAATTCCGCTTCATCCTCTTGTCTTTGATGTCTGTCATGTTGTATACATTCCCCTCTGATCGTTTTCCGATTCGACTGACTAGCTTGTCGTTATAGATCCTGGCAAGCTCCTTGCCGTTGTGGTTGGTGTTGATGATAGTTGTTTCCCGCTTATCAAAAACCTTGAAAAGAAAGGTCTGTACCCAATTATTAGCTTCATCTTTTCGGCTATTCATAACACTTTCTGTTCCTAGGTCGTCAATAAAGAGATAGTCAACCTCAGTCAGCAGCTTCAAGACGTCATACTCTGTAAAATCACTCTGCCTATACTGCCAGCCTGACTGAATGCGCGTGACGATTTCAGCAATACTGACAAAGAGGACGCTCTTAGGCTCATTCTTAGCCTTATAGCCCTCGTTGATAGCTTTGGCCATGGAATAAGTCAGATGACTCTTTCCGGTACCTGGTTTGCCCATAATCAGCGTGTTACCCGTCATGCCGTTTAGATACTGCCTAGCTTGCTTGATAGCAAACTCCTTGGCCTCGTGTTCCTCTTTTGTCTCGACTTTGAAAGTGCTAAAAGAGGCCTCTCTCAGCTCATTTGACACCGTGCTTTCACGCGCTAGCACATCATAGGTTGAAGAGTCCAGATCATGCCCTAGGGCTTTTTCTACGCCCTCTAGCTCCGTCTGTTTAATGTTCTCCCTAGTACATTCCATGCAGTAGGGTGATGTATAACCATCTGGCTTTTTGAATTGTACCAGGTTAATCTGATGAGTTGGGCAAAGCTCGTCAGTCACCTTTATTTTTTCGTTTAGCTGCTCTGTATTCAGTAATTCCATTGATTCTCCTCTCCGTCAGTAGATAAACGGGTCTTGAATATCGTCATCAGACTGACCTTGTTTCTTTTGCTGAAACTGTCTCTGTTCATCTTCGACTTGTACCATGGTTTTAATGCCATTCTGTCGCCAGTTCTTCAGTATTGAATTGATATAGCTAAAAGATCGCTTGCTGTTATCTGCAGCCTTGTCTATGGCAGTCTTGATAGCCTCTAGCTCCATACCGTCAAGAGTGAGATAGTCGGTCAATATCTGATACTGTTGTCCGTCTATAATCCCTATACGCTTTTGGTAGTAGTTAGAGATTTCAGCAGCAGGAGCAGCAGAAGTTTTTTTATCTATCTCTTCTTCTAACTTTATCTCTATCTTTTTATCTATCTCTTCTTCTAACTCTATCTCTTTCTCTATCTCTATCTCTATCTCTGTTGGACACGAGTTGGATTTTTTCCTTTTATTTTGGACAGTGTCCAATTTAGCTTGTTTTCTCTGCTCTCTTTTGTACCCTGCCCAGTTTGTTTCACTTTCTATCATGGCTTTGGCTTGGAGTAGTTCAGCGTTTTTGTCGCCGTCTACTTGGATCAGGCCACATTTTGTAAAATAGGCCATAGTCATTTGGATATCATCTTCGGACACATCTAACTTTAAAGCCAATTCTTCGGTCAGCTCATTAAAGTATCCCTCATAGTACAGAATACAGTCACTTTCCAAGCTTTCTAGCATTAAGCGGATATATATCACTGTCATAGTATAACCGCCTGGCATGTTTTTAAGCCGCTTAATAAAAATATTGTCAAAAAACTTTTTATCAACTTTCAGCCAAAAATAGATTTTAGTTTTTGCCATTTTCCACCCCCAAAAATTTTAAAAGTTCGCTAACCCTGTAATACACTTTTCTAGCGTCCTCTAGCGGTGGCTTGTATCGTCTTAGTCCTGCTTTTTCCCACCGTTGCAGTGTCTTGTATTTTATATCCAGTTCGTCCATGGCTTGCTGGGCTGAGATTAAACCCGTTAAACGTGGTTTGACCTTCTCACGCACTTCTAGATAGTTCTCCACAAGCTCCAAAACGCCATGGGTTAGCTCATATTCACTTTCTTTGCTGAGACTAAACATTCTGATCAGCTCCCTTCAGCAGCTCTTTATAGCTTTCTAAATCAGCTTTGATAAGCACATCTAGACGCCTTCCCTCTGTGTCATACTGAGCCTTTAGCTCCCTGATACCTGCTAGGCGCTCGGTATCATTTGCTGGGATGTAGTAGCCGTTACCTGCCCCACGTTTGGCCACAATGGGAATACCATAGCGAACGATAAGCCGGAGAATGTGATCTCGTAAGGCTCTCATCTCCAGCCCTAGCACATTGGCTATATCCCGCCCTGCGCGTGGCTCGTCTGCCCCTACGGGTATCAGTCTTAGAATTCTTTCTTCAAGTTCTGTCATCCTCTGCCCTCCATTGTTTCAAGCCATTTTTCCATCTTTCTGAGTTGCCGTTTGGTGATATATCCTCGGCGTCTGTAAGCAATAGCCCAGGAGTGGAACAGCTCAGCACATACGCCAGCCAGAAAGAACAGTAGCAGTGTTAAAATTGCGCCTAGTAGTTCGCTCATGCTAATAACCCTTATCCTTTCGCTCTCAGATAGGCTTTTAGTTCTTCTGGATTGTCACATTCCAGTAGCTGATATGCCACGGCGTCTAGTTCCTGATACATTACATCCATCTGGTCATATACTTGGCTTAGAAAGTTTTTTAGGCAGCTTAATAGAATGGCTTTGTCTGGCTCACTGTTCATGGCTAGCATAAGACTGTTAGCATAGCCTTTTAGAGTGTCTACTCTCGTCATAATGTCGGTAGTGCGTTGGCCTTGTTCTTTGATTTGCTTAACTGTCAGAGCAACTATTTGATTTTGGTCTTGTTTTTTCATGGCATTTACCTCGCTTTTAATGTAATTACAATCTTTTGAAAGTTTTTCTTGTAGTCAGTCTCACGCTCAGACTCGCTAAAGTTTGAAAGCGTGAGGTGATACCAGTTTTAAGAGTTGGCGCTCTCCGTATGGTCAAAGTGTCCCAGATGTGCTATAATCTAGGTATAAATCTTTACTAAAACCCTTTTAATAACAGCTTGCCTGCTTGTTTATTATGTTTTAGTGATAGTGTGAAAGGCTTTGCTGATTGGTCTCGGTAAGCCTTTTTTGTTGCTCTCACGCGCCTTGTGGTGCGTTTTCTTTTTGTCTGAAGACCATGGACTTAATATCCTGGTAGGTCATGCCCAAGTTAATCATAGCGATAGCCATATCTTCCAAGGCTTGGTATCTGACAAGCTCGGTACTGGTCAGGCTATCAATGCCATTATAGCCACCACGCGCCGCCATAAGTTGGCGCTTATTCATACCGCTAGCACCTTTCAGTAAAAGATTGTTCATTGTACTGTGAGCATGCTTAGGAGCAACTGGCCATGTCTCTATACTGTCGTGTAAGGTTTTTCGTTTGGGCTTTTCTAAAGCACGCTGCAGCTTAAACTGAGTTAGCTCGTCCCGCATTTCAAAGAATGCTTTGACAAGGTTTGTCTTGAACTCAACAACTTGCGGTGTGTTGTCTAAGTAAGTGATTAGTAGAGTAGCTTGTTGCTCATTTAAACGATAGACCTTTTTAGGTCGTCCTTTTCCATCCAATTTATGGATTTCAAATCCATAAAATCCAAACGCCGTAAATCGCTCTTTGTGATTTCTTAGTAGGCGTGTTACAGTGTGGTGCTGTACTCCAGCACATTCAGCGATTATCTCGCTTGTGGTGTACGGCTCTTTCTTGCCGTCCATGTAGACTAGTTTCATCAGTTCGCTCCTTTCTAGCTATAAAATAATTCATCTATGGTTATATCTGGTTTGATTTCTGCAACCATTGACTTAATCGCTAGGCGTTCTTTGTCATTAAAGGCTGTCTTTTTGGTTTCTTTGTTGTTGTATGACTGCAAAGAAATTTTTAGCTTGTCTGCCATCTGTTGCTGAGTCAGTCCCAACATAACTCGGTAGCCTCGTAGTTTGCTCATAGGTTTGCTCCTTTCTAAAAAATCCCTCTCCATGAATAGATTGAAAGTGTGAAAGGTTGGAGATTGGCACATCTTTTCTGTGCCTGATTGTATAATACACAATTATTTTTCATACGTCAACTATTTTTTTAATTTTTGCACAAAAAAAATGTACTTTTTCTAAGATATAGTTTATAATCATCTGTGAAAGGTATGATAAGACATGAATAGATTGAAAGAATTAAGACAAGAAAAAAAGCTATCTCAAAAAGAGTTAGCTGAAAATATCGGGGTTCATTATCGGACTCTTCAAAATTGGGAAAACGGAGAAAGCCAAATCAAACCAGAAAAAGCTCAGATACTAGCCGACCACTTCGGAGTGTCTGTTGGTTTTTTGTTGGGGTATGAAAGCAATGAACAAGAATATCTTCCTTGGGAAGATGAATTAAAAAAGCTACGAACTGGAAAAGGAATAACTCAGGAAGAGTTAGCTCAATTGTTGAATTTCCCTGTGTCACTTATCCAAGCGTGGGAGAACGAACAACAAGGTTATACTAAAAAACAACTGCAAGCCTTAGCTGATTATTTCGGAGTATCTCCTTCACAAGTTTTGGGGTTACGTCTAGGTTTTGATGTACTAGATGACAAGCAAAATGAAAGTGACTTACTTAATCTTTACAGAACGCTAGACGATAAAAACAAAGAACGGTTAATGGTTTATGCTAATGACTTATACACCTTGCAAACAATAAAAAACTAACCCCTCGGCGCTGTTGTCAGCACATACCGAGACTAACCCACCCCCTATATATTCTGATACCTTAGCAAAACTTAGCATTATAGGCTGAGTGCTAACATTTGCTAACATTTTACTTTTAGAGCTGCCGAAACAGCCGATTTTATTACCAATGCGCGTGATTTTCTCACGATTCGCAACTATAAAAAACCTTGATATAAAGCCATTTGTTGACATCAGCGAGTCAATTCCACGCGATTATCAAGCGCGTACTACCTAAATTACTCGACGTTGAGGAATTCAAAAACGACAACGTTGTCGCATTTAGTAGGGCAGCGGTTTCTAAATTTCGTAACGTTTCGAAATTTGGCAGGGTGGCGATAAGGTATAGAGCTGATAGCCCCAAATTATTAAACGTTTCATAATTTGCTAACTCTTTTTTAAAATTGGGCAACGTTGCCCAATTTGGTAGGGGAGTGACAAGGTAGCCGCTTCTAAATGTCGTAACGTTTCGACTTTTGCCCCGTTGGGGTTGTCCAAAATTTGGACAAATCTATTTATCTTTTCATTTGTTCGTTTTGCGAACTAACACCAAACCACAGAAAGGAAACCGCATGACCTATAAACAAGACTATCTGGATGATATTTTGGTTCGCATGGCCTACCATTCCAGCGGGATTGAGGGAAACACCATATCCCTTCCTGAAACAGTCAGCATCATCTTGGAAAGCACCCTGCCAGGGAAGCACAAGAGTATTAGAGAGTTCTACGAGATAGAGAACCACAAGCAGGCCTTTTCTTTGCTGCTGGATAGCTTGGCCAATCATGCCCCCTTGACTTTAGGTCTGGTGCAAGATTTCCACGCGCTATTAACAGACCGCCTGCAGCACGATAGAGGGCAGTTTAAAACGGTTCAAAATGCCATCATAGGGGCTGAGTTTAAGACGGCTTCACCAGAAGAAACGCCTTTTTTAATGGCTCAATGGGTGGATAACATTGCCTATAGGCTGGATATGGAAAAGAGTGAGCATGAGATAGTAAAAGTACTGGCCGATACTCATATCCAGCTAGAGCGTATTCATCCCTTCAGTGATGGCAATGGCCGAGCTGGGCGGCTAATCCTGATGTACTTGGCTATGAAGTACCTGGGCGCTCCGGTCATTGTCAGCAAGAATGATCGAGCAGAGTACATGGAGCTTTTAGCCAATCAAAATATCCAAGGTCTAGCTGACCTATTGCAGCAGTCACTAGATGCTGAAAAAGAGAGAATGAGGCAGTTTTAGTGCTGGACTGCTTTTGTACAAAAATAAATTAAAACAACCACCAATGAAGTGATGGTACAAGATAAGTATCTGAAATTTGCTGGTGGGCTTTAGGAGAATTTTATGGTGTCATACAAATTAAAAGAAAATTTATTTCAAGAAAAAATCGCTACTGTAAGAATTGCGCATCAAGGTTCAGACTCTCTTTTGCAGACGGCTAATACTATTGATTTCTTGCCTGCTAATCTACAACTATACGTAGAAGTGGATTTTTTTAACATACATAGCGATCATGACTACACTCTGATAGTAAACTTAATAAAGAAAAATCTAGATGCTATACCAGCTTACGCAACGAGAGTTAATATCCCGGCACGCCATCTTACTTATAAAGTGGGGGAATTAGGTAAAACTCAGGGAAATTTTGATTTTAACATTGTCATAGAAGAAGAGGGAGATTACGTTTTTTATTTCTCTTTCAACGATGAAAATAATCATATTCTTGATACATATTATCAATACATTAGCATCATTAAGGAGTAGTCATGGCAAGTACATCAAATATAAACTTAGGGGGCACTAGCAAAGTTACTCAACTCCATTCAAACTCTCGAAAAAATGCTAAAAAAGGGAAATCTATTGACTCTCTCATGCGTCACATAAGAGATAAACATAAAATAACCATATCAGGCAGTGCTCAGAAGAGAAAATTGCGTAATATCGGTTACTATCATGGCTATAAAGCGTATAAGTTTGTAAAAGAACAATCACGGCCGCTTAATATACAAGATTTTAATGAAATAAAGGATATATATGATTTAGACAGCAAGCTAAAGGCTTTATTATATCCGGAAGTAATGAAGTTTGAAACAGCAATTAGTAATTATACTCTTGAAACAATTGTTAACAATAATCAAATAGATCAAAATTTTATTTTTAAAAATAAACTTAATCATTATAACGACTTCCCACAAAATTCGAAGAGTTATGTCACTGAAATGGAGAACCACCTTCAATTGAAAAGTAGATTGGAAGCACGCATCTCGGATATGTATAGAAATAGTGTCATACTAAAACACTACCTGCACAAAAATAAACCTATTCCAATTTGGGCTATTTTCGAGCATATAACACTAGGAGATTTAGGGGCTATTATTTCAAGATTAAACAATGACAATAGAGAATACTTGCTAAAATCTCTAGATATATATGATCTCAGCTTAGATACAAAGAAAGAAATACTTGCTAAACACATTTTTATTATCAAGGAACTACGAAATGCTGTAGCGCATAATAGTGTCGTATTCGATTGTCGCTTTCGATCTACAAAAACCAAAAAAGGACCTTTAACTTTTCTTGAAAAATATACTGGATTATCAAACGTCACCTTTACTACCATTACGGATTATATTTCTTTGATTGTTTTTTATCTTACAAAATTACATTTCACTAATACTGAGATAAAAACATTTTTAATAAACTATGAACGTCTGATACAAGAATATAGCAATAAAATAAAGCCGGCCAATATGACTATGATTTTTGGGAGTGATTTGCAACAGAAGATAGAGGCTTTAAAAACATTTGTTCAAAAAAAATAAACTTTTAATTGACAAATATATCCGAGAAGTGTATACTTAGAACATTAATTGCGGTAGTTCTTTTCGGAGGCTACCTTTTTTTTGCACCTAAAATAAACTGTTTTTTCAGCCGCTTTTTGTCAGAAAAATAATATTCGTGCGTTAAAACGCAATATAAGCCCGTTTAAGCGCGTGTTTTCTTTTCTGGTATATTTGACTGTCCAACTCATAAAAATCGAAAATAGAGGGATTCTCGTAACTCCTAGCATGATATAAACCTAATTCAATCTAAAATCTTTTTAATAACAGCTTGCCTGCTGATGGAAAGGTATATCATGAAAATAACAGAAGTCAAAAAGAAAGACGGTAGCAACGTGTACCGCGCAAGTGTCTATCTAGGAGTGGATCAGGTAACGGGGAAGAAAGTAAAGACCAGTATCACCGGACGGACAAGAAAAGAGGTCAAAAGCAAAGCCCAGCACGCGCAGATTGACTTTAAAGCAAATGGATCAACGGTTCATAAAACTGTGCGGGTGAAGAATTATCAAGAATTGGCTGAGTTATGGCTGGAAAGTTACCGGCTGACTGTCAAACCACAAACCTTCATAGCGACAGAAAGAATGGTGAATAGCCACTTAATTCCGGTTTTTGGAAAGATGAAACTGGATAAGCTGGCCGCTAGTTATATCCAGAGTTTCATCAATGACTTATCAAGTCGCTTAGTTCACTTTGGCGTGGTTCACTCGATAAACAGTCGTATCTTAAAATATGGCGTTTCACTGCAGCTCTTGCCATTCAACCCAGCGAGGGATATTATCCTGCCCAGGAAGCCAAAGCGAGAGAGTAAAGCAATCAAGTTTATCGCTCCGGAGGACTTGAAGTCTCTTTTAGGCTATATGGATAAGCTGGCATTTAAAAAATACAGTCATTATTTTGATTATGTGCTGTATAGCCTACTACTTGCGACTGGTTGTCGCTTTGGTGAGGCGGTGGCTCTGGAGTGGTCTGATATTGACTTGGAGAATGCGACCATCAGCATATCAAAGAATTATAATAGGCTGGTGGATCTAGTAGGCCCGCCTAAAAGTAAAGCAGGGGTCAGAGTGATTAGTATTGACCGGAAAACAGTCAATATGCTTAAGCTCTACAAAAATAGGCAGCGGCAACTATTCGTAGAAGATGGGGCGCGTGCTCCGTCTGTAGTATTTGCTATCCCGACTAAGGAATATCAGAATATGGCCACAAGGCAAGATTCCCTGGATCGGCGCTGCAAAGAAATTGGAATACCCCGCTTTACCTTTCATGCCTTCCGCCACACTCACGCTAGTCTATTGCTCAATGCTGGCATCAGCTATAAAGAATTACAATACCGGTTAGGCCATGCTACCTTGGCTATGACCATGGACATCTACAGTCACCTATCCAAGGACAAAGAAAAAGAGGCTGTTTCATACTACGAAAAAGCCATAAATGGTCTGTAAGTCCACAAAAAGGTGAACAAATTTAAAAACCAACTCATTTCAGAGGTTCACAAACCTTATCAAATCAAGGTTTATAGACAATAAAGGAGAAAACCATGACATTTGAAGAAATTTTACCAGGCCTTAAGGCCAAGAAAAAATACGTGCGTACAGGCTGGGGCGGAGCAGAAAACTACGTCCAGCTCTTTGACACGATTGAGCAGAATGGGGTGGCTCTTGAAGTGACACCTTATTTCCTCATCAATGTTTCAGGTGAGGGGGAGGGCTTCTCCGTGTGGAGTCCGACTCCTTGTGATGTGCTCGCGACAGATTGGGTGGAAGTGAATGACTAAGACAGTACTGGTGACGGGAGCTAGCTCTGGCATTGGCCGAGCTCAGGCTCTGACCTTTTTGGAAAATGGCTACCGTGTTTACGGGGTGGACAAGGATGAAAATCCTGGTTTTCTCAATGAGCTGCGTTTTATCAAGTTGGATTTGACAGGGGATTTGACACCGCTCTTTACTAGCTTGCCCGAGGTGGACATTCTCTGCAATACAGCTGGAATTTTGGACAATTATTGCCCCCTGCACGAGACAAGTGACGAGGACTGGGAGCAGATTTTTGGCCTTAATCTGACCGCGACAATGAAAATCACTCGCTTTTACCTGCAGAAAATGCTGGAGAAAAAGTCTGGTATCATCATTAATATGTGCTCGATTGCTAGTTTTCTGGCTGGTGGTGGCGGTGCCGCCTATACTGCTTCTAAGCATGCTTTGGCCGGCTTGACCAAACAGATAGCCTTGGACTATGCGGATAAAAATATCCAAGTATTTGGCTTGGCGCCAGGCGCTGTTAAGACAGCCATGACTGCTGCGGATTTTGAGCCAGGCGGACAGGCAGACTGGGTTACTGAGCAAACGCCGATCAAGCGCTGGCTGGATCCTCAGGAAGTGGCAGATGTCAGCCTCTTTCTAGCCAGTGGTAAGGCAGCTGCTATGCAGGGCGAGATTATCAAAATCGACGGCGGCTGGAGTTTGAAGTAGTTTTAATAGTATTTTCAAATACGAAAAAGAAATAAATAGGTTACACTCTACAGAAGCATTCAAATGTGACTTCATGCTCGTCTCATCCCTCCAAGTGTGCTGAGGATTCTAAGAGCAAAATTAGCATGCTTCCATGTGAATTTGCATCCTTGAGAGTAAAAAATATTTTCCCACATATGTGTAATTTGTATGCAAAAAGTTTGAGAATTTTGAGAGGAAAGCTGGGCGATATTTCATTAGAAATAGACATTTCAACTGTCTATTTCTTTTTTGATTTTAAAAAATCTCATTTTAATGGTATAATAATGATAATATCTTAGAGAAAAGAGTTCGTTTATGACAAATTATGCCGTTATTTTGGCTGCGGGTAAAGGTACTCGCATGAAATCAGATTTACCAAAAGTATTGCACAAGGTGGCAGGAATTTCCATGCTAGAGCACGTTTTCCGCAGTGTTAGTGCGATTGAGCCAGAGAAAACTGTTACCGTTATCGGACATAAGGCAGAGCTGGTCGAGCAAGTCTTGGCAGGTCAGACAGAGTTTGTCCGTCAGACTGAGCAGCTAGGAACTGGCCATGCGGTTATGATGGCAGAGCCTGTTTTGGAAGGCCTTGCTGGACAAACTCTGGTTATTGCTGGTGATACGCCCCTGATTACGGGAGAAAGCCTGAAAAATCTGATTGATTTTCATATCAACCACAAGAATGTTGCGACTATCTTGACTGCAGAGCCTGACAATCCTTTTGGCTATGGCCGGATCGTGCGCAACCAGCACGGGGAAGTCATCAAAATCGTTGAGCAAAAAGATGCTTCTGACTTTGAGCAGCAAATCAAGGAAATCAATACAGGGACCTATGTCTTTGACAATGCCCGCCTCTTTGAAGCTCTCAAAAATATCAATACCAATAATGCCCAAGGTGAATACTATATCACAGATGTGATTGGTATTTTCCGTGAAAATGGCGAAAAAGTCGGCGCTTATACGCTGAAAGACTTTGATGAGAGTCTGGGGGTTAATGACCGTGTGGCTCTGGCTACAGCTGAATGTGTGATGCGCCGCCGGATTAATCAGCAACACATGGTCAATGGGGTCAGTTTTGTTAACCCAGATGCGACTTATATCGATGTAGATGTGGAAATCGCGCCTGAGGTTCAAGTTGAAGCCAACGTGACCCTAAAAGGTCAGACTAAGATTGGGGCGGAGACTATCCTGACCAATGGCACTTATATTGTAGATTCAGAAATTGGTGAGCGAGCGGTCATTACAAACTCTATGATTGAAGAGTCTAGCGTGGCAGATGGGGTAACAGTCGGCCCTTACGCCCATATCCGTCCAGGATCCAGTCTGGCTAAGGATGTCCATGTTGGCAACTTTGTCGAAGTCAAGGGCTCTAGTATTGGTGAAAATACCAAGGCTGGACATTTGACTTATATCGGTAATTCTCAGGTTGGTGCCCATGTTAACTTTGGTGCAGGTACGATTACGGTAAACTATGATGGTCAGAAGAAGTACAAGACCGTTATCGGAGACAATGTCTTTGTCGGTTCCAACTCGACCATTATTGCCCCAGTTGAGCTGGGTGACAATTCATTAGTCGGTGCGGGTTCTACCATAACGAAGGACGTACCAGCAGATGCCATCGCTCTGGGACGCGGTCGTCAGATAAATAAAGAAGACTATGCTAAGCGTCTTCCTCATCACCCTCAAAATAAGTAGGTTCAGTTATGGAATTTGAAGAAAAGACCGTCCAACGGACGGAAATTTATCAGGGACCGATTTTTAAAGTGGTTCAGGATCAGGTAGAGTTGCCAGAAGGCAAAGGCCAAGCCCAACGAGATTTGATTTTTCATAATGGCGCTGTGGCTGTGATTGCTATCACTCCGGAAAATAAGATGATTTTAGTCAAGCAGTACCGCAAGGCGATTGAAGCGACTTCTTATGAGATTCCGGCTGGAAAACTGGAAGTGGGAGAAAATGCGGATCCTCAGGCGGCCGCTTTGCGTGAGCTGGAAGAAGAAACAGGCTATACTGGTGACTTGGAGTTGCTTTATGATTTTTATTCTGCTATTGGTTTTTGCAATGAAAAAATCAAGCTTTACAGCGCCAGCCATTTGACAAAAGTGGAAAATCCACGTCCTCAGGATGAAGATGAAACCTTGGAAATCTTTGAAGTCAGTCTGGAAGAGGCTCAGCAGCTTCTTGCTAGTGGGGACATCTGTGATGCCAAGACTATCATGGCCCTTCAATATTGGCAGCAAGAAAAAAACTTGAAGAAATAGGAATGTAGAACAATGGGAAAACCCTTATTAACTGATGAAATGATTGAGCGTGCCAATCGAGGTGAAGACATTTCGGGGTCGCCTATGATGGATGATGAGGAAACAAAGGTGATTTCTACCGCCGGGAGAGGTGGTTTTGGTTACTCTGCCCCGCGCAGAAATGTAACTCAAGACACCCTGAAGATTGATGTAGAACCGACAGTGACTAAAAGCCGTCGGATTGAAAATCAAAAGCGAAGCATTTTTCAGGCTAAACTAAATAGAATTCTCTTTTGGATTGTGATTCTTTTGGTTGTATTAATCGCAGCAATTATTTGGCTATAATAAAGCGAGAAGCCAGGCTTCTTCGCTTTTTAATGTGAATGGAGGAAATGAGTAATCATGAAAATTGGAATTATCGCAGCCATGCCCGAAGAGTTGAAGATTCTGCTGGAGCATTTGAAAAATCCGCAGAAGCACCTTCGGTTGGGTCATGTCTATCATACGGGCTCTATCGGCTATCATGAAGTGGTCTTGGTCGAAAGCGGGATTGGCAAGGTCATGTCAGCTATGAGTGTGGCAGTTTTGGTCAATGACTTCAAGGTCACAGCTGTGATTAATACAGGCTCAGCAGGAGCAGTGGCAGAAGGGCTGGCTATCGGCGACGTGGTAGTCGCAGATCGTCTGGTCTATCATGATGTGGACGTGACGGCCTTTGGCTATGACTACGGTCAGATGGCACGGCAGCCGCTCTATTTTGAAGCTAGCCGCTATCTAGTTTCTGAAATGAAAAAAATTTTGGGAAAGACCCATCAGACTGCAAGAGTAGGATTGATTGCGACAGGAGATAGTTTTGTTGCTGGTCAGGATAAGATTGACCGTATCAAGGAGCATTTCCCAGATGTCTTAGCTGTGGAGATGGAAGGCGCAGCTATTGCGCAAGCGACGCATTCAATTGGCATGCCTTTTATGGTTATTCGGGCCATGAGTGACACAGCTAGCCATGATGCCAATGTCACTTTTGATGAATTCATTCTTGAAGCTGGTAAACGCTCTGCAGAAACCCTGATTCAATTTCTGAAAGAGTTGGTTTAAAGGAGGAAATATCATGAATCAAGAGTCTTATTTCGATGGCGGTCTC
>ERZ773065.586-NODE-586-length-19831-cov-2.827367_pt1 | contig 19831 bp, 18 predicted proteins | sample MGYA00580623_ERZ773065 | MGnify/ENA primary metagenome ERZ773065 (study PRJEB29015, sample SAMEA2738017) | human oral metagenome | biome: human oral; feature: human-associated habitat; material: dental | place: China | collected 2047 ... | reverse complement strand
TTACACAGGTTGGTTGTGTATATTTTCGAAATCTCAAAATTATGGAAAAGCTGTTATTTTTCCACAAAGTTTTTCAGAAAGTTTTACTTTGATTTTCCACACGAAAAATGGTATAATTTTAAGTAGTGAAAGCTTGGTTTTCCACAGTTTCCACAATACCTATTATTATAATTACCACTTTTTAAGAAAAAGGATTTAAATTTTTATGGAACTGACTGTTAAAAAAGATGATTTATCTAAAGCACTCAATAATATCTCAGGAATTGCAAGTAGTAAAACTAGCTTGCCAAGTTCTGAATATATTCTTTTTCAAACAGATGGTTCAAGACTTCTAGTTGCCGCTACAAATTTAGAAATTGCAATTTCGCAAAAAATTAGCGCAAGAATTGAAAAAACAGGTTCTATTTTAATGCCAGAAAAACTAACAAAAAGTTTTATTGATAGTTTACCTTCAAATAGCGAAGTTTCTTTTAAAGTTAATGGTGGGAATATTTCAATAGAAAGTGGAAATTATAAATCAAAAATTAATGGTAGTTTGGCTGAAGAATTTCCAGAAATACCAACTATTGATGAACCAATTGCAAGATTCTTTATTGGCTCTGATATTTTTAAAGAGTCTGTTAGCCAAGTTGATACGGTAAGTAATGATACTTCCCGACCAATCTTAACTGGAGTTTTTCTTCATACTTTTGAGAATAATATTTATATGGCAGCGACTGATGGATATCGTTTAAGTGAACGCAAGCTTTTCGAAACGGACCAAGAATTTGAATCGCTGGTGCCAAGTAATGTTCTAAAAAAGGTTTCAGGCGTAATTCCTGAAAAACTTGATGAAATTGAAATCTTAATTAATGATAATCAAATTCAATTTATGATTGGTGATATTTTAGTTGTAAGTAACTTAATTGATGGAAAATATGTTGAATATCGGCGATTAATCCCAGAATCAACTGAAACTGTTTTGAAAATGAAACGGGCTGATTTTATGCAAACAATTAAAGTTGCTGAGGTTTTTACAAGAGATTCTGGTGGAAGCATTACTTTACGAGCCTATGAAGAAACTTCGAAGCTATCAATCCACACGATCGCGAGTGAAATTGGCGAAAGTACATCTGAAACTGAAGCCGAGATTACTGGTGGTGGCGAAGTTACCTTAAATGTTAATTATATTAAGCAAGCTTTATCGGCAATTAAATCGCCCGAAGTTTCTTTTGGATTTTCTGGGAAACTTGCACCAACGGTCTTTAAAAGCACTGAGAACGATGATTATATCCATATCGTTATGCCCCTAAAAAGTTAGGATCTAAATGATTTTAAAAACTCTGAGAGTTCAGAATTTTCGAACACATTCTGATTTTATTTTAGAAATTGGTGAAAAATCAACTCTTATTTCTGGCTCTAATGGTAGTGGAAAAACTTCCCTTCTTGAAGCAATTTATTTTGCACTGCAAGGCACGAGCTTTCGTTCGAGTGATAAAGAAATTTTAAGAAATGATGGTTCAAGTTGGTTTCGAATTGATTTAAAAGATTCGAAAGATTCGTTAAGAACGATCATTTTTAACGATACCGTTCAAAAATCAAAAAAACAGTTCCTAATTGATGGAAATAAAAAAGCACGTTTGAGTGCTAATTTACGCATTCCTGTGGTACTTTTCGAACCAGATGACTTACAACTTTTAACTGGCTCACCAGCACGACGAAGGAACTTTTTAGATTATTTTCTTTCACAAATCTTCCCCAGTTTTCAGCTGGCACTTACTAGATATAATAAAGCTTTAAAACAACGAAATATTCTTTTAAAACGTGATAATGTTTCGAAGGATGAGCTTTTTCCTTGGAACTTGATGCTGGCGGAATATGGTGCAGAAATAATTTCTAAAAGACAAGATTTTTTAGAGCTTTTGAACTCAAAAATTGAGGAAGTTTATTTTGAGATTTCAGGCGTTAAAGATGAAATTGAAATTGATTATTTAGGCGAAAAGGTTTCGAAAAATGAAATTTTAGCTATTTTAAGTAATAATATTGAACGTGATAAGATTTTAGGTTATACAAATTTTGGCCCACACAAGCATGATATTCAATTTAATTTTAATAAAAAGCCCGCACAAAATGTAGCGAGTCGGGGTGAAAATAGAAGTTTAGTTTTAGCTCTAAAATTTATTGAGACTGACATTTTGGCTGATTTAACCGCAAAAAGACCAATTGTTCTTTTAGATGATGTTTTTTCTGAACTTGATGATGATCGACAAAAACTATTAACTAAGCATTTTTCGAAATATCAAACAATTATTACTTCAACTAATAAAATTAAAGTTGAAGATTGTAAAATAACCTCGCTGGAATAGCAGAGGTTATTTAAGTGAGACGTATTAATGGAGACTACAGGTTGGATCTATGAAATCAACTTTATATTTTTTGAAAATATTCTTTTCTTTAGATTCAAGCCAATTTGTTGCTAAATCTTTGTAAAAATCATAGTTTGAGCTACTACATTTACTGAATATTCTAACCGATATATCTTTAACTTCTGTTTTATCTTTTGTATCCAGATTGTAAGTTATTGAAAATCCTGTAGGTAATGATGTTTTTGTTGCGTTTGTGTATGGTAAATGTTTAACTATAGGGTGTTTTTCGGTCAATCTCTTCATTGTTTCTGTTATTTTTGCATAACCAGCACCACTTCTAATTATATCGTCTTTCTCATGTTCGTTATACCAGGTTCCGTTTGGATCATTTTGAGCTAAAGCTAATGAAATATTTGTTTTTTGACCAGATTTAATTTCGAACTCTTTCGAGGCACTTTCGAAGCCATCCTTTGATACCTCAACTTTATACTTGCCTGGCGTTATTGTATGAGTTCCGTTTTGGATTTTTTTGCCGTTAATTGTTATATTTGAACTTTCTGGCGCGATGCTGAGTAATAATTTACCGCAATAAATATCAGACCAAATCCACCAGCTTATAATTACTAACGATAGTATTCCAAAAATGGCTAGAACAGAATAAATTTTAACTTTAGTATAATTATCAATATTTTGCATATTTTAACCTTTCCATCGCCAAACTTCAACTTCACCAAGACTTTCCATAATTTGAAGATTCATTGGTTCAATAACACCAGTTGTTCTGCTATGTCCAGCATTTGCGACTTTATCTTCACCATTAACTTGAACATAGAATTCTATATGAGCTGCAGGTCCACCACCAGTTCCTGATGATATAATATCACCTGGCTTCATGTTGCTTGTACTTCCGTTATAAGGGATTTTCTCATATTTATCTGGGTTGCTACGCATATATTGAACAAGATTTGCAACACCACAACAATGTTTAGCATATTCTGGATCAACAGTTGTACTCATAACCATGGAAACAAAAGCATCACAACTCATACCTTTTTGAACATATGGTTCACCGTAATTAATTAATCCAGTTGCACGCAAAGCTTCCATCTGTTTATCTGTCACCTCGCCGGCATAAGCGGCTGCTTTTTCTGATTCTGGGCGGGCGAGTTCCATTGCTCTATCTACGATTGTTGCATTTCCAAGTTTTCCTCCTGAAGATGAGCTACAACTTCCTGATGAATTCGAAGAGCTGTTTCCATCGTTTGCGATTTCGTCTTTAAGGAATTTTACATAAGCTTCCTGACCTTCTGCGCTATGATGAACTCCATCTGCTGCATAAAGTTTATCTCTACCGCCATTTTTTTCAACATAACTCTTCCAATCTAGGATCTTTACTTCGCTATGTCTAGATGCGAAAGCTGAAAGTTTTTGGTTTACTATATTATAGTCAACATTTTGGTTTTTCGAAAAGTTATTTACCCAATAAATTTTCTTACCTTTAAGCTTGCCGATCAAAGCTTCTGCGGCATTTTCATCAAAGTTGTCGTTAGTTCCTAAGTTGATGACGACCGTGTCGTTAATTTTACTTGGTAATTTTGATGTTGCGGCGGCAATCGAATCACCAACTGTAGCAGATATATTAGAACCACTAAAGGTTGATGATAATTTATCTTGAACACCAACCGTAATTGAATCCCCAATGAAAGTTATAGGTCCTGAAGCTTTTCCTCTACCACTAGAACCTTTTCCTGCGAATTGTGAGAGCATTTTATTTCCAACTTCCTCACCTTCAGCGATACGACCTGCTCGTAAGTCTTCTCTTGGTCTTTCGAAACCATTAGTCCAAGCTATAGTAGCTTCTCGAACTGTTGATGCTGACTTTACCATATTAAGAGCTCTATTCTCTGGACCTTCTAATTCTTGCCATAAGAAATTTAGCTGAACACCAAGATCAGACGCTGGTTTACCTTTTTCTTTAGCATAATTTTCGAGGTTCGTTCGTCGCCCGAATGACCACTGGGCAATACCATAACCAATTCCACTTCCAGCTTCAACTAAATCTGGTTGAAAATGGTTAGATTCACCCCAGAGACTTCCCATAACACCTGCAGTCTGTTCATCTGTTAAGCCTTTTGATTTGAAAAAGTTCCAAATCTTCTCAGCATTATCATTACCCTCAAGATTTATATCTGCCATATTACCGCTAGATGCTGGAGCACAATCCTCACCTGCATCATAATAGATTATATCATTCAGCTTATAAAAACGTTCATTAAATTCAGCTCTTGCAATATTTGAAAGAGTAGAAGCTAGAATCAATGAGATTAAAATAATTGATGATATTTTTTTATACATTATGTATCCTGTTTAATTAAATCTGGTGGGTAGAAAGATGCTGATGTTGATGGTATTGCGGAACCTTTCGAAAGTTCAAAATGTAAGTGTGCCCCATATGAACAACCGTAATTTCCTATAGTACCAATAGCCTGACCTTTCTTAACTTTCTCTCCAGTTTTAACTGAGTGTGAATCCATGTGCCAATAGAAAGAATATACATCTCCTTTATGTTTAATGATTACGGCATGTGGACCACCCATCATGTCGGCTGTTCCGTATATGCATCCATTATATGGAGCCACATCAAAACCGCCATTAACAACCTCACCATCAGCTACAGAATATACTTGTGTTCCGTGTGTCCATCCTTTTTCTTCATTAGCGAAATCAATAGCTGGGTGGTTTTGTCGAACTGGTGTGTTGAAGCCTTGACCATCTGATACTCCTTGGATTTGTCCATTTTTAACTTTAGTATTTTTAAGTGGCCAAATAAATTCACCACTCAATTTTGATAGTTCTGAGTCTATTCCACCTTTTGAATTAGATGAGCTATTATTTCCATAACTTCCTCCACTTGAATCTGGTTTAAATTCTTCATTCATCCCCATTTCTGTTCGAAGGTCGGTTAAAAATAGTGCATACCAGTTTGCTTTAGGATTTTTTTCAGTGTTACAGATTCCACCACGAGTTTCATCATCGTCATCTTCTGATGTTCCAATTGGTGATTTTCTGTTGAAGCAATATTTATCATATTTTTTCATTTCACCACTCATTGTAAAGGTATCTAGTAGATTATTTGTTTCGCTACTATTTTCTTTTTCTACAATATCACCCCATCCTTTGAGTTTATCAACAACTTCTTCAGTGTCAGTTTCGGCAATACTCATATCAATACCAGTATAAACATTACAAAAAATATCGGTTGCAGCACCAGTATCTGTGATTGATTTATCTTCACAAGTTTCCATATTGGCTGCAAAGTTTGCACTATTGGCTGCGCTTGCTCCTGGTGTAATTGATGCGAATGACCTCTGTGCTCCACCAATTATTGATGGCAATAAACCTTTAATTGAGCCCAAAGTTCCAACATAGGGCATCATATTACTTACAATCGAACCTAAGAAAGTATGTCGTGTAGTTGGATCAAATGGACTGTGAGTTTTTCGAATATCTTCAGCGTTTTCAGCAATTTGACGGTCGGTTTCTTGACGAAATGCAACTGCTTGAGATTTAGTTAAAACGCCACCACTTCCAGCCATTGAATTCTTCGACATTAACGCCGCAGACCCTGACATTATAGCGTTTCCAAAGTTCTCGCCAGTTGTTGAGTCATTTAATATTGTGCCAGTTAAACCTTCACTTACATATTTCGAAATTGCACCCATAGCCTGATTTTTTAATATTTCTGTAGCAACAGAAAGAGCTAATCCTAATGCTACTGCCCATATTGCTACTTTCACTACATCACCAATACAACCAAAAAAGCCAGTTCCCATACATTTAAGTATTGTTAATGCTACCTGTGCTACACCTATTGCCGCAGTAACTATACCTGCGACTTTACAGCTTTGTCGTATAAACCAGCCTACCATTCCTGTAGTTAATGTGTTCATTAAACTCGCAAACCATCCGGTAATTCCAACCTGGTAATCCTTTGCTGAATCATCTAGTTTCGAAATACGATCATCATAAGCTACTGCTCGCCAACCTTGCGACTCAGTGGCACTTTTGATGTGATCATTATTTGATGTAGAATCTGCAAAAAAAGCAAAAGCATTTTTTAGTCTTGAAGTATTAGAATTTTTACTGTCAGGATTTTTATTTTCTTGAGAATCTTTTCTGTTGGCAATCCCCATTAAATTATTGCCTTGTGATGTAACTTCTTGCTGGGTTGCTTCGCCAGCTTTAATTTTTGAAGCCATTGATAGAAAAGATAAACCAAATTGAGCTAATACTTCAACTTTAGCTACTTTAGCGACACTCCACCCCATTGACGCTAATGCATAAACTCCACAAACTTTATCTACTGCATTTAAACCATTTAAAGCACTACTTGCTCCTTCAAGCATTTCTAGTCCCATGGCTGCTTTTTCAGATACACTTCTTGCGCCTTTTTTAAGCTTATCTTTGTAGGTTTTTAGTTTTTCTTTAACTTTCCTAGTTCCGTTATCGCCTTTTTGTGCTTTATTTTTACCTTTGTCATCAACATCATCTTTATCATCTGATAATCTTTTAGAATCAGTTTCTCCATCTTTACTGTGGTTATTGGCTGTTTTCTTTATATCATCATCAATTTCTTCCTCAGTCTTACCTTTATTGTCTTTTTTGGCTTTTCGAAAATTAAACCAACCCTTGAGCTTCTGCCAAGATTTATCTAGAAAAGATGCAAAACGACCACTAAAACCACGGCGAAAAGCCTGCCGTACATCTGGATTTTTAGTTAAAATATTTTTAATATCCTTAGAAGAATTATTTATTTCAATATTTCTCCCATCTTTAATATAGGTCAGCTTTGAAATTTTCTTCCTTCCAAATAAGCTTTCCTTCTCATCTAAATCAACTTTAAAACCAGCTTTTTCAAGATTTTTAATGTTTCGGTCTGTTACTTTCGACATTCGGCAAACTAAACCTGCTGGCTTACAATTAGTACCTTTTATTTTTAATTTCATCACTTTAACAGAGCGATTGTTCATACTCGTAGATGCAGAGTTGAGTTTTTCGGTAATAATTTCCTGAATATGAACTGGTGCAAGTGAAGCAATTCCTGTTGAAATTACAAAAATAAATGCTCCACCACCACCAAGAAGGCCGCCAGTTGCCGCCATTGCTCCTTTATTTTTAAAGAATGATTTCGCACGGTTTTTCCAACCGCCTCCTGCTGAATTTGCTGCATTTCGAGATTTATGAGTTCCACCGCCACTCACATTATTTTGCCAGCCACCAGATTGAGTGGGTTCTTGATCTTTCGAAAGTGTTTCAGAATCACTAATTCCAGAATTTGAAGCAACAGAAGTTGAAGAATTTTCAGCACTCTCCAAAGCAGACGGATTGTAACCGTCGTTACCGCGAATAACTTCAGCGTTTCCCCATCTGCTTTTTCCTCGTTCAAGCGCAGATTGATTCGAATCACTCAAGTCGCTAAAATCAAGATTTTCATCTCTTTCGAAATCTCTAGCTGCTCCCATTTTATTCCTAAAACTCTATAATTTATAAATTAATTTTACCACATTTACGCTTGTGCTTCAAGCTTAAAATAATTCATTCGGATCGGCGTAACCGTTCGTCATCATATTATCGCCCTGGCGATTTTTTGAACTATTTGGGCTGGTTGAAATAAGTTGATGCTCGGTGTCGCTGGCGATAATTTGAATATGAACGTGATTTTGTCCAGCAAAGAAGAATCCTTGTCCAACTGGAAAGTTCGAAAGTCGCTTTCGTTCTTCTTCAGTCAACTTAAAGACATCGCTCAAAACATCAACCGCACTCGAAGATTGCTTTAATAGTAGCTGCATTGAGCTGTTTGAAACAATTGCTCGGCCCATTTTTGAGCCCATAAAGTCTTCAACGTCTTGCGAAATTGTAGTAAGCCCAAGGTAGTATTTTCGGGCGCGTTTTGCCAAGCTAAACAAGAAGTTTGCTGAATCGTCATATTTCATTAACTGCCAAGCTTCATCCACAATAAGCATTCGTTTTTTCTGTTCAGAACGCACAATATTCCAGATGTGAGATAGTACAATATACATCGCAACTGGGCGAAGTTCATCTTCAAGGTCGCGAATATTAAATACAACCATCGAATTATTGATATCGATATTTGATTGTTGCGAGAAAATGCCTGCGAAAGTTCCAGTGGTGTATTTTCGAAGGCGCTGTGCTAAGCTTGGGCCACTTCCATCCATATGAACTAATGTGTCGTAAAGGTTATGAATTGTTGGTGGTGTTGAATTGTGTGTGAGCGGATCTGAAGTGATTCCAGCTCGAGCATAAGTATCGATAATTGCTTGGTCGAGGTCAGCTTCTTCGTTTGGTGAAAGCCCGATTGATTGCCCTGCACTAGTTCCACCAAGCATTAAACGAAATAGACCGTGAAGCGTTACGATATTTGCACGAAGCGCGTTATCTGCTTCTTCGGCATCAATAACGTGTGGTAAATCGAAAGGATTGATTCGAACGTCTGAGTTTAAACTGAGGCGAACATAGCTTCCGCCAACAGCATCGCTCAATTTTTGATATTCATTTTCTGGGTCAATAATTAAGACTTCTGCGCCCATCATCATTGTTCGAAGAGCTTCAAGCTTCACCGTGAAAGATTTACCAGCACCAGATTTTGCGAAAACTACCATATTTGCATTTTCGAGTGTATAGCGGTCGAAAATTACGAGTCCATTATTGTGCATATTTACACCATAAAGAACACCGTTTTCTTGGGTTAAATCGGCAGAAGTGAATGGAAATGAAGTTGAAATTGCGCCTGTGTTCATATTTCGACGAATTTGAAGTTGGTCGGAAAGTTGTGGAACGGTAGATTTTAAGCCTTGTTCCTGCTGACTTGATGCAACTTTAGAAAACAACATTTGTTGGCCAAGCATTGTTTCAACTTTACTTCGAACGAAATTAAGCTCATCAAGACTGTCAGCGTAAATTGTTAAATATAAGCCGAAACGGAAGAATTTTTCAGCACCAAGTTGTAATTGGTCTCGTAATTCTTCAGCATCGCTCAAAGCAGCTTCAAGCGCTGGATCTCGGGTTCTACCTTTTTCATTGTTAATTGAAAGATCGGCTTCAAGCTGAGTAACTTTTCGGCGAAGGTTTTTCATAACAATTTCAGTTTCAACAGGATAAATAAACATTGAAACATCTAAAACTTCATCAGCATTTAAAATTGGTGAAGCCCATCCCGTATAAAGCTGACGGGGATAACCGTAAACATAAATTGTTTGACCATATTTTGTGCCAAGTCGAAAATATCCTGAGTGGAATTCAAGACTTGAAGGTGCGATTAAATCTCGCAAAGTGTTAATACCGGTTAGAAACGCTTGTTCAACTTCGGCTTGTTCTTGTGCTCGTTGTTGTGCTGCAATATCAACCGCATCTTTTTTCTTTGCCATAATTAAAATCCTCCTTGATCTGGTCGCTCGCCTTCAGCTTTTCGAACGAATAAACTTGCCGTATCACGAAAATCACCTAAAGGTTCATAAACGGCTGTATCTGGGTTGTAAACATTGTAATAAAGTTCGCCAAGCTCTTTAGTATTTAATTGAACTGATTTGATTCCCATTTGATAAAGGCCACCAGTAATTGAATCAATGCGTTTTTTAATTTCTTCGCGTGCTTTATCCCAAGTATTACGATCAATTTTCGAAATTTGAGCACCTGGTTTTGCAAAAATTTTACCAAAAAATCCTTTTGCTGAACCCTTTAAATTATTTAAATCACCACTTGGATAATAAGGAACTACAATAAAGAAAGATTTATCCATAATATTTGCGCTTCGGCTAAGGCTATCGATAAAGTTAATATAATCTTCCATTAAGTCGCCAAGTAACATGTTATCTTGTGCTACTTGAATTTCGGCTAATTTATTCAAATATGGCTCAATATCGACTCGTTGTGAGCGAACTAGAATCTGAATTGGAAAAGTTAACGCATTCAAAAAACTTTGATAAGAATATTCCACACCCTCACGCTCTCGTGCACTCATAAGATCAAAGTTGATTGATTTGCAAGCAACAACAGCACGAAAGCTTCCGTCACGCATTACAACCATTCCTTCACGAAGCTCGGCAATTTCAAGCGAATTTTGTGTTGAAGATGGATTTGTTGGAGCATTTATATTTGTTTGATTTTGGCTCTGATTTTGTTGATTATTAACTTGATTATTATTCATATTACCTCAATGAAATTACTACTTCTTTTTCACCCAAGTCGACCTCGTTTGGATTTTCTTGTCCTTTCTTTTCTTTGTCTGCCAGTTTATTTGCTTGGCGTGCGAGTGTTTCTACAGAAAGGTCTTTTCCTTCTGAGACTAACCTTTTCATTTCTGCACTAATCTTATTTGCAGATTGTCGTTCTGTGAGATGTCTTCTATTCATGAAAGGATTATTCTCTGAATTAGTGGAAATTCTAACTTTTGGATCCCTCTTTTCGCGTTCAACAGTCTCATTAATTTGCCTAATTCTTTCGAAACTATCATTAATTCCTTCCAAATCCTGGTTAAAATCATTTGGCGGATTTTCTAAATGGTTTTGTGGTTCTGTCTGTTGAGCTGGCTGTGGCACTGGTGGCGTAAAATTCGAAAGTGGCTGTGGCGAGGACTGCGTAAATTGTTGAGGCTGATTTTGCCAATTTGGTGAAATAACTGTTTGATTCATCGAATCTGGATAAGGATTGTAATTTAAATGAATATTTTCATCAAAATTTTGTTGCGGTTGATTTTGCTGATTTTTATTTTGCTGAAAATTATTATAATTTTGCGCTTGCAATTGATTCCAATTTTGCCAATTTGAAAAAGCCCCATTTTGTATTTGTGGCTGATTGTGGTTAAAATTCATTTGGTAATGATTTTGCTGATTTTGAGAAAAAGCCGTTGGATTAGCTTTGGCTGGTTCTGAAACTTGAATATCTTCAAATTTAATATTGTCTGAACCTTCGTATCGATTTTTAGGGTCGAAATAATAAGTTTTGTCTTGAATGTTCTCAGAATTTTCATTCGTAAATTGAGCTAGGTTTCGAGCCATATCAAGATTTTGCATAATTTGTTGTTTTCGTCGCTGATCATGTTGGTTTAATAAATTATCAACATTCGAAGAAACTCGTGAATTATCAAACATATCTTCGGCTGCACGAGCTTCGTTTGAATATTCTTCACGAACAGTTGTGTTAACTGGCGCAATAGAGTGTTTAATAGCCCATCCTTCAGTATCAACAATATCTGCTAAGTAGCTGAGTCTGCGTGAAGCTTCATTTTGTGAGAGTTCTTTTGTGAGGTGTTCTTCTCTATTTACTGGTGCAGAAATTTGAATTAAATGCTCCACGCCATCTGGCTGCCAAAAACGCTTGTTTGGTTTTAAATAAAATGAAACAACTGCTGCGAGGTATGTTTCCATTGGTTGGTCTTTTCGAAGTGGTAAAGCAAGCGCGCCAAAAAAGATAATAATAGGTAGTGGTAAAATAATTAACCCCGGGAAAATTCCCCAAAGAAAAATCTCCAGCGCAATACAGCCTGCTACAATAATCAGGTAAATGAATTGCCGAAAGTTAAACGGTCCAAGCAATTTGTCATCAGCCTCAACGTCTTGAGGAACTTTATAAACGCTCATTCTTTATTTGCCCACTTCTCCTTATTTCAATAATATTAATTTTAACATATTTTCGAAAATAAATAAAGATTAAAAATAAAATAGGCAAAACATTTAGATTTTGCCTATTTCTTATCTTTAATATTTTCAGGCTTCCAATTTCCACCCAAAACTTTATCGTAAAGACCTTTATTGTTTCGTTCGATTTCTTTAAGCATTTTGCGAATTTCAGCACCTTGTACAGCATTGAGTTTTCCGTATTCTGAAGGGTTTTCATTAATCGCCTTAACACTTTCGAGTGTGGATCTAATGGTTTCATTCGACATATTCGAAATCGCTGATTTATCCCAAATGATTTTCATTGCGTCATTTGAAGCTTTAATGATTTTATCATCTGAAACATTTTTAGCGTAATTGTCGTGAATAGCATTATAAACTTCTTTCGAATTCATTCCATTCACGGCAATATTTTCAAGTGCTGCACCACCAATAAATTGAAGATCGTCTTTTTTGGTTTTCTTGAAAGCTTCAACTAAGTCGTTGCGGTTAGCGTTCAATTCTCCACCAATTTCAGTTTTACCAAGTGAATCGATAGCACCTTTTAAGTCAGTTGTCCCCATAAACTTCTCGGCTGTTGCAGCGCGTAAGTTTTTAGTAATTTCGAAATCAATCCCATCTTTCTGGATTTTTTCACCCATATTTTTCGAAAAGATTTCGCTATAATCATTTCCTGAAAAATTAAGTGATTTTGTAAGGTTTGTGAGTGATTCGACTTCTTCTTTGTTCTCTTTCGAAGCTGCTACTAAAGAACTTGCAAGCGCCGAGACTTTTCCAGCTTCACCGCGTACACCAGACGCGGTTTCAAGTAAGTCGTTGCTGTAGCGCATGTTGTTTGCCATTGCATTATTAAGTGAAAGGTTGTTATTCTTTTCAGCTAGTTTAAGAGCATTTGTTTGATTCATATTATCAACAAATCGAAGTGCTTGCTCGCCAAATTTTCCGCGTAAAGCTTTTAGTGATGCTTCGCTTAAATCGACAACTCCAGTAATATTCCCATTCGCGTCTTTTTTAAGCGTTGAATTGAATAACTCTGCTTTAATTTGTGAAAGCCCAGCATTTGTGTTTGCGGTTGCACGATTAAGAGCTTCGGTAGCTAACATTTCTTGATATTGTGTGTCTGAATTTATTAAATGCTTTTTGCGAGCATTATAATACATGTTCGAAAACGCATTTGAACCTTCTGGCATATTTTGAATTGCGTCTCGCCTTTCATTTTCAAGCTCCGTAAAGCGTTCTTTTTGATATAATTCCGCAATTGATTTCGAAGCACCAATTCGACGTCGGCGGTTGTAGTTCATCTGATTAATTCGCACGGGAAGTGAATTTGGCTTTTCTGCAATTGCACGATTTCGATACATTTCTTGGTTTTCTGAAAGGAATTTCTTTGCACGATCAACCGGACCTTTGTTCGGATTATTGATGATTCCAGCAAATTTACCAAGCAGGCTACCGCTAATTCGCATAATTGTTGGCGTAATCGCTAGTGGCACAACTTGCACTACGGCACCAAGTAAGAAAATTAAAAAACTACCGTTCGAACTTGCAATAATTGTTGTTCCAATTAATTGTGAACCTCCAAAAAGAAGAGAAATTAACGGATACATTACGAGCATTGTAGTGAATAGATCTTTCCATTTTTCGAACCATTTTTCAGTATTTGGTAGAATATTTGCTGCAAACGCAAGTGGTGCTAAGAAAACTAAAACAATAATAATTGCCTGTCGTGCAGCTAAAATCACTAAAGATACAACCGCTGAATAAATTACTGCAACTAGTGCTCCAAGAATCATCATTACTGCGGCACCAATATTGCCCATAGTTGCAATTGTTACAGTGTAAGCACCATAAGCCACTACACCAGTTCCGCTCAAAACTGCAGCAGTCATATTTGACCAATCAAGATTAGCTGTTTTTATTTTATTTTCACCACCATTATTAAAAATACTGTCTCTAATTCCAATTAAAAGACTTTGAGTTTGTGCGCCTAGAATATTCGAAATATCAACTAAAATTGCACAAATATAGTAAGAAATATTAATTAAAATTGCTGCAATAATTAGCTTTGGCAATATTTTTTTAATTCCGTAATTGCTAATTCCAAAACCTGTTACTTGCGAATAAATCACAAAAACAAATCCAATCACAAAAAAGACGTTTGCAACGTTTCGCATATAATCCCAAACTTGAAAAAGCCCAGATTTATTTGACGTATAAAGTGGTTGAACTCGTAAAAATGCTTGTAGCCAGTCGTAAATACCATCCATCCATTTCGAAATTGTATTAGCGACCATACAAACCATCCAGCCTCCGCCACCTTCAACGCTACAAAGTGATTTATCTTCATCTTTCGAAACACCATCAACTTTAACATCTTGTGCTTCACCGTTTTGTTTTACATTTCCAAGCGCACTTACATCAAACGAATAGATTTTTCCGCTCGAAGCATCATTTTCATTGTCAAGAGCGATCACTGTTGTTTTGTTCTCGCCAGCATTTGCGGGAGAATTTTCGGCATAAAGTTTTTTTGAGCGAATTGAATCTGGAAATCTTGAAGTATCAGAAACTTTTGAATATGTTTTTCCATTATATGTTATGCCATTTTTTGAAGAATCTGTCCATTTTGCTCCATCAAGAGCAAGGGCGATATTCGAATTAAAAAATCCCAAGATTGCGACTACTGTAAAGATCGCGATGAAAAACACATTTCGAAAATCTTGAGTTTTTGCTTTTTTGAACCTCGCCAAAGTTTGCATATGACCTGATTTTATCATAATTTAACCCTTTTGTCAACCTTAAAATTAAGTTTTTAGAATAAAACACTTGCTTTTTCCCTGAAAATGGTTTAAAGTATAATTATCATGGTAAATAAAATAAAAAATATAATAATAGTTGGGTTAGTTTTGACGAGCTTTTTTGCAGCCTTTCAGAGTGTTTTTTCTTTGAATTATACTTTTGCGAGAGAAGATAGTAATGGTAATTCTGTTGACCCGAGTGATTTAAAATCGAAATCGGATTCAAACAGCAATTCTGACAGTGAAAAAAGTAAAGATACTTCCCCTGCTGATGCAAAAACCGCAATTCTCCCTTCAGACTGGAAAATTGAAGATATTTTAAATATGGTTTTAGTTGTGGTAACTACTGGTGTTGGAATTGCGGCGGTCGGCTCGATTGTTTTTGCTGGTGTTCTGTATATTACTGCTCGCGATAATGCCGCACAAGTTTCGAAAGCTAAAACAATGATTATGAATACAATTATCGGTATTGTAGCTTATATTTTAATGTGGGCGTTCTTAGAATGGATTATTCCAGGAGGGATTTTATAATGAAAAAGATTATTCTAGCGGTTTTTATAACTTTTATGCCAGTTTTGTATTTTTCGAATAATGCTTATGCGGCTGGTTGTAATGATAATCAAACTTTTTTCGGTCTCCCCGCTTGGTATCGTGGATTAACTAAATCTGGCGAAGGCGGATGCCAAATTAAAAATATTGGGCCGTCTGGAAAGGGTGAAGTTACTTTAGAACAGTTTGTCTGGACAGTGGTTGCGAATGTTATTGATATGGCCTTTCGAATTGCTGGTGTTGCTGCAATAGGATTTATTATTTATGCAGGTTATCAATATATGATTGCTGTTGGTGATCCAGGAAAACTTGCGGGTGCTAAAAAATCACTAACTAATGCAATAATCGGACTAGTGATTGCGGTTCTTGCTTCAACAATAGTAACATTTATATTAGGGATTTTAGGATAATGAAAGAATATAGATTTTTAGCAGAAGCGTCCTTTGATAAATCGAAAGTATTAAATGGAATTGATACTTCAAATAAAAATAAAGCTAGCGATGCTTCGATGCAGAATGCTTTCAATACTGCTTTTATCTGGGCTGGAATTATTTGCGTGATTATAATTATTGTAGCAGGATTAACTTTTATAACAGCGTCCGGAAATCCGGGAACAATTTCGAAAGCAAAATCTGCATTAATTTATGCTTGTGTTGGTATTGTGGTAATCATATCAGCTGCACTAATTGTTAACTTAATTCTTGGTGGATTACTAACGGGGTCAATATAATGAAGAAAATAATTTTAATAAGTAGTATTTTACTTTCAATAGTTCTATCGCCTATTGCTTTCGCAGAAGGTAAGACAAATGGATCTGGTGGTGAAACATTTGACGCTTGTAAACATGTTGTTTCTGGAAAAACTGCGGTTTGCTCTGGTGATTCGAAAAATGCAACTGATATTGCTAAAAATATAATCTCTATTCTTCTATGGGTTGTTGGTATAGCGGCGGTTATTGTAATCATCTATGCGGGAATAACATTCATAACTGCGGCTGGAAATCCATCAGCGATTGCTCGAGCTAAAACAATGATAATTTATGCTGTTATTGGTCTAGTAGTTGCGATTCTCTCTTACGCGATTGTTAATTTTGTTATTAATACTTCAAGCGGAAAAGGAGTTAATGGAGGATCGTCGTCTGGAAATACAAACACTTCTGGTGAATCTAGTAATTCAAATAATACCAGACCTTAAAGTAAAAATAATAATAGTTTAGGACAGAATTCGAGTGGTTCAAATAACTCAAATTGATGATTAAATAATATAAGGAGAATAAAATGAAGAAAATTTTAATAACTTTTGGATTAATCCTTGCGGTAGCTGGTTCTTTTGCTTTTAATGCCGGATTTTTCGAAAAACAAGCTTATGCAAACAATGCAGCAGATTTAATTAAACAAGGTGCAGATTCAACTGGTCAACAAGATACTCGTTCAGCTGGTGATATCGCTAAAGATGTTGTAAATATAATGTTCTTTATCATTGGTGTTATGGCTGTTATTATGATTATTTGGGGTGGAATTCGATATGTTCTTTCAGCTGGAAATAGTGCTGCCATCACTAGTGCAAAAAATACAATCTTCTACTCTATTATAGGTCTAATTATTGCAATCCTTGCTTACGCAATTGTGAACTTTGTCATTAATACTGTTGCCGGTGGTAATAGATAATCTTATATAATTATAGACTTAAGTTTATAGAGCAGGTTAATAGTTGATAATTTAAAATACTTGCAAAATAGTAAAAATTTGATATAATTTAAGTATATATAATTTAAGAAAGGAAATGTAATTTAAAATGAAAAATATTGTAAAAATGGCTCTATTAGCTGCTGCAACAATATTCGCTGTTGGTGCTACTACATTTGCAACAATTCCAGCTTACGCTGCCGATTGTAAAGTTACTGGTGGTTTGAAGTCTGCTGATAGCTGTGCTAAAGGTGTTCAAGAAGAAAATGGTGGTCCAACAAGCTTGTTTGATGGCGACTCTCCAATTTTCACGACTGCAATTAATATTATGCTCTTTATAATCGGTATTCTTAGCGTAATTATGCTTATTTATGGTGGTATTCGCTATGTGCTTTCGAGTGGTGATGCTGGTTCCGTTCAAAACGCCAAAAATACAATTATGTATGCTATTATCGGTCTTATTATTGCAATCCTTGCTTACGCAATTGTTAACTTCGTTATTCATTCGATTACTAATAAAGAATAATAAAATAAATAAAAAGACTTCATTTTGTAGAGGTCTTTTTATTTATTCGAAAATTTGTAAAATTTAAAAAATAAACTAATATAATAAAAATCCCGAAGTTTTATGCTTCGAGAATTTTATTTTTCTACAGAACTTTAATTCGTGTTGCTTGAGTTTTAACTTTTGTGAAGCTGATTGTTAAAATTCCATCTTTCAACATTGCTTCGACTTCATCTTCTTTAATTGGAACTGGAAGAGTTAGTGTTCGGCTAAATTCTCCCCAGTAGCATTCTTGTGCATGATGAGCGATAATTCCCTCTTGATCACCGGGATTCAGACTTCCGCTAATCGTTAAAGTTCCATCTGAAAGTGAAACATCCAAGTCATTTTTATTCACGCCCGCAGTTCGTGCTTTAACAAAAAGCTTATCTTCTGTTTCATAAACATCAACAGCTAATTGACCAGGAAGTTCATTTTCTTCTTCCGCAATTTCAATTTGTTCAGATCCACTGAAAGCTTCGTTTTCTGAAGTTTCCATTAAATCATCCCCAAAATTGAAAGCAGCTTCCAATTCATCATTCAAAAAGCTATCATCATTTTGTCTTCTAGCCATTTTTCCTCCGCATTAAATTTCCTAAATAAGATTAATTTACTTTATTATACCGCACTTTTATTATATAATCAAGAGGTAGAAACGATTTTTTATGAAGAAAAGCATATACGAAATAATTTTAAATTCTTTTGCACCAGATGAGTGCTATTTTTGCCAAAAATTGGGCGACCCTATTTGCGAAAAATGCCTTGAATCAAGGTGTAATTTTGGCAATTCCCTTTCTCGTTCGAATAGTGTTATTTCGAAAGAGTTCTATCTTTCAAAAAGGTCTGGAGAGCTTCAAAAAATAGTTGATGAATTTAAATTCCAAAGTAAGAGGCAAAATGCTTATTATCTTGCAAAACTTTTATCTGATTTTTTACTTTCGAATAGCGAATTTATCAAAAATCATGAAAAATTAGTTTTAATTCCTGTTCCAACACTTTCGAATCATATTCGTGAGCGCGGTTTAGATCATACTGAGCTTTTGGCTCGCCAGCTTACAAAAAATTTGAAAATTGAAAAATCGGCATTGATTAAAAGAATGGCAAAAACTACTCAACGTGGTAAAAATTTTAAAACGCGACAAATTCAGGCAAAGAATAGTTATGAGTTTATAGGAGAAAAGCTTTCGAAAAATAAAATTTATGTAATTCTTGATGATATTCGTACAACTGGCGCAACTTTAAATTCGATTGCAAATCTCCTCCATCAAAACGGTGCGAAAGAAATTTGGGCATTTTATTTGCTTCAACAAGAAAAATAACTTGAGAATTCAAAAAAAATGTGATATAATGGGTATCATCTGGAGAGGTGGCCGAGTGGTTGAAGGCACCGGTCTTGAAAACCGGCATGCGGTAAAACGTATCGAGGGTTCGAATCCCTCCTTCTCCGCCAAAATAGGTAATTCTGCTTAGCGGCAGGATTTTCTATTTTGATAGATATTTTTTGAATTTTTAAATAGCTTATGGTATAATTAAAGTATTATGAATTTCGATAATGAAAACCGAAATGGCGTTCCTCGTGTAACGGGTTTGCCTGAATCACAATTTCGAACACCTGAGGTGGGTAGTTTTATGGCTGAAAACCCTAAAGAATCTAACGATTCGGTTTTTGAAGAAGTTAAACCCTTTAATCCAGAAGAGTATACACAAGTTCGTGAAGTTGAAAATAGTCAATCACCCGCTGAAAATATTGAAGAACGAGAAATTGTTAATTGGCAAGCTCAAGACTTAATAATTGGTGATAAAAATAAATCTTGGTATATTATATTTTCAATTATTATTCTAGCATTTTGTCTTTTTGCAATCTTGAATCAATCTTGGACTTTTCTTGCTTTAATTATAGTATCAGCTATTGGAATTTTAACTCTTCGAAAATCAAATCACACTCAAATTATATCTTATAGTCTTTCGACTCATGGAGTTTATATGGGTGAAACTTTTCATTCCTATAGTGAATTTCGAGCTTTTGGTATTCGAAAAGAAACAAATACTTATGCTATTATTCTTTTGCCTAAAAAACGCTTTTCGCCCAGTACAATTATTTATTTTCCAAAGGAAAATGGTGAAAAAATCACAGATATTATTGGCGCTCGCCTACCAATGGAAGAAGTTAAACTTGATTTAATCGATAAAATCATTCGAAAAATAAATCTTTAATCTTGCA
>ERZ773065.583-NODE-583-length-19891-cov-21.592105_pt1 | contig 19891 bp, 11 predicted proteins | sample MGYA00580623_ERZ773065 | MGnify/ENA primary metagenome ERZ773065 (study PRJEB29015, sample SAMEA2738017) | human oral metagenome | biome: human oral; feature: human-associated habitat; material: dental | place: China | collected 2047 ... | reverse complement strand
AGGAAAGTGTAGCGCTTTTTTACTTAGGAGGGCAAGGGAGTTTTGAGATTGAGGTTTCATTTATATTGACTTTTTATAACATATATGTTATTATGTAAGTATTAACTTATCAAAGAGGAGATTTTATGAAGCGAGAAATTATAAGCAACCCCGAGAGTGATAGCACCAGTAGAGGCTCAAGAGTCATCAAACTATTGGGTAAAGCCGCCACAAGATTAATCGCTACTGGCGAGCTTTTGGGTAAAGCCTCTGATTTCACGAAAACCACTGGTAAAGCTATTATGCTTGGCGTAGACCTTTACGAAGCATTTAGTGGCAAAAACCCTAAATAGTGTCCTGACAAATCCCCGGACGAAAGCGAATCATCAGATCAGGATAATCCGTGTTAAAATAGGTATAATGAAATTATATAATACTCTAACACGCCAAAAAGATCAGCTGAAACCGCTTGAGGATAAAACTGTTAAAATTTATACCTGTGGTTTAACTGTATATAGTCAGCCTCATATCGGCAACTGGGTGGGATATATTTATTGGGACGTGCTTATCCGCTTACTGCGCCATCAGGGTTTTGAGGTGGTGCGCACGCAAAACATCACTGATGTTGGTCATCTAACCAGTGATGATGACAGCGGTGAAGACAAGATGGAAAAAGGCGCTCGTCACGAAGGTAAAACGGCGTGGGATGTGGCGGAAAAATACGCAAAAATCGCTGAATATGAAGCTTACGACATCTTAAAACTGATCCGGCCCGACCACCTGGTGCGAGCAACCGACTACATCAACCAACAAATTGCTTTTGCCAAAGAATTGGAAGAGAAAGGCTTTACTTACATTATTCCTAATGATGGGCTATATTTTGACACCTCAAAACTGAAATATTATGGTCAGTTGGCCAGATTAGACATTGATGGTTTAGAGGCAGGTGCTCGTGTCAAAGTTGCAGGTAAGCGCAATATCACCGATTTTGCTATCTGGAAGTTTTCACCGACCAACACCAAGCGCGATATGGAGTGGGACAGTCCGTGGGGCAAGGGTTTTCCGGGTTGGCATCTGGAATGTAGCACCATTGCTCGTGAAACTTTGGGTGACCAAATAGACATTCACACTGGTGGTATTGACCACATACCAGTACACCATATCAATGAAATTGCCCAAACTGAAAGCCTGACAGGTAAACAATTTGCTCAAATTTGGCTACACAATAACCATATCAAAGTTGATGGGCGGAAAATGAGTAAATCTCTGGGCAATATTATTACCTTGGATGATATCACGACGCACGGCTTTAGTCCGATGGCCTTCAAACTGACAATTCTCAGTAAGCATTATCAAACTGAAGGCAATTTTACTTGGGAGATTTTAACAGCGGCGGCCCATAGATTACAGCGCTGGAAGGATTATGCGGTTTTACGTCACCAAACACACGATACTTTGGATGATGACGATAGTAAATACGGCTCACTGCTGGCGGCGCCACAAGCTTTAATTGAAAAATTGACAGATAATCTTGATACACCGGGAGCGATGGCACTGATTGATGAGAGTTTTGCCAAGCTTGATCACACACCACTTGATAGAATTCAGCGTACGGCGCTGGTACGATTTCTTGAGACAATTGATGATTTATTTGGTTTAGAATTAATGGCAAGCACGCCAGATATTAATGATGACGTCAAGTATTTACTAATCAATCGCCAACGAGCCCGTGATGACAAAGATTGGCTACGCTCTGATGAACTGCGAGCGGAACTTGAACAGTACCGTATAACCGTGAAAGACACACCTAGTGGACAAATCTGGTCACGCTTCTAGCCAGTTTAATCCTGATTTTTCAATTTTTTAACCAATTTATTCAACGGCTTCTTACTTTCCATTCGTCGTAATTTGGCTTGTTGAATATAATTTTCTAACAAAATCTTCGCCACGCCAGCTGACGGAATAGCTACTAAAATTCCCAAAATTCCACCCACATACATTCCCAAAATCACTGCCACCAAAACCGTCAAAGCGGATATTTCCATTTTTTTAGATTGGATAGCCGGCGCTATCACATTATTTTCAATCTGCTGATAAATCACAAAATACACGGCGTAAATAATGCCAGCGGTCAGATTATTAAACGCCAAGAGCAGGGAAATCAACACACCACCAATTGTTGCGCCAAACATCGGGATCATCGTCAGAACAAACATCGCTGCTATAGTCAACATAGCCAAATTTGAGTCAACACCAGTTAGCGTCATACTCATAATAAACACCACAATTCCAGAGATAATTGCATCAATCCCAGAAACCGTCAGCTGTCCCGACACATAACCAGTCACCACGCCATACATACGACCAACCATCTTCTTGTGGCGTTCCATTTTTTCTTGATCATCGTACAGATTCCAAAAACGACTAACCCAGATTGGCGCCTCAAGCAACATAAAGAAAGATAGTACCACGATCAAAAACATGGTCGCAATTGATGAAGCGAGCGAGCCGATACTACTGATAATATTTGCACCAAATCCTGCCGCCCACGACGAAGCCTGATTTTTCAGATTATCCAAAGTTACATCAACCTGTGAACGCAAACCATTTTTATCAACAAAATCATTGACGATATGCCACTGTAAACTAGCATTTTCAATCATTGATGGGACGTTTTCTACAAACTTGGCAGATTGTTGAATAATTGGTGGAATCACAAACCAAACAACACCACTTAAAATTGCCACCAAAATTACGTACGCCAAAGCTGTACCGCCCAAGCGACTCCTGCCGGGTAGTAACTTAGCCAACGCTGCCACTGGACGATTTAATGCCAACGCCAAGAATAGAGAAATAGCAATCAATGTCAGGGCGTGGCGTACCGAATATATCGCTAATCCAGCTAACCCAAAGCCGATCACTACCAACCAGAAGCGGACAAAAGTTTTTGTATCAATTTCAATCTTTACCTTCATACCTCAATTGTATAATGTTTTGGCAGATAGGGCAAGGTGGTTATGGAGTATTTTCCACCAAGCACTATTTCACACTGCGACGCATTCTTAGCACACTGAGTGATAATTTACTGTCATATTGCATAGCACCATAACGAAACAGCTTCACTGCCAACCAAACTGCCAAAACAGCGGAAATTATCAAAACCATCACGGCAATTATCGCCTCATATAGTGACAAATTACCCACAGCATTACGTATCAATAAAGGAATCGGCGAGGTCAACGGGAAATAACTAAAGAACTGTACGAATACCGACTCTGGATCACTAACAAAAACCGTCGCCCCATATAACGGTGCAAAAATCAGCAGAATCACCACACTAAACCATTGCGACGCTTCTTTGGCTGTCGGCATAACAGCACCAACCGCCACCAGTAGGCCCGTAAACATCATAAAGCCTGACGCAAACACCGCCACCGCTATACCAATTCGTAAAGGATCAAAAACCACCTCCGTAACATCCACTGAAGGAAGTTTTAATTGAGAACCAAACAGCAGATACATGATTATCACCGGCAAGATAATCACCGCACCTTGAATTACCGCCAAAATCACCATACCGATAATCTTACCAGTCACCAAAGTCTTGGTGCTTAATGTTGTTAGGAGCATTTCCACCGTCCTATTTTCTTTTTCCTCAACCGTCGAATTCAACATCTGTCCACCAAAAAACCCAATCATAAGATAAAACAGTACCAAGAAAAATCCCGGCGCTATCATCTCTCTCACACCATTATATTCTTGACCATTTTTAAACATTTTACTGCTGGTTTGAACTTTTTCCTTAACGATCAATTTAATCTGCGGGTCAATCTGCGTATCTACTGAGGCGGTCATCAAGGTCTGCGCCACCGCTGAATAACGCTCATTTTGGAATAGCCCAACCTCCTTACCATAAACCTCAACGGTATTTTTATCTAGACCTTTGGGGAAATAGATATAGCCATCTAATTGATTATTTTTCACCTTATCAATACCTTCGGCTTTCGAGGTGATAATTTGCGCTTGCATTTGTTTGGCTAAATCTTTATTGATAATCCCAGAATCATCAGTAATCGCCCAAGAAAAACTCTGTTGTTGCAATTTTTTGGTAGCATCCAAAGTCGCTTGATTTGACCAAAAAACCACACCAAAAATCACCGCCACCATTAACGGCATACCCAGCGCTAACGCCCAAAAACTCCATTTTTTAATCATTCGTGTGATCTCAAATTTAACCACCGTACTTAAATTGTGCATTTTAATCATCGCTTAACTCCTTATTCTCGCCGCCGTAAATTTCTACAAAAATATCATCCAAACTCTTACCGTGATGTTTTTTCCTAATTTCATCAATCGTACCATATTCCACCGCCTGACCATTTTTCAACAAAACCGCTCGGTCACACAGCTTTTCAACTTCTTCCATCTGGTGCGTCACATAAATAATAGTAGCACCCGCTTGATGTCGCTCCTGAATGATATTCATCAGCAATCGTCGATTCACTGGATCAAAACCTTTGGTTGGCTCGTCCATAATTAACAGTTCAGGATCACCCATAATCGTTACACCTAGCTGAATTTTTTGTTGCTGACCGCCAGAAAGTTTATCAAGACGAGTTTTAGCTTTATCACTTAACCCAACTCGCTGTAAAAACTTGATAGAAAAATCCCGTGCCACCTCTGCACTCAGGCCTTTTAATTGACCAAAATACATCATCACATCCAACACTTTTTCTTTCTTATAAAGTCCACGCTCTTCAGGCAAATAACCCAACTTAATGCCAGACTCCACCGTAAAAGGCTGACCATCAATCAATAATTCACCCTTAGCTGGTTCATATAGCCCCAGTAGCGCCCGCAGGGTAGTTGTTTTACCAGAACCATTACTACCCAGAAAACCAAACACCTCACCACGTTGCACAGTAAAATTCAGATTTTTTATCACCGTTTTATTACCAAACCGCATAGTAAAATCTTTAATTTCAATCATGGGGTTTGTCTGTCTATTTTTCGTCATATTTCTCCTATAAATTAGTCATGATCCTTCATTATTTTAGCATATTGGGGGGTGGTCAATAGCTTATTTTGGGACTATTTTTAAGTAATCTATTGACAATTTGAGTTCAGTGTGATATAATGGTAAGGTTCTTGTTGGTAAGAGTATATTCTTGGACTGGGTGAAAATCCCAGTCTGGAATAGCGCTATTGCACGAGAGCGCTATTGACGAAGAGGATTTACTCTTTTTTCTTTTTGCCTCAACCTGAGGCGGGAAGGGGGTGATCCCCATAATCAAATCGGATGATGATCTCCGCCATGAGGCGGCGATCAAGGCCGGCAATGTTTGCTCGGCCTGCGATGGCACCGGCACCTACGGTGTCGGTGGCCGTGGAGCATTCGGTTCATCCGAATGCTCCAAATGTAACGGGACTGGACAGTCTCGTTAACTAAACACGGTCGGTCGGGTCGTGCAGCCCGAATCCGCTGGCTCAGAGCCAGCAACAGGGCGTCCGCCCCTGGGATTGAGTCCCAGCTGGTATACCAGAAAAACTCAAAAGGATGTGTTCCGGTGAACTCACGTTTCTTCAATGGTGAAGTGAATGGTCGAGGCGGGTTCGACTCCCGCCACATCCGCTAGGACTGGCACAAAGACGTGTCAGTCCTAGACCATGCGAAGCACCCTCTCGCTTCGCATGGTAGCCCTCAGGGTTGAGCTAAGTAGTCTCTGGTCGTGTCACACTAACACGACTGACAGACTCGCTCCCCTGAGGGCTTTTTCCTTTTTATAGCCTAAAGTGATTTGTGACCAGACCATTTTTCCTCTATAATTAACCATATGCATTTTTATGATATTTCACCTGATGAAACGCTGAAAAAACTCCAGACTTCAGACAAGGGATTGAGCCTGAAAGAGGTTAAAAATCGGCAAAAAAAGTTCGGTTTAAATATCATTAAGCTTAAATCTGAACCACTCTGGAAAAAAATCCTAGAACCATTTTTAGACATTTTCACCTTAGTTTTGATGGTGGCGGTGGCAATTAGTTTATGGCACGGCGAGACGATTGACGCTGTGATTATTATCATTATTATCGCTATTTCAGCCGTTATTTTTTATGCCCAGCGTTTTTCAACTGATCGAGTACTGCGCAGTCTGTCGGAAAAAAGCGTACAAAAAGTTGATGTTATCCGCCACGGTTCCGCCATGTCAATTGATGCTACACGCTTGGTGCCAGGAGATATTATTAGCCTATCAGAGGGGGAGAAAGTTCCCGCTGACATGAGACTGATCCGTAGCGTTAATTGTCGGGTTGATGAATCTCAATTGACTGGAGAATCCCTACCAATTGCTAAAAACCCTCACACTTTGCAACAAAAATCAGCGATCTATGAGCAAACAAATATGCTATTTCAAGGTTCATTTATGATTAGTGGTACAGCAACTGGCGTGGTGACAGCTATCGGTAACAACACCGAATTTGGTAATCTGGCAGTGCTAGCTAAACGTCAGACCAGTCAAAGTCCAGTTCAGCAGAAAATAGACAAGCTAATCACACGGGTGATCGCTGCGGTGTCGGCCGTTAGTCTGGTGGCGTTTGGTTTAAGTTTACTGCGTGGCATGGATATTATTGAAAGCTTGCGTTTTGTGATGGCGTTGGCGGTTAGTGCGGTGCCAGAGAGTTTACCAATTGCCATTTCAGTAGTGCTAGTGCTGGGTATGCGACGAATGGCAGCCAAAAAAGCGCTGGTACATCAAATGCGGGCGATTGAAACAATTGGCGTCATTACAACTATCGCCACTGATAAAACTGGTACTTTAACCAGAAATAAATTAACGGTTCAAGAGACTTGGACACCTAACAAAGGTTCGCAAATTAACCAGATTATTTCTCATGCGATTAACAAAGGTAGCGCCAAAAGCCATGATCCGCTAGACATCGCCCTAGAAGATTTTAGCCGCCAGAATAATCACCATCCCAGTGGATCTCCTGTACAGGAATTGCCATTTAACCAAGAGATGTCAATGTCAGCTAATGTTTGGCATTATGGCAAAGAATATCGTATTTTTCTCAAAGGCGCACCAGAGCATATCTTACAAGCTTGCAAAGTGTCGGCTTCCATTAAAAAAAGCGCCATGAAAAAGCTGGACGATTTTGCATCAAAAGGTCAACGAGTTATCGGTTTGGCATCATGCGTATCAACAACTCCCGTCACCGACTTTACTCACTTAACCAATCAAACAATAAAATTTGAAGGCCTGGTGGCGGTGGCAGATATTTTACGACCAGAAGCCTCACGAGCCATCAAGTCAGCTTTATCAGCTGGTGTTTCAGTACGCATGATTACTGGCGACCATTTTGAAACCGCTTACCAAATCGGCCAAAAACTTGGCATGGTAACAAGCAGGGAAGAGGTGTTTGATTGTCGTCAAATGAATGATTTATCAGATGAGCAGTTGTCGCCAATTGTTGAAAAAACCAAAGTGTTCTCCCGTGTGATACCTGAACAAAAGCACCGCTTATTAACCATTCTTAAACAACACAATATCACCGCTATGACTGGTGACGGCGTTAACGACGTGCCAGCTCTATCCAACGCTCACGTCGGAGTAGCGATGGGTTCAGGCTCACATATTGCACGTGATGCCGGCGATATTATCCTGCTAGACGATAATTTCAAAACCATCATTGCCGCCATGCGTGAGGGTCGTATTATTATCGCCAATGTTCGACGCATGTTATTTTATCTATTATCCACCAATACTGGCGAATTAATCACCATGATTGGCGCACTGCTAATCGGCATTAAAACCCCGCTTGAACCTGTGCAAATTCTTTGGGTTAATTTGGTAACTGACACCTCAATGGTAATTCCACTGGGACTAGAACCGGGTGAAAGGTCCACCATGCACCAACCGCCCAAGAACCCAGATGCACCGATTATGGAACGACCGATGATCTGGCACATGATAATTGTCGCTTTGACGATGTCTACTCTGGCGCTCAGTATTTACATTATCTTTGAGAAGAGCCGTGGACATAATTATGCTCAAACTCTGGCCTTTATTTCGTTGGTGGTTAGCCAATGGGCAAACGCTTTTAATGCTCGATCTGACCGTGAATCAATTTTCACCAGATTGAAAACTATGAATATTAGCTTCTATGCCGGCTTAACCTTGGCAATTAGCTTACAGTTGCTAGTATTTCTCACGCCATTTGGCTCAATATTACACGTATCGTCAGTGGAAATTTGGCACGCTACCGTCGTTAGTTTAATCGCCTTTATCATTCCAATCACCACCTCAGAATTATATAAGGCTTGGCGACGACAACAGGGAAAATAAAAATCCGCCCTTCAGTTTGATGGCGAATTTTGCTAAAAACTTATTTGGCTGGGCCGGAGGGATTCGAACCCCCGAATGCCAGGACCAAAACCTGGTGCCTTACCGCTTGGCGACGGCCCATCAATACCAAACTCCATTAATTTTACCACGTTAAACTATAAAAATCCACCAGCCAGATTTTCAGCAATTTTTGCTATAATTATCCAAGTAGTGAAAAAAGTAATTTTTGAGACAGTAACCTTAGAAAAAATCGTTGGTGGCGGGCAGTCGCTCGGCACGCTTGCTGATGGACGAAAATGCTTTGTTTGGGGCGGATTGCCCGGTGAGACGGTCAATGTCCGCATCACTAAGAAGAAATCACATTTTGTCGAAGGGGTAGCTGAGGAAATTATTAAACCCGTTCAAGAGCGTATAGCGCCACGTGACGCTGATAGTTACCTCTCAACCAGCCCTTGGCAGATATTGGATTTTGCTAGCGAGCAACAGTATAAAATTTCCCTTATCAAAGAAGCTTTCACTCTACATGACGTAAAATTGCCAAATAATATTGAAATTTTTAGCGATAATGTTGAGTTTGGCTATCGCAACAAGGTGGAGTTTAGTTGGTATAGTGAATTGCAAGCAGATGGCGATAGTTTAGATCTGGCTTTTTACCGTCGTGGCAGTAAAGGAAAAATCACGGTTGATGCCACCAGCTTGGCACGACCTGAAATCAACCAATTAGCCCAAGCAATCCGCAATCTACTACGCCGTAAACCAATTTCGGCTCGCAATCTCAAAACTCTGTTAATTCGTTGCGACCAACAAGGCAATTGTGTTTGGCAACTTTATCTTAAAGATGAAATTAACAATTTAATCACACTTGATGAAGCCACTCAACTGCCAGCTCAAGGTGGTGAAATTATCTATTCAGACCCCAAAAGTCCAGCCAGTCGTATCACCAAACGTTTAGAAAAATTTGGTAACACCACACTGACTGACAGAATCCTCAATATACCGTTTAATTATGCCTGCGAAAGCTTTTTTCAGATCAATATCCCCGTGTATGAACAGGCTCTACGAGACATAAAAACCTGGACAGCCGGCCAGCCAATCCTTGATTTATATTCTGGAGTTGGCACAATTGGTTTGACGGTCGGTGATAGTGATGTCACCCTAATTGAAATTAACGAGTACGCCGTACGGGAAATGACACGTAATATAGAACTGTTAAATCGCACGAAAACCGCTCAAGCAGTCTTGGCACCTAGCGAGCAGGCCCTCAGCTATCTAACGGGGGATAAAATTGTTATTATTGATCCGCCACGTGCTGGATTACACATTGATGTTATCAAACAGCTACTAGAATCAACACCGCCATATATTATTTATCTCAGTTGCAATCCCGTCACTCAGGCTCGTGATGTAGCGCTACTAACTGAAAAATACGAGATTATTAACCATCGTGGCTATAATTTCTTTCCTCGCACACCACACATTGAACATCTGGTTGTCCTGAAAAAAGTTGAAGCTTGAGGCCTACCTCTTGACATTATAGATTTATAGTGATATAATAGAAAGATGGAGCAGTCGTCACAGCCAAATAACTCAGAGAAATCATTACCGGATAAAATTTTTACACTAGCAAACGTTATTACCGTATTGGGTGGATTTTTAACCTGCAGAGGTCTTCGTGATATTGATAAGCGTAGTGGTTTACTGACAGTTGCATTGGGACGAGGACTTGATCTATTAGACGGCACTGTCGCTCGCAAGGCTAATCAAGCAAGTGAACTCGGTGCAGCACTTGACGCCGCTACTGATAAACTTACTACCGCAAAATTGTTATATGAATTATGGCGAAAAGACATGGCACCTAAGGAGGTTTTGGGAGCAATAGCCACTTTCAATGCTATAAACTTTTTAGCAACTGTATTCGCCGACCGTTATCCGACAGGAGAAGAATTACGACCAACTAAATCCGGTAAACTAGCTATAGCGATAGAAACAGGCGCATTGATCGCTTATGGGGCTTCAGATTTAACAGAAAAGGCTGGATGTAGAGAACCATCGCAAGTTTTACGCAAAATTGGTCATGCCACATTTGCATTAGCTGTACCACTAGCCATCAACGCCTCCGCTAGCTATATCAATCGTGCTATTGAGCATATTGAAACTAGCGCTCAACAATCGTAATTTATATTTGCGCTTTTTTTCTAAACCGTTTACCATATAAACTATGGATAAGAATCTCGTTATTGTTGAGTCGCCAGCTAAAGCCAAGACCATTGAAAAATATCTTGGCAAGAATTTTCATGTTTTATCAAGTGTGGGGCATATCCGTTCTATCGTCAAAAAGACCAAAGACGGCACACCACCAATTGATGTAAATAATGATTTTTATGCTGTTTATGAAATTGACCCAGAGAAGAAAAAAGTTATTAGTGAGTTAAAAAAACAAGTCAAGGCAGTCGGCAAACAAAATGTCTGGCTAGCCACCGATGAAGACCGTGAAGGGGAGGCGATAGCCTGGCATCTTTGTAAAGTGCTTGACCTTGACCCAGTAAGCACCAAGCGAATTACTTTTCACGAAATTACCAAATCGGCTATTGAATCAGCCATTAAGGCGCCTCGCACGGTTGATATGAATTTAGTGCAGGCTCAGCAAGCACGGCAAGTCCTGGATCGTTTAGTGGGTTTTGAACTAAGTCCTGTGGTCTGGCAAAAAGTCCCTGGCGGTAAGTCAGCTGGCCGTGTCCAGAGTCCAGCTGTACGATTGCTAGTAGAGCGTGAACGGGAAATTCTGCAATTTTCTGGCAATTCCCAGTTCAAAATCACCGCATTATTTTTCCATGACAATCATGAATTTAAAGCTGAATTAAATCAGAAATTTGATAGTGAGCCACAAGCTCAAGAATTCTTAGAAAGTTTGCGGATGGCCAACTTTACGATATCAAATATCACCAAAAATCCCGGTACACGTAATCCATCAGCACCATTCACTACCAGTACTTTACAGCAGGAAGCCAACTCCAAGCTAGGTATGAGTTCCAAAGCCACTATGGCAGCCGCTCAGAGATTATACCAAGCCGGTAAGATTACTTATATGCGTACAGATTCCGTTAATTTAAGCTCTCAGGCTATTTCTGCCAGCACGGATTATATTAAACGACTTTACGGTGCTGAATACTCTACGGTACGTAAATTTAAAACTAAATCAGCCTCGGCTCAGGAAGCGCACGAAGCGATTCGTCCAACTGATGTTACTTTAGAGACCGCCACATCTGATGATCGTGATCAGCGATTGTACGATTTAATCCGACGGCGCACTCTGGCTAGTCAAATGAGTCCGGCCAAGTTAGAAAATACAACTATTACCATTGCGATTGATGGTCATAATATTAAACAATCGTTTTTTGAAGCCAAAGGACAAGTTATTACTTTTGATGGCTTTTTACGAGTTTACGGTGGCGGTAAAGAAGAATTGCTACCAGCCCTAAAATCAGGCGAGCAACTGCAAACTCATGAAATTATAGCTCGCCAAATCTTTGCTCGACCACCAGCCCGCTACACTGAAGGATCACTAGTCAAAAAGCTGGAGGATCTGGGAATTGGTCGCCCGTCAACTTACGCCACCATCATTGACACCATTCAAACCCGTGGCTACGTTGAAAAAGGTGACAGTGAAGGTGAGTCACGTGATGTAATTGTTTTGAGTTTTAACGGCGAAAACGTTGAACGTGAAATTGTACAGGAGAAAACTGGTTCAACAAAGGGTAAATTAGTACCAACACCAGCCGGTGAATTAATTGCCGACTTTTTAACTAATCATTTTAAGCAAATCGTTGATTATGATTTTACCGCTCAGGTTGAGACTGAATTTGATAAAATCGCTACTGCGGAACTGGCTAAGAGCGCTATGCTACATAGTTTTTACACGCCGTTTCATCAGTTAATCGAACAGTCTGGCGGTATCGATCGCAGTACGGTTGGTGCTAGCCGTGAAGTCGGTATTGACCCTAAGACCAATAAACCAATCATCGCTCGATTTGGGCGTTTTGGACCAATGCTACAACTTGGCTCGACCGATTCTGACGACAAACCACAATTTGCCCCATTACCCAAAGGGGCTCGTATCGAGAGTATCAGCTTAGAGCAAGCTCTCAAAGCCTTTGAGCTACCTCGGGTTGTTGGTCAAACCCAAGACGGTCAAGAAATAAAAGCTAATGTCGGGCGTTTTGGGCCGTATATTCAGGTCGGCAAGCTATTTATCTCCATAAGAGATGATGATCCTCGTGAAATAACAGAGGAGAGAGCTAGAGAATTATACACTGCCAAGCTACAAGCTGAAGCTGAGAAAAATATTGCTGATTTTGGTGAGATTAAGATTCTTAATGGACGATTTGGCCCATACGTGACCAACGGCAAGAAAAATGCCAAAATTCCTAAGGATGTTGATCCAAAAAAACTCAGCGAAGCTGATGCTAAAGAATTATTAGATAAAGCTCCGGCCAAGAAGGCTCGACGAACTACCAGAAAGACCAAAACCTCACGTCAGACGAAAAAATCATAAGCTTTTTTGTCTCATCCCATATTTCACCGGTATTAAAAAGTCCCACATCATACCATTGCAAAAAGTGTAAAATGCATGATATAATAATATCTGTAATAATTATATAAATTTGAGTATTGACTTTATAAAAAATAAATTGTATAATAAAATCAATACCTTTTATAATATAAACTGTGGTGAGGCAGAGAGGATTCTATAAGACACATGAGCGACACAACAAAAACCGATAGAGGACAAGATTTAATTTCTGCTGTTAATGATATTATTGCCAGTATTAGTCAAGAACGTGAAAGAGAAATTATCTCTCGCCGATTCGGTCTAACAGATCGCAAAGAAACTTTGGAACAGATTGGCGATATGCTCGGCATTACACGTGAGCGGGTGCGTCAGTTGGAAAAAGCTATCCTGGTTAGATTACGCTTAAGTATCGCTGATGGCAAAATCCCCTCAGCTTCTGCTACCGAAAAAGTCATCACCTCAAGCTTGTCAGAAATGGGTCGGGTGGCACGTGTCCAAGATCTCGCTTCTCATTTACTTGGTAATAAAGCAACTTTGATTGAAAAATCACGAGTGGCGTTCATCGCTGAATTGGCACAGAACATCACCACTATCAACGAAAATGACGATTATTATCAATCGGCCGCTCTTGATTCTGTCGGTGATGAAAAAGAAATTAAAGCCAAAGCAGAAGAGATCGTAAAGTTTATTAGAAAACACGGCCAACCAATCACCGCTGAAGAGATGCATAAAAATATGGAGTTTGAGCATCCATCGCATATTGCTGCTTTGGCTAGTGTCAATAAAAAACTGGCTGAGCTCAAAGGCAATTGGGGTCTAATCAAATGGCCAACTGTTAATCCAAAGAATATTCGTGACAAGATTTTCGTGATTTTGGATGATAACGGCAAACCAATGCATTTTTCTGAAATTGCCGAGAAGATTAAAGAAAGTGATTTCAAGCGGAAAAATGTTACCACCCAAGCAATTCATAACGAGCTGATTAAAGATAGTCGATTTGTCCTGATTGGTCGTGGTATTTACGCACTAGAGAGTTGGGGCTACAGCCGTGGTACTGTATCTGATATCATTCGAGACATCTTGAACGAAGCTGGCAAGCCACTACATCGTGATGAAATCGTTAAGCAAGTTTTGCAAAAACGCCAAGTTAAAAAAACTACCATCTTACTAAATCTGCAGTCAAAACCACAGTTTAAGCGTGTCGCTAAAGCTACCTACGTATTTGAAGAAAAAGCATAAGTTGCAAAGTTTTAATAGAGGTGAGATAATCAAAATAGCATGGAATTCATTGCAGCGATTATCGGATTATTCCTTCAGTGGTATGTTTGGTTACCAATTGTAGCTGTTTTAGGGTTTTTGACCTGGCGGAATTATAATCGTACTCCAGAATTTTCACCCAGCGAGAGTGTCTTATTGATCCTAGAAATTCCTAAAACCAATGATAAAAAAGAACTAGCCGCTGAGCAACTTTTCGCTAGTTTACATGGTATTTTGCGTGATAAAAAAGAATTGCGCTTATCTGGTGGTGTTCAGGAACATATCAGCTTTGAGATAGCCTCTGTCAATGGGCAAATTCGTTTTTATGTATGGGTACCGCAGAATTTGCGCAGTTTTGTTGAAGGGCAAATTTACTCGCAATATCCAACAGTCCAAATTCACGTCGCTGATGAAGACTACACCTCTCATGACAAAGATCATGAAATAGTTTATTCCACTGAATTAACAACCACTAGTTCTGAGTTTTTGCCAATTCGTACTTTTCAAAATTTTGAGGTTGATCCGCTGGCTGGAATTACTGGAACACTCGCCAAGCTAGATACAACCGGTGAAGAATTATGGATTCAGGTATTAATGCGTCCAATTTCCGACGATTGGCAGATTGCAGCCGACCAGTACATAAATAACTTAAAAAGCGGACGGTCAAATCTATTGACTGGCACCGGTGGTTGGCAATGGCTAGTTGGCGTTCTGATGGCACTTTGGCAACCGCCAGAGCAGGGTGAATCCAGCAAAGTTGAGATTTCTGATCGTGATAAAACCAGAGCAGCCGAAGCCGCCAATAAAGCAGCGAAATTGGGCTATGAAGTTAAGATTCGCTTAGCATATTTAGGTCATTCACAAACTAACGCCAAAATACAAATGCAAGCCTTGGTAGGGACTTTTAAGCAATTTAACTCGACTAATTTGAACGGTTTCAAATCAACCAAATCCGCTTTTGGTAAAGAATTTCTTGATAAATATCGCAAACGAGCATTTTACGGCGAAGGGTTTATCTTAAATATTGAAGAGCTGGCTTCAGTCTTTCACTTGCCACACACCAACGTTGAAACACCAAATATAGTCTGGGCGAGCGCTAAAACCGCCGAACCGCCGTCCAAATTACCCATTTTGACCGGTGATGGTGCTACTGATGACCAAATTTCCGCTTTTGGAGTTACCAATTTTCGTGGCATTAATCATCAATTCGGTATGCTACGTTATGATCGCTCACGTCACGTCTATATCATCGGACAGACTGGTGCTGGCAAATCTGGGCTATTGGAGCTATTCGCCTTATCCGACATTTTCCATAATCAAGGCTATGCCATCATCGACCCACATGGAGATTTCGCTATCAATAATATGCGATTCATTCCTGGCGGTCGCCTGCAGGATGTGGTCTATTTTAATCCAGCTGACACCGCCTATCCGCTAGGTTTTAACCCTCTAGAAGTCACTAATCCCAATCAAAAAACCAATATCTCATCAGAGGTTATTGGCGTACTAAAGCGCATGTTTGGCGATTCATGGGGACCACGTTTGGAATATATTTTGCGCTATACCATTCTGGCACTGCTTGACCGGCCAGAAACGACCATGCTTGATATCACTCGCATGTTGACAGACAAGAATTTCCGCAAAGAAACGCTCAGCTATTGTAAAGATACAGTAGTGTTACAATTCTGGAACGTCGAATTTGCTAGCTGGAATGATAAATTTATTGCTGAAGCAGTAGCACCGGTGCTTAATAAAGTCGGCGCTTTTACCGCTAATCCGATTATCCGCAATATCATCGGTCAACCAAAATCAACCTTTAATATCCGTCAAATTATGGATGAAGGCAAAATCTTAATCGTCAATCTATCCAAAGGCTTGATTGGTGAAGATAACGCTGCCATCCTCGGTTCATTTATCGTCACTAAAATCCAATTGGCGGCCATGTCTCGATCAGACATCCCTGATATTCGTGATCGCCGACCGTTTTACCTCTATGTTGACGAATTTCAGAATTTTGCCACCGATTCATTTGCTACTATTCTGTCCGAAGCTCGCAAATACGGCTTAAATCTAACCGTCGCTAATCAATATATCTCTCAAATGACCAATACGGTGCGCAATGCGGTGTTTGGCAACGTCGGAACTGTTATTTCTTTCCGTGTTTCAGCTGATGATGCGCCGATTTTATCTAAACAATTTGAACCAAATTTTGAAGCACTCGACCTCTTGCAAATGCATAATCGCAACTTCGTTATCAATATGGTCATCGGGGGAGAGAAAACACCAGCCTTTTCAGGTCGCACGCTAGAATTGCCACCGACCCAAACCGATAACACCTCCCATATCATCGAATATTCTCGGCGCATGTATTCACGTGACCGCAGTGAAGTTGAAGCAGAAATTAATACCGTCGTTATGAAACCAAAACAACCGCAACAATCTAAGACCGTCTCTAGCCCGGCTACATCACAGTCAACTTCTACACAACAGGGGATAGACACCTCACGCCAACCAGAATTGACAGCAAATCAGCCATCAATGTCAGCTAAAAAACCAGATAATGAAGTTACTATCTCACTAAGGGGTGATCAGTCAACAGTTTCAACACCCGATACGAAGCCAAAACGCAAAAGAACTCGCTCACGTCGAAAAAAGAGCGTCTAATCTAACATTCATCAACAAAAAACGGGCCTACTGCCCGGATCTTTGCAAAACATTTTAGCTAATGCTTTATTTTAACCTGTAGTGTTATATTGAAGTACCAAAACGGTACAGTAAAAGTATACCTCATTGAGACAACGTTGTAAACACTAAAGATAAACGCTATACTGAATATAGTTAAACAAGGATTTCCTCACAATGAAACAATCATACTCTATAGGATTAGACATTGGTACAAGTAGTGTTGGCTGGGCTGTCATAAACGAAGATTTCAGTCTACGCAGACACAAGCATCAGAATATGTGGGGCGCCCACTTATTTAATGAGGCACAGAAAGCTATTACCCGCCGTTCATTTCGCTCGTCACGCCGACGACTTGCTAGACGAAAACGGCGCATTACATTGTTACAGCAAATATTTAACGATGAAATACAAAAAGTCGATCCGAATTTTTATCTTCGCCTGTCTGAATCAATACTTCATATTGGAGACAAAAGCTCCGCGCTAGAACTAGACGCTAATATCCTATTCGCCGACCACTCATTCACTGATAAATCATACAGAGAAAAATACCCAACCATCTACCATTTACGTAGCGAATTATTTCATAGCACTGATAGGCAGGATATACGATTAGTTTATCTAGCACTTCATCATATTATCAAATATCGTGGCAACTTCTTGATTGAAGGAGGTGTAGATAATGTAGTTTCATCATTCGACAACCAAAATCTACAGAAGTTTATGGAGTTTATTGGTGCCGACGAATCAATGGCTAAAAAAGTTAAAGCTATTTTACTTGACCGCTCTCTGTCGCGTAGCGTCAGAAAGTCAGATATTATCAAATTACTACAGCCCACTCCCGATAATAAGAAAATCGTAAGCGAAGCCGTCGGTGCAGTTATCGGCTTAGGGTGGAATGCTAATAAACTATTTGAGGATGATTCTCTCGAAGTAAAAGGGAAGTTCTCGAATAAAAATTACGAGGAGCAACGAGATGAAATTGCAGCCGCAATCGGCGACGATCGCTATGAACTCGTAGAAACTTTAGAATCAGTCTACCAATGGACAGTTTTCAGTCAATTCATCAGAAAAGATAGCTGTCTATCTGACATTATGGTTGAAAAATATGATGCCTACCGTCAAGATTTATCTGATCTCAAATCGCTATTCCATGAGCTCTTGCCTAAAGAAAGCTATAAATCATTTTTTCACGGAGACAACGCCGAATTTGAATTGTATAATACACACAAAAATAGTCTCGAAGATTTATATAAGTCTATCAAAAAACAGCTCGGAGAAGTTGCCAAAACAGATTCACGTTACCAACGATTCGAGAAACGAGCTGAACTAGAGGCATTCCTCTCTAGACAACGAATTCGAGATAATGGTGCCATACCTCATCAAATTCACCAGTATGAGCTTGAGAGGATCATCGATAATCAAGCACCATACTATCCGTTCTTAACTCAGAATCGTGATAAAATAATCAGTATTCTTACTTTCAAATTGCCATACTACATCGGACCATTAAAAACTGGTGGAGATTTTGCGTGGTCAATCAAAAAGAAAGATGGTATAATCTATCCGTGGAATTTCAATGAGATGATAGACGACGAAGCTTCCGCTGAGGAGTTCATCGGCCGTATGCGCAACAATTGCACATACTTACCAGACGAAGAAGTGCTTCCTAAAAATTCACTGCTTTATCAAGAATATGAAGTTCGAAACGAGCTGAAGAATGTGACTGTCAATGGCGAGAGATTAAGTCCTGACATTCAGAACCGCATCGTTGACGAGTTATTCACCAAAGAGCCTTCAGTCACTTACAAAAAGTTTATTAAATATCTCTACGATAATCAAATATACAACACCGACTCTCTCATTATTTCTGGAACAGCCAAAGAGAAATCGTTTGCTTCATCGCGTAAGTCTTACCTTGATTTTACCAATAAAATCGGTGTTGAGATTACATCAAAAAATCAAAAAGCAATCGAGGAGATCATCAAATGGATTACTTTGTTTGAAGATAAAAAGATTCTAGTCAAGAAGCTACAAAAGTATAGCGATATTTTTAGCGAGGACCAACTTCGTACTATTTTGAAGCTAAATTATAGCGGCTGGGGACGGCTATCTCGCAAACTGCTTGACGGCATTACTGCGCACACGCCTTATGGCGAGCTGACTGTCATAGAGACAATGCGCCGTTGTTCGAATAATTTTATGCAGATTGTCCAGAGCGACCAATATGAATTCAAGAAAATCATTGACGATATCTTGTCAGTAAACCAGCGTGCCGAGATAACCTACGAAGATATCAAGAGTCTTGCTGGCTCTCCCGGCATCAAACGTGCTTTGTGGCGAAGCGTTAGGATTATTGACGAGATTATCGATATAATTGGCTACGAGCCAAAATTGATTAGCATCGAGATGGCTCGCAATGAAGACGAAAAGGTTAGAACCAAAAGCCGCTACAGCCAATTGGAGAAAATGTATAAAGACCTTTATGGTAAAGAATACAACAAGTCTGATATAAAATCGCAATTAGCTGATCATAAAGATAAGCTCGATCGGAAAAAATATTACCTATATTTCCTACAGAATGGCAAATGCGCTTATACAGGCGACCCGCTCGACATCGAAAACGATCTCAGAGATAGTGAGATTGACCATATCTTACCACGTTCACTAACAAAAGATGACTCGCTAGACAATACCGTTCTAGTACTGCGCAAAGAAAATCAGCGAAAACTTGATGATTATCCTATCTCACCCGACATCCAAAATCACATGAGACCGATCTGGATGTCTCTGAAGAACGCCAAACTTATGTCGCAGCTTAAATTCCAGCGCCTAACAAGCCAAAGACAACTGTCAGAAGACCGTATCGCTGGATTTGTGAACCGTCAGCTTGTCGAGACACGGCAAATAACCAAGCATCTCGCCAGAATGCTGACCGAAAAATACCACAATTCATCAACAGAGGTATTCACGATCCGCGCTGGTATGAATTCTGAGTACCGTCACATCCATGACTTGCCGAAATGCCGCGAAGTCAATGACCTACACCATGCCAAAGATGCTT
>ERZ773065.582-NODE-582-length-19893-cov-8.302702_pt1 | contig 19893 bp, 14 predicted proteins | sample MGYA00580623_ERZ773065 | MGnify/ENA primary metagenome ERZ773065 (study PRJEB29015, sample SAMEA2738017) | human oral metagenome | biome: human oral; feature: human-associated habitat; material: dental | place: China | collected 2047 ... | reverse complement strand
ACTCGCTCATGAGGGTGAGCTTGGACTGGAAGTCCCCGGACTGCGGGATGCAGGTCGGGTGGATCTGCGTGTAACAGGGGTTGGCGAAGTACGCGCCCTTGCGATGCGCGCGCCAGATGGCCGTGGCGTTGCAGCCCATCGCATTGGTGGACAGGAAGAAGACGTTGCCGTACCCGCCGGTGGCGAGCACGACGGCGTCGGCCGTGAAGGTCTCGATCTCGCCGGAGACCATGTCGCGGGTGACGATGCCGCGGGCACGGCCGTCGACGAGGATGAGCTCGACCATCTCGTGACGGCGGAACTCCTCGACCGTGCCGGCGTGGACCTGGCGCTCCAGGGCCTGGTAGGCCCCGATGAGGAGCTGCTGGCCGGTCTGACCGCGGGCGTAGAAGGTACGGGAGACCTGGACGCCACCGAAGGAGCGGTTGTCCAGCAGGCCCCCGTACTCGCGGGCGAAGGGAACGCCCTGGGCCACGCACTGGTCGATGATGTTGGCGCTGACCTCGGCCAGGCGGTAGACGTTGTCCTCACGGGCGCGGTAGTCGCCGCCCTTGACCGTGTCGTAGAAGAGCCGGTATGTGGAGTCGCCGTCGTTGCGGTAGTTCTTCGCGGCGTTGATACCGCCCTGAGCGGCGATGGAGTGCGCGCGGCGAGTGGAGTCCTGGTAGAAGAAGCACTTGACGTTGTAGCCCTGCTCGCCCAATGAGGCGGCCGCGGCGCCACCGGCCAGGCCGGAGCCGACGACGATGATGTCGAGCTTGCGGCGGTTGGCGGGGTTGACCAGCTTGGCCTCGAACTTGCGCTGCTCCCAGCGCCGGTCGATGGGCACGTCGTGGGGTGCCTTGGTGTCGGCGATCTTCTCGCCCTCGTAGTACAGGCCCTCGATGAGTTCAGTCATGGTCATTCGCTCTCAGTGGGAAAGGACGATGCCGGCCTCGGCGGCCTTGATCGCGTACTCGGCGGCTCCCATGGGCTCCGGCACCCAGCCGAAGAGGATCGCGGTGGGCACGCACATGAAGGCGGTGAACAGGCCGAAGGCGACGACGAAGGCGATGAGGCGGATGAAGGGAATGGTGTTGCCGCGGGCGGCGCCCAGGGTCTGCAACGCGGACCACACGCCGTGCCACACGTGCAGGCACAGGGCGGCGAGCGCGACGAGGTAGATGAGGTAGACCCACCACAGCTGGAAGCCGTACCACATGTTCATGTAGGCGCGGCCGTGCTCGTAACGACCGCCGGGCGTGATCGTCAGGGTGGTGAACTGCAGGATGTGCCAGATGATGAACAGCAGCAGGATGACGCCGCCCCATCGCATGGTGCGCATGGCGTAACGGGAGGCGACGTACTCGGCGCCGGGCTTCTTGACCGCGTACTTGTCGGTGCCGCGCGCCCTCTTGTTGCGGATCCACAGGTGGAAGGCGCTGCCGGCGTGGGCCAGGAGGCATCCGACGAGCGCCGCGCGCAGAATCCACAGGACACCGCTGGGGGGCAGGATCGGGACGAGCAGCTGGCGCAGGAAGTAGGCGTAGTGGTCGTAGGCGATCTCGCCCTCGAAGTAATGGGTGTTGCCATAGGCGTGGAAGAGGACGAAGACGAGGAAGAAGATGCCCGACCATGCCATCAGGCGCTTCATGAAGACCGTCGTCGTGTAGGCGGCCCTCTTCTTGGAGGGAACAGACGTTGTGACCACGAGAGCAGGCTAACGAAAATCGATCACTGATGGTCCCGGGTCCTGCGGGTCGGCCGGCACCATCACCGGCGGCTCCCGCCATAGCGCCGAAAACCGCTGGTTCCGCCCGCCCGTCGGGAGAGGACCGGCTCCCGAGTCCAGGGCGCCGGGGCACCGTACGCCCGTCGATTTCGTGACATGGCCGTCAGGCAAATGCGACGGCGGCGGGATGATCGGCTCATCCGGCGGCGTCGGCGGGGGCGGCGCCCGTCGTCTCCGCCCCCACGGGCCCCGTGGGACGAGCAGGGCCCGCGGCGCCGGCGGAACCGGCGCCGCGCCGCGGGCCGATGTCCAGGCGCATGACGAGCGCGTCCTCGATCGGTGCGAAGTAATAGCGCCGACGCATGCCCACGGGGACGAAGCCGTGACGCCGGTAGAGCGCCTGAGCCCCCGCGTTCGAGGAGCGCACCTCCAGGACGACCGCGGTGCAGCCCGCCTGCTGGGCGCGCCGCAGGAGGTGGTCGATCATGACGGTCGCGATACCCCGCCTGCGCGCCACGGGGAGAGTCGCAACGGTCAGCAGGTCGGCATCACCGGCGCCGTCGCCGAACCAGAGCCCGGCGTATCCCAGGAGATGTCCCCGAGGGGTCCCTGCGCGCGCGTCCTCCGCCACCCGCTCGACGACGACGTAGCAACGATCAGCGGTGGGGCCGGAGGCGGCCGCCAGCTCGGCCCGCAGCAGCGCCGGGCTCCAGGCCTCCGCACTGAACAGGGAGGCCTCCGCCTCGGCGACGGTCGCAAGATCCTGCTGCTCCATGGATCTCAGACGCACGCCGTCGGGCAGGGCGCTCCCCGTCCGGAACGCCGGGACCGACTCCCGTGCGGCTCGATCCCGCGACATCATCGGACCCGCTTGCGCGCGGTCGGCATCTGCACGTCGGCGTGGCGCAGGTACAGCGGCTCGACGGGGAGATCCGTCGCGGATCCGGCGCGGGCGAGCCGGGACAGGGCGATGCGAACCTGTGCGCGGGCGTCGCCGGAGACGGGTGCGAGCGTCGGGCGCCCCCCCGCGATCCGCGGGTACAGCACGGCGCCGGAGCCGGCCACGGCATCGACGTCATCGATCCCGGCCGCCGTCTCGGGAGCGAGTATCGCAAGCTCGTCGAGGCGCTCGACATCATCGGCCCCCCTGGCGCGGTAGCGGGCGGCGTAGACCTCGTGGCGGCGGGCGTCGGTGACGACGAGGACGGCGGAGCCCCCGGCGACGGCCCCGTCGATCTCATCGAGGGCGACCCGCGCGACCGCGTCCGGGCTGGGCACGCCGTGGACGGCGACACCGAGGGCGCGTCCGAGGGCGCGGGCGGTCGCAAGGCCGGCGCGCAGCCCGGTGAAGGGCGCGGGACCGGTGGCGGCCACCGCGGCGTCCAGCGGGCGGTCCGCGACCGCCGGAGCGCTCAGCACCTCGGCGAGCATGGCTCCCAGGGACTCCGCGTGACGCCGGGAATCGGTCTGCTCGGCGGAGCTGAGCACGTTCAGGGTCACGCCACGAGCGTCGGGCTCCGCGTCCGCGACGAGGAGCTGGGATCCGAGAGAGGAGTCGATGGAGACGATGCGCACAGCCACAGCCTAGGCCCTCATGAACGGCGTTCCCGACCGGCTCACGGAGTCGGGGCGGAGTCCTTCGACCCGTCCGACTCGGGCCCCTCCCGCAGAGGAGCCATCACGCGCCGCTCGTGCACGAAGGTGGTGGTGACGATGAAGACGCCGATGGCGAGGACTCCCAGGCCCGTGTAGACGATGGCCACGTCCAGTGTGTGCGAGGACTCCCGGGGCTCGGTCGTGTCGGTGTCCACGATGCCGCGCGTCCGGTCGTGGAGGACCTGCGCATAGACCGGCAGGCCGACCGGTCCGGCCAGGCCGGCCGACGCCTGATCGTCCAGCGCGGTGACGACCTCGTCGATCAGGGCGTACCAGGCGTCGCCCGCAACGGGATCCGCCATGTCCGCGTACGTCTCGGCGGCGTCGTCCTCGGCAGCGGTCGTCGCCTCCGCCGGCGTCGCCTCCGGCGAGGGCTGCGGCGCGGCGGTGGAGGGAGTCGCGCTGCCGGCCGACGCGGAAGGGGGCGCCGGCTCGCGCAGGACAACGGCCCGCTCGGGCAGGGCCGCGAGGGCGGCGGCGAGCTCGGCGTCGTGCTGCACCATTCCGGACGGCTCGGAGCCGTCGGCGTCGATGACGAGCACGCCGGCCGGCCCCTCGGCAGTGAAGACGACGGCGGCCCAGGTGGCGGTCGGCTCGGTGGGATCGTCCAGATCGGTGGCGTCGAGCACACCGGTCGACCAGGTCGAGACATTGACGGGGGCGCCCACGGAGGCGTCCTGGGCGACCTCCCGGCGAGCCATCTCCTGGCCCTTCTCGCTCGCCCATTCCTGGATCCGCGGGGCCGCCGCAGTCGTCGCAGTCGTCGCAGTCGCCGCCGGCACGGGGGCGACCGCGGGGATTCGCGCGAACGCCCACGGACCGGGCAGGAGGGCGACAGCCAGAAGGAGACCGCCCAGCCCCGGGAGCGCGCGCATGGTCCGCCGCCTCATGCCCGGAGGCGGGTCAGGTCGACGTCGGCCCATCTCGGGCCGATCGCCGTCACGGTCACGGTGCGCCGGGAATCGTCGGCGTCGACCAGGTCGATGACGGCCGAGCCCTCGCGTGCGGCCTGGCTCCCGCAGGAGGCGCCGACCGCGGGAGTCGCGAGGGCGGCACCCCCGACGGGCCTGTCGTGAGGCCGGTCGATGGTGATCTCAAGGCGGTCGGCGGCCAGCGCCTCGGCCTTGTCGCGCCCCCACTCGACCAGGGTCACGGAGTCGGCCATGGAGGAGTCCAGGTCGAGAGCATCGAGCTCCTCCGGGGAGCCCAGGCGGTAGGCGTCCACGTGGATGAGATCCGGTCCATCCGCCGTCGCCGGATGGACGCGGGCGATAATGAAGGTCGGCGAGGACACGCGTCCGCGCACCCCCATGGCGGCGCCCACGCCCTGGGCCAGCGTGGTCTTGCCGGCTCCCAGGCCGCCGGAGAGCACGACGAGATCCCCCGGCCTCAGCAGGGCCGCCAGACGGGAACCCAGGGCCCGGGTCGCATCGGCATCGGCGGTGTCGATCACCGCCTCTCGGCGCCGCTCATGCAGGGTCCGACCGGTCATGGTTCCTCCTGACGCCCGGGCCCGCCCTCGACTGCGGCGGGCGGCGGGCCCGGAACGGGATCGGCGGGCCCGTCGGGCCCGGTGATGTCAACAGCGCCTCGCTCTCCGCCGAGGTCCACGCGGGGGACGCGGGAGCCCAGGCGGGCGATGATCTCGTAGCCGATGGTGCCGCAGACCTCGGCCCAGTCCTGGGCCGTCGGGGTGGCGGGATCGGCGCCGGCCGCCAGCGGATCGCCCCATAGCACGGCGACATCGCCCGCTGCGGCCGGAGCGGCGCCGCCGGCGGGCCCGAGGTCGATGACGACCTGGTCCATGCACACCTTGCCGACCACGTGCGTGCGCAGGCCGCCCACCGCGACGGGACCCGCCGAGGCGGCCGCGCGCGGCAGGCCATCGGCGTAACCGAGCGGGACGAGGCCGAGCCACCGGTCGGTGGGCGCCGTCCACGTGCCTCCATAGGACACCGCCCGGCCCGCGGGCACGCGCTTGACCTGCGTCAGGGGCGCCTCGAGGCGCATGACGGGGCGCAGTCCCAGCTCCGCGGCGGTGGCGACGGCCGGATCGGGAGACAGCCCGTACAGGCCGATGCCCACCCGCACCAGGTCCAGACGGGTGTCGGGATGCCAGAGGAGCCCGCCGGTCGCGGCCAGATGGCGCACGCTCGGGCTCAGGCCGGCGGCGCGCACGTCGTCCTCGGCGGCGCGGAAGCGGGACAGGTGCTCCTCGGTGGAGCCGGATGCGGGCTCGTCGGCGCGCGAGAGATGGGACCACAGGCCGACCACCTCCGCGTCTCCCGCCTCCTGGGCCTCGCGCGCGGCGACCGCCAGCGCACGGAGCTCGGGAGCGGTGGCGCCGGCCCTGGACATGCCGGTGTCGACCTTGAGGTGGATGCGGGCGGGCGGCGCGTCGGGTCGGGCGGCGCGCCTCGCGGCCGCGGCGGCGGCGACCGCGCGGAGCTGCGCCGTGGTGGACACCGACAGATCGAGGTCGGCGTCCAGGGCGGTGCGCAGCGGCGAGGCCGGGGCCGCGGCCCGTTCGGGCGGGAGCACCGGGGCGAGCCAGCACAGCAGGCGCGGGCGCTCGGGAACGGGCTCCTCCCCCGGCACCGGGCGAGCGACGCCGGCGCCGTCGAGCAGCTCGCGCAGGTGCAGCGCCTCGGCGAGCTGGGCGACGCCGAGCCAGGTGGCGCCGGAGCGCAGGCAGGTCAGGGCCACCGGTCCCAGGCCGTGCCCGTAGGCGTCGGCCTTGACCACGGCCATCCAGGGAACGCCAGCGGCATCGGCCAGTACGCGAGCGTTGTGGGCGAGCGCGTCAAGATCGATGACGGCCCGCGAGGTCGTGGGGGGCGAGGACGGGGCGAGAACGGAGCGGTTCATGCCGCCCACCCTCCCACTGCCGCGCAGGCGCGAGGCAGATGGTCCGTCAGGTCGAGGGCCGCCAGCGGATGCCCGGGCGGGCGGGCGCCGGCGCCCGAGGCGAGCTCGGCGGCGACCGCGTGGAGGCGCACGGCCAGTGCGGCGCGGGCCGGCGCATCGACGGCGTCCACGGCGTCGACGGCGGACCAGCCGCGCTCGGCCTCGACTCGCGCGGCGGCCAGCACGGTGCCGAGGATCCCCGCCAGCACATCACCGCTGCCGGCGGTGGCCAGCCATCCGGGTCCGGCCTCCACCGACAGCAGACGCGGCGCAGCGCGCGCGGCGTCCGAGGCGGGAGCGTCCGCTGAGGCGGGAACCGCGATCAGCGTCGGCGCGCCCTTGAGCAGGACCGTCCCGCCCGTCAACCGGGCCAGGTCACGGGCGCATGCGGCCGGCGCGGCCTCGACCTCGGCGCGGTCGATCGGCATGCCCAGGGTCGCCAGAAGGGCGGCGGCCTCCCCCGCGTGCGGTGTCAGCACGTGCACGGGCGAGCAGCGCGCTCCTGTCCGCAGGCGCTCCGCGAGCATGGGAAGGGCCCCGGCGTCGATCACGGCGGGCTGGGGCGACCGCGACGCGGGGGACGCGGGGGACGCCGTCGGGGCCGGGTCGCCCCGCCCGTCCAGCGCCTCCGCCAGAACGGCGTCGAGCTCGGCGCCGCGCACGACATCGGCCGGGTCGATGCCGGGCCCGATGACGCGCGCCTGGCAGCGGCCGGGCGCGAGAACGACCTCGGGACGTCGGGCCAGGACCAGGTCCTCGACGCGCTGCGGTGCGCTCAGGCGGACCATTCCGGCACCGGATCGAACGGCCGCCGAGGCGGCCAGGACGGCGGCCCCCGGGTAGGCGCGGCTGCCGGTCCACAGGCCGACGACGCCACGGGTGTACTTGTGGTCGGTGCTGCCGGGAACGCGCAGGAGGCGCCCGAGGTCGGCCTCAGCGGGGCGCACGGCCAGGACGGCGGCGTCGCCGGGGACGGGCAGGCCGAGATCGACCACCTCGACGCGTCCGCAGGCATCGGCCGCCGGCGGCAGCAGGTGGGCCCCCTTGAGACAGGTGAAGGTGACACTGAGGTCGGCCGCCAGAACGGGGCCGGCCATGGTGCCGTCATCCACGCCGGCGCCCGACGGAAGGTCGACCGCCATGACTCGGAAGGGCCGCCGCTCCCGCCGCCCGGCGATCGCCAGGGGCGCCACCAGGGAGGCGGCGCGGGGGCGCAGCGGCCCGGCCGCGCCGATACCGGTCAGGCCATCGATGACCAGGGCGGTCCCGTCCGAGACGGCGCGCTCGCATGCCGCCACGGGCTCCGGGGCCGGGCTCACGCCGGCGCGCCGGGCCTCCTCCAGCGCATCCGCGTGGGGATGATCGGTGGCCAGCGCGGCGGTGACCACGCAGCCGCGTCGTGCCAGGAGGGCGCCCGCCAGCAGGGCGTCGCCGCCGTTGTGGCCTCCCCCGACGAGGAGGAGCACGCCGTGGCCGGTCACCCGGCCCGCGGCGCTGCGCAGCTCGCGCACGGCCGCGAGCGCGAGGGCGTGCGCGGCGCGGCGCATGTAGCGGTCCGTGCGAGCGGTCAGGTCGCGCTCGGCCCGGGCGACGGCCTCGGCGCGGTAGGCGGTGGTCGGGCAGAGGGTGGGCGCGGTGGTCACGGCCCCATGGTGTCACCGGGCGACGCCTCCGTGCGGCCCTACGCGCCCGACCCGGCTGTGGGATGCCGCAATCTCGTGATCTCGGCGCCGACCTCGCCCGGGTCGGCGGGGAGGCCGGCGGACAGCCGGATCGGGCACGGCGGGGAGGCCGGGCCCCGGATCCGGGCTCCCCGGAGGCCGCACCGCCCCGCCCGCTCCGCATCACTCCACGGTGACGGACTTGGCCAGATTGCGCGGCTGGTCGACGTCCAAGCCCTTGGCCTCGGCCAGAGCGGCGGCGAAGATCTGCAACGGGACGACCGTGAGCAGCGGCCACATGAGCGTCGGGGTCGCCGGAACGCGGATGACGTGGTCCGCGAAGGGGGTGACCGCCTCGTCCCCCTCCTCTGCGATGACGATGGTGCGGGCGCCGCGGGCGCGGACCTCCTGGATGTTGGAGATCACCTTGTCGTGGAGGACGGGGCGACGCGGGGTGGGCACGATGACGAAGACCGGCAGACCGTCCTCCACCAGGGCGATGGGGCCGTGCTTGAGCTCGCCGGCGGCGAAGCCCTCGGCGTGGACGTAGGCGAGCTCCTTGAGCTTGAGCGCTCCCTCCAGAGCCACGGGGAAGCCCACGTGCCGCCCCAGGAAGAGGAAGGAGGCCCGGTCCGCCAGTCCCGCGCCGAGCTCCTCGACGTCCTCCTGCTGCTCGTCGAGGAGCCGCTGGATCTTGGCCGGCATCCGCCCGAGCTGGGCCAGGTAGTCGGCGACCTCGTCATGCCACTTGTTGCCGCGCAGCTGAGCCAGGTAGAGGCCCAGCAGGTAGCAGGCGGTGATCTGGGCGAGGAAGGCCTTGGTGGAGGCCACGGCCACCTCGGGACCGGCGTGGGTGTAGAGGACGGCGTCGGCCTCGCGGGCGATGGTCGAGCCGTAGGTGTTGACGATGGCCAGGACCTTGCTGCCCTGCTCGCGGGCGTGGCGCACGGCCTGGATGGTGTCCATGGTCTCGCCGGACTGGGAGATGGCGACGATGAGGGTCTTCTCGCCCACGATGGGGTCGCGGTAGCGGAACTCGTGGGCGAGCTCGATCTCGACGGGGATGCGGCACCAGTGCTCGATGGCGTACTTGGCGACGTGCCCGGCGTAGGCGGCGGTGCCGCAGGCGATGACAATGATCTTGTCGACGCTGCGCAGGACGGCAGGGTCGATACGCATCTCGTCGAGCTGGAGCTCACCGCGCTCGTCAACGCGGCCGCGCAGGGTGTCGGCCACGGCGGTGGGCTGCTCGTGGATCTCCTTGTCCATGAAGGTCCTGTAGCCGCCCTTGACGGCGGCCGAGGCGTCCCAGGAGACCTCCCAGGTGGCCGGCCGGACGACCGCGCCATCGGCGTCCCACACGGTGACGGCCTCGTCGGTGAGCAGGAGGACCTGGTCGTCATCGACCTCGGCCGCGCGCCTGGTGAAGGCGACGAAGGCGGCCACGTCCGAGCCCAGGAAGTTCTCCCCCTCGCCCAGACCGACGACCAGGGGGCTGGAGCGACGGGCGGCGACGATCGCGCCGGGGGCCAGCTCCGTCACGGCCAGGAGCGCGAAGGCGCCCTCCAGGCGGGCGGTGACCGCGCGCATGGACTCCACCAGGAGCGCGGAGACCCGGGCCCCGTCGATGTCCTCGCCGGCGGAGGCGAGGCGCGCGGAGAGGTCGAGATCGAGCAGCTGGGCGACGACCTCGGTGTCCGTGGCGGAGAGCAGCTCGCGGCCCGCCTCCTCCACCTCGGCCCGCAGAGCGCGGAAGTTCTCGATGATGCCGTTGTGGACGACGGCGACGCTGCCCGCCCGGTGCGGGTGGGCGTTGACCGTCGTAGGACCGCCGTGAGTCGCCCAGCGCGTGTGGCCGATGCCGGCGACCGCGGGGTGCGGTGGAGCGGCCGTCAGCGCCTCGCGCAGATTGTCGAGCTTGCCCGCGGCCTTGACGACGTCGAGTCCGCCCGGTCCCACGAGGGCGACGCCGGCGGAATCATAGCCGCGGTACTCCAGGCGGCCCAGCCCGTCCATGAGGACGGTCAGCGAGCGCTCGGACGGGGGCAGGGGGCCGACGTGGCCGACAATTCCACACATGGGGATGATGGAATCACGGTCATTCCTTCAAGACAACGGGTCACCTCCCGCGTCACGTGAGACCTGCGGCATCCCCGGGGCCGCGGCGCCCGCGCACGCAGGTCGGGAGTACGGCGTTCGCGCGGATGAGTCAGACTTGACCGGTGAGCTCTGCCCCGTCGCCCTACATCGAGTTCGGCCGCGACCAGTGGCGCGCCCTGGCGTCGACCACTCCTCTGCCGCTGACCCAGGCGGACGTCGAGAAGCTGCGCGGCCTGGGCGACCCGATCGACCTGACGGAGGTCGATGTCGTCTACCGACCCCTGACCGCGCTGCTGGAGGACTACATCGACACCGCCCGCGAACGGGCCCGGCGCATCTCCGACTTCCTGGGGGTCGCCCCGTGCCCGACGCCCTTCGTCATCGCGGTGGCCGGCTCGGTGGCGGTGGGCAAATCGACGACGGCCCGTCTCATCGCCCACCTGCTGGCCCGCTTCCCCCAGACCCCGCGAGTGTCGCTGGTGACCACCGACGGCTTCCTGCTGCCCAACGCCGCGCTGGAGGAGCGCGGGCTCACCGCCCGCAAGGGCTTCCCGGAGTCCTACGATCGCCGGGCCCTGCTCGACTTCGTCGCCGCGGTCAAGTCGGGGGCGGAGAGGGTCTCGGCCCCGGTGTACTCGCACACCGTCTACGACATCGTGCCCGACCGTTCGATCGTCGTGGAGCGTCCCGACGTCCTGGTCCTGGAGGGGCTCAACGTGCTCCAGCCGGCTCCTCGCCGACGCCACGGGCCCGAGGCGTCCCAGGGATCCTCGGCGCTGGCGGTCAGCGACTTCATCGACTTCTCGATCTACGTCGACGCCGACCCCGCCGACATCCGCCGCTGGTACCTCGATCGCTTCCTGACCCTCAAGCGCACAGCCTTCACCGACCCCGACTCCTTCTTCCAACGCTTCGCAGCCATCCCCGACGACATCGCCCTGACAGCCGCCGCAGAGGTCTGGGAGAGCGTGAACCTGGTGAATCTGCGGGAGAACATCGCCCCCACCCTGGGACGAGCCACGCTGGTCCTGCGCAAGGACGCGGAGCACCGCATGCACCGGGTCCTGCTGCGCAAGGCCTGAGCGCGCGGGACCGGTCTCGCGCAGGAGCCCCGGGCCTCCGCCGCGCAAGGCCCGAGGCGTACCGGCCCGCGGGCTTCGGTGCACCCGTCCCACTGCGCGGACAGGAAACATATCCGCATCGACGATTACTCTTCTAGGCTTCTCCCCAGTACCCGCCGTCGGCCCGAGGCCGGAGGCGGCACTGCCCCGGCCGTACCGTGAGATTGAGGAGTCGTCGTGCGTCTTGGAGTCCCATGTGAGCGCCCCGACCAGGCACTGGTCGCCGCCACCCCGCAGACTGTCGAGAGACTCGTGCGCCTCGGATACGACGTGCTCGTCGAGCGCGGCGCCGGACGCGCGGCGAGATTCCTCGACTCCGCCTACGAGGAGGCCGGCGCTCGACTCACCGACGACGCGGAGGTCTGGGGCTGCGAGCTGGTCCTGGGCGTCGACGCCCCCGAGGCCGAGCGCCTCGACCGGCTGGGCGACGGCGCGACCCTCATCGCCAGGCTCGATCCGGCTCGTCAGCCGGAGCTCGTGGAGTCCCTGCGCGCCCGTGGCGTCACGGCCCTGGCGCTGGACGCCGTGCCCCGCATCTCCCGGGCACAGGCCATGGACGTGCTGTCCTCCCAGGCCAACCTCGCCGGGTACCGCGCCGTCATCGAGGCCGCCGCGCACTTCGGCCGCCTCCTGACCGGTCAGGTCACCGCGGCCGGGAGGTTCCCGCCCGCCACCGTCTACGTCATCGGCGCGGGCGTCGCCGGGCTCGCGGCCATCGGAACCGCGCACTCCCTGGGCGCCATCGTCCGGGGCACCGACGTGCGGCCGGAGGTCGCCGATCAGGTGCGGTCGATGGGCGCGGAGTTCGTCGCGGTCCCCACCTCCCAGGAGATCTCCTCCGACGGCTACGCTCAGGAGATGGCCGCCGACCAGGCCGCCCTGGCAGCGGCCCTCTATGCCGAGCAGGCGGCCCGGTCCGACCTCGTCATCACGACCGCCAACATCCCCGGGCGGCGCGCACCGGTGCTGCTGAACCGCGCCGCCATCGAGGCGATGCGTCCCGGCTCGGTCATCGTGGACATGGCCGCCGCCAACGGCGGCAACACCGAGCTGACGGTTCCCGGCGAGGTGGTCGTCACCGAGGGCGGGGTGACGATCGTGGGTCGCACGGACCTCGCGGCCCGTCTGCCCTCCCAGGCCTCCCAGCTCTACGGTCAGAACCTCGTCAACCTCCTGACCCTCATGACACCCGAGAGGGACGGCGAGCTCTCACTCGACCTGGAGGACCGGATCATCCGCACGATCACCGTGTGCCACAGCGGTGAGCTGATGTGGCCGCCACCACCGGTCACCGTCTCGGCGGCACCGACGGCCAAGGCCGAGCCCTCGACCGAGGAGCTCGCCCGGATCGAGGCCGATGCCGCTGCCGCCCAGATTCGCTCGCGGCGCAACCGCATGGTCGGCCTGGCCGCGGCCACGCTGGCGGGAGCCGCCCTGGTCCTGGTCAGCCCGGCGGCGGTGACAAGCCACTACATCGTCCTCGTGCTATCGGTCATTCTCGGCTTCCACGTCATCTCCAACGTGACGCCGGCACTCCACACACCGCTCATGAGCGTTACCAACGCGATCTCCGGCATCATCCTGCTGGGTGCGATCTCCCAGGTGGGCAGCTCCAACCCGTTCATCAGCGCCGTGGCCTTCGTGGCCGTCGTGCTGTCCACCGTCAACGTCTTCGGCGGCTTCGCGGTCACCCACCGCATGCTCGCCATGTTCAGGAAGGACTGAGACGATGCTCTGCGCACCTGTTGCGTCCCTGCCCACCGGGCCGGTCCCCACCGCCGCCGACGCCGTCGCCCCGGGGACCCTGCCCCCCACCGTGGCGCTGGCCTACATCCTGGCCGCGATCTTGTTCATCATGGCCGCAACCGGACTGTCCAAGCACGAGACCGCAGTAGCCGGCAACATCGCCGGAGCGTGCGGCATGGTGGTGGCCGTGGCCGCCGCCGTCGGCCTGGCCCTGACCTCGGACCCCGGCCGAGGAGTGCTGACCACGGCGATCCTCATCATCCTGGCCCTGAGCATCGGCGCCGTCGTGGGGATGGTCTTCGCCAGCCGGGTCGCCATGACCGGCATGCCCCAGCTCATCGCCGTCTTCAACGGCCTGGTGGGCCTGGCGGCCGTCGTCGTGGGCTACAACTCCTACATCGCCCCCGACGCCCTGTCGGAGTCCCTGGGCGCCTTCCACTTCGGTGAGGTCTTCCTCGGCGTGTTCGTGGGTGCGGTGACCTTCACCGGATCAGTCATGGCGGCCCTCAAGCTGGCGGGCAGGATCCCCGGGCGCCCCATCACGCTGCCCGGGCGCAACCTGCTCAATCTCGCCGCACTGCTCGTGTCCCTGGGCCTCATGGTGGCTTTCGCGCTCCTTCCCGAGGGCTCGCCGGCGGCCTGGACCTGCCTGGTGGTCATGACGGTCATCGCCCTGGCCCTGGGCGTGCACCTGGTGGCGGCCATCGGCGGCGGGGACATGCCGGTGGTGGTGTCCATCATGAACTCCTACTCGGGCTGGGCCTCCACCTTCACCGGCTTCATGGTCAACAACGACCTTCTCATCATCACCGGCACCCTCGTGGGCTCCTCGGGCGCCTACCTGTCCTATCTCATGTGCCAGGCGATGAACCGCTCCTTCATGTCGGTGCTGCTGGGTGGATTCGGCACCGAGGGCTCCTCGGCGCCTCCGGAGGGCGCCCAGGAGGGCACCATCGAGTCCACCGATGTCTCCGCCGTCGCAAACCTGCTCCAGGGCGCCCGTCGCGTCGTCATCACCCCCGGCTACGGCATGGCGGTGGCCCAGGCGCAGTACCCAGTGGCCACCCTGGCGGAGATGCTGCGCAAGGAGGGCATCGACGTCGCCTTCGGCATCCACCCGGTTGCCGGACGCCTTCCGGGCCACATGAACGTGCTGCTGGCCGAGGCCGACGTCCCCTATGACATCGTCCTGGAGATGGACGAGGTCAACGACGACCTGGGCGACGTCGACGTCGTGCTCGTCATCGGCGCCAACGACACGGTCAACCCGGCGGCCCAGGAGCCCGGGAGCCCCATCGCCGGCATGCCGGTGCTGCGCGTGTGGGAGTCCCGCCACGTCGTGGTCTTCAAGCGGTCCATGGCCACCGGCTACGCCGGCGTCCAGAACCCGCTGTTCTTCAAGGACAACACGTCCATGCTCTTCGGCGACGCCAAGGACACCGTCGAGGGCATCATCCGCGCCCTGGACTAGGCCCCGTTGCGAAAGGCATGGGGGCGGTCGGGGTGGCGCCCGGGGCGGGGCCGCAGGCGCTGCTGCGGACCGCCCTCGCGCGTCGGGTCCCCGCCACCACATGACTATGGTGCGCATCGCACGACCGCGAGGGCTGCGAACGGCCCCGCCCAGGCGCCCGAGCACCGGCCCGAACGCCTCTGCGCCCCCCAGGGACCGGTATCCCGAAGCCGGGCACCGGCACCTTCAGACGATGCGGGGTCCCGGCACGTCCGCGACCCCGGAGTCCACGAGGTGACTGATGCAGCGCTGGTCGGCGACGATCTCACCCTCGACGACCCTCCCCACGCCGGCCCCGGTGAGCAGGTCACAGATACAGCCCGGGAGACCCTCGATCCGATCCTCCACGGAGTCCTCGAGCTTGTGGCCGCCGCGGGCGAAGAACTTGATGCCGTTGTCCTGGAAGGGATCGCCGTAACCGCCGCCGAGGTCCGGGAGGGCGTGAACCTGGTGAATCTGCGGGAGAGCATCGCCCCGACTCGTGAGCGGGCCACCCTGGCACTGCGCAAGGACGCCCGGCACCGCATGCGCCGGGTCCTGCTGCGCAAGGCCTGAGTTCTCGCCGGATTCCCACCGGTCTTTGAGAGAGCGCAACCGGGATACGACCGGGTGCCGGCGGATCATTCCCGCCCCGATCCGCACCCCATGATTCCCGCGCCCAGTCATCTGCAATACCACGACATTCCCCCGGAATCGACGATCATCGCAGCCCGACGCCATCAACGGCGAACGCATGGGAGAATCTCGGAATTTCCTGGAATCGATCAGCCAACGGCGCGCCCCGAGCCGGTGAGCGCCGATATGCGATCAGTATGTGACATTATCGGCGTCATGAATAGCGCTGTCGACATCAACAGCAATAGCGCGGCTCCCGGGTCCCGACTCGCCGGCTCCCGGGACTCTCATGATGTTCATGACGTTTATGACGTCGTCGTCATCGGCGCCGGGCCGGCGGGGGAGAACGTCGCTCAGTACGCGATCCGGAGAAGTGGTCTAAGCGCCGTGCTCGTCGAGGGCGGCCTGGTGGGCGGGGAGTGCTCGTACTACGCCTGCATGCCGAGCAAGGCGCTGCTCCGCCCGCTGGAGGTGGCAGCCGCCACCGCCCACCTCACGGGACTGGAGCCCGCCAGGGTCTCGGTATCCGGGCTGCTCCGGCGCCGCGACAAATGGGTCTCCCAGTACGATGACGCCGGGCAGGTCTTCTGGGCGGCGAGCGCCGGCATCGATGTGATACGGGGCTGGGCGCGCCTGAACGGCGAGCGCCGAGTGGCGGTGAGCACTCCCGAGGGGAACCGCCTGCTCGAGGCCCGGCACGCCGTCGTCCTGGCAACGGGCTCGCAGCCCGTCGTCCCCCTCGAGCTGCAGGGCGTGCACGCATGGGGGTCGCGCGACGTCACCGCGATGCACGAGGTGCCCGGCCGGCTCATCATCGTCGGCGGCGGCGCGGTGGCCTGCGAGGCGGCGACCTGGATGTCCGCCCTGGGCAGCAAGGTGACCATGCTGGTGCGAGGATCGCGTCCGCTGTCCGGGTTCGAGCCCTTCGCCTCGCAGATCGTGGCCGACTCCCTGACCGAGAGGGGGGTCAGAATCCTCACCGGGGCCCGGGTGACCTCCTGCGAACGGACCGAGGCCTCCGACCGCGGCCTGGGCCTGATCCATGGCGGCGCGGTGCGCGTCGTCTGCGACCAGGACGTCCTCGAGGCGGACGAGATACTCGTGTCCACCGGACGGCGGCCCTCCCTGGGGGGAGTCGGCCTGGACGTGGTGGGCCTGACCGCCGAGGACGTCGTCGGCGGCAGGTGCCCGGAGTGGCTCTACGCGGTGGGAGACGCCAGCGGGCAGACGGCCCTGACCCATATGGGCAAGTACCAGGCCCGGATCGTGGGCGAAAGGATCGCGGCGCACGCCGCCGGACGGGCGCCCGAGGCGGTGCCCGCGGGCATCCCGGTTCCCCAGGTGGTCTTCACCGACCCGCAGGCCGCCGCCACCGGGCTCACGCAGGCGCAGGCGCGCGATGCGGGTATGAACATCATCACCGCGCGCGTCGCCTACATCTCCTCCGCCGGGGCCGCGCTGCTCCGCGACGACGCCGACGGGGAGGCCGGCCTCGTCGTGGACCGCGCCACCCGCACCATCGTGGGCGCCACCTTCGTGGGCCCCGAGGCCGGTGAGCTCATCCACGCCGCCACCATCGCCATCACCGCCAAGATCCCGCTCCCATTGCTCCGCCACGCCGTGCCGGCCTACCCGACCGCCAGCGAGATCTGGCTGCGCCTCATCGAGTCCCTGCCGGCCGACATCCTCCACCCCGATCAGTGAGCCCGCCGACGGCGGGCGCCGGCGATCCGGGCGCACCGCGGCGGGAGGCGCCGCGCGCTCCCGCCGAGCGGGTCCCGTCTCTCGACGTTCTCGTGCACCCGGGAGGAGTGGAAGGATGTGTGGTGCACTCGCGACACCTACCGCACAGGAGGAATCCGCTCATGACACGACTCTTCGGCACCGACGGCGTGCGGGGCCTGGCCAACGACCTGCTCACCCCGGCCCTCGCGGTCCAGCTCGGAGAGGCCGCCGCCCGCGTCCTGACCCGGGAAACCCCGGCCTCCAAGCGCTCCCGCTCCGGGCGCCCGCACGCCATCGTCGGTCGTGACACGCGCGCCAGCGGGGAGTTCCTCGACCACGCCATCAGCGCGGGTCTGGCCTCCTCGGGCGTCGACGTCACCCGCGTCGGCGTCCTGCCCACCCCGGCCATCGCCCACCTGACCGCCACGCAGGACATCGACCTGGGCGTCATGATCTCCGCCTCCCACAACCCCTTCCAGGACAACGGCATCAAGTTCTTCGCCCGCGGCGGCTACAAGCTCGACGACGCCGTCGAGGACGAGATCGAGTCGCTGCTGGGCAAAGTCGGGGACCTGCCCACCGGCGCCGGGGTCGGGCGCGTCATCAAGGGCGAGACGGTCGCCGACCAGAACTACATCAACCACCTCGTGGACTCCGTCGCCACGGATCTGTCGGGACTGCGCATCGTCGTGGACGCCTCCAACGGCGCCGCCAGCAACGTCGGCCCGGCCGCCCTGCGCGCCGCCGGAGCCGAGGTCATCGCGATCAACGCCTCCCCGGACGGCCTCAACATCAACGCCGACTGCGGCTCCACCCATCCCGAGCAGCTCCAGAACTACGTGCGCTCCGTCGGTGCCGACATGGGTGTGGCTTACGACGGGGACGCCGACCGCTGCCTCGCCGTCGACACCGAGGGCGACCTCGTGGACGGCGACCAGATCATGGGACTGCTCGCCGTGGGCATGAAGGCCGACGGCACGCTCGGCTCCGACACGCTCGTCGTGACCGTCATGAGCAATCTCGGGCTCATCCTGGCGATGCGCGAGCACGGCATCCGCATCGTCCAGACGGGTGTGGGCGACCGCTACGTTCTGGAGAAGATGCTTCAGGGCGGTTTCACCCTGGGCGGCGAGCAGTCCGGTCACGTCATCGACACCATCCACGCCACCACCGGAGACGGCGTGCTCACATCCCTGCGAGTGGCCGCCCGCCTCAAGCGCACGGGCAGGACCCTGGCCGAACTGGCGAGCATCGTGACGCGGCTGCCCCAGACCCTGGTCAATGTCAAGGGAGTCGACAAGGCCTCCGCCGGCACCGACCCGGCCGTCCAGGACGCCGTCGCCGCGGCCGAGGCCGAGCTCGGCGAGACCGGACGAGTCCTCCTGCGCCCGTCCGGCACCGAGCCGCTCGTGCGCATCATGGTCGAGGCCTCCTCTCAGGAGACCGCCGACCGGATCGCGAACAGCCTGGCCGTCGTCGTCAAGGACAAGCTGTCCCTGTGACCCTTTCGCGTCCCGGGGCCGCCCCCGAGGCCCGTCGAGGACAGCAGCGCACCCGGGCGTCGTCCCGCTACCCCCTGACCCTGCTGGACCCGGCGCCCACCTGGCGCGGCGCCGCCCTGAGCGGCAGATCCCTCGACCTGCTCGCCGTTCTGGCCGACTGCGCCGATGCGAGCGCCGATGCGATCATCGGGGCCCTGTGGCCCCGGGACGCCCCGGCTCATCCGGTGCGCGCCCTGCACGTCGTCGTCTCCAGGACGCGCGTCCTGGTGGGCGAAGGAGTGATCGAACGCGTCGGCGACGGGTATCGGCTGGCGCTCCCCGCGACGGACGTCGATGCTCGCGACCTGGCCGCCCGGGCGGCACGAGCCCGGGCCTGCGCCGCTGCGGGCGACTGGGATCGGGTCCTGGCCCTGACGGACGACCTGCCCCGAGTGCCCGAGACGACGGCCCTGTCGGCTCCGGACGGTCGGGAAGCAGGGCCCCTCGCCCCGCTCCTGGCGCGGGCCGCCCGACACGCGGATGCCGCCCGCCGCGACAGAGCCCTCGCCCTGGAGGCCACCGGCGAGCACGAGCGGGCCGCGGTGCTGCTGCGCGAGGCCGCCGGGCGCGACGCCGGTGATGAGACCGTCCTCGCCGCTCTCATGCGCGCCGAGTCCTGGACCCGCTCGCCCGCCGCCGCCCTGGAGATCTACGAGGAGCACCGCCGCCGGCTGCGCGATCGGGGGGCCGTTCCCGGACCGGCCATGCGCGCCGCCCACGAAGCCGTTCTGGCCGCCGAGAACCCTGTGCGTCGTGGTCTGGAGCCCGTTCCCGAGCACGTCCTGGGACGGGAGGCGGACGTGACCGGCGTGCTCAGGGCCCTGAGCACCCGCAGGCTGGTGACACTCACCGGGCCGGGCGGAGTCGGCAAGACGACCCTGGCCCGAGTGGTGGCGGCCCGCAGCCGTCGCCCCGCCGTCTACGTCGCCTCCCTCGCCGAGGTCCCGCCCGGCGCCGACCTGGCCAAAGTCCTCCTCGACGCCGTCGGGAGCCCCGGGGCGGCCGACGGCGACCCGCGCAGGTCCCTGGCCGCAGCCCTCGCCATGCCGGGGACCGTCCTCGTCCTGGACAACTGCGAGCACCTGGCCGACCAGGTCGCCGACCTCATCGGGCCGCTGCTGGCCACCTGCCCGGACCTGCGCGTCCTGGCGACCTCGCGTTGCCCCCTCGACCTGGGTGCGGAGCACGTCCACCGCCTCGAGCCGCTCGACACCGCCTCGGCGGCCGACCTCTTCCGCATCCGCGCCCTGGACGCCCGCCCCGGTCAAGTCATCGACGATGACGACCTGGGCGAGCTTCTGAGCCGGTTGGAGGGCATCCCCCTGGCCATCGAGCTGGCCGCCGCGCGCACCCGCAGCCTGTCGGTCGGCCAGATCGCCGAGCGTCTGCCCGGCAGGCCCGAGCTGCTCACCGCGGCCCGCGACGCCCCCGCCCGCCAGCGCACCCTGAGAGCGGTCATCGAGTGGTCCTGGAACCTGCTCGACGCCGCCGAGCGCCGCGCCATGGCGCGTCTGGCCCTGCTCGCCGACGGCTTCACCCTCGCAGCCGCGGAGGCGCTCATCGGCGCGCAGGCCGCCGACCTCCTCGACGCCCTGGTCTC
>ERZ773065.580-NODE-580-length-19919-cov-25.871124_pt1 | contig 19919 bp, 18 predicted proteins | sample MGYA00580623_ERZ773065 | MGnify/ENA primary metagenome ERZ773065 (study PRJEB29015, sample SAMEA2738017) | human oral metagenome | biome: human oral; feature: human-associated habitat; material: dental | place: China | collected 2047 ... | reverse complement strand
AATATTCTTCAACGAGCATTTTCGAAAATTCCGCCTCAGTATAGCCTTCTTCAACCGTTTTTTGCGGACTAATTTTCGTTACCATTAAGGCACTCGGGCTGGGCAAAACATCATCGTTCAATCTAACCAAAATATTAACAGGCTCACCAATTCGATTAAGATTTTCATCTGTTCGCTGCCCCGCAAATTGCATAATTCGGTCATTTTGCGGACTAAATCCACTAGTCTCTAAATCATAAAAAAAGAAAGTCTTCATGGTTATATTTTACTTTAAAACTACAAAAATAACAAATATATTTGAGATAATAATCTCGCTCATTCGCCAGAGGGTGGCGCGCACGTTTAGGAGAAAAATAAATGGCAACTAACTATAAAAAGACCAAAAAAGAGGTCGGTTCAATCGCAGAAGTATTAATCAAGCTACTTCTTCTAGTATGTAGCCCACTTACAGTTATTGAAATCTTCTCAAAGTGGTTAGATGCAACCCAGGTGAGAAAAACCGTAGGGTTACATATAGGGATGAGCGAAAAATCGTTATTGCGATTGCAAAACGTTGCATTCCTTAGGAAAATTCGAGAACAAAATCCTAAGGTGAATCTATAAGCACGACTAAGATCGTGCTTTTTTATTTAGATAATTTCAATCTTCCCAATTCGAATCAACTAGCTCAAATTGATTGCCAGCGATTGAAATTATACTTGAGTTTTCTGCACCCATTCGGCGGAGTTCATGTTCAATTCCCATTTTTCGCAAAATATCGCGCAAACGATTTACGCCATGAACATTCATAAAGTTAGTTCGGCGAGCAAATTTTTCAATTTTTTCACCACTAACTTCGAAAATATTTTCTTCTTCATTGAGTTCAACCGCCCAAGCCTTATTGATTTCATCCTGAGATAGAGATATTACAGCAATCTCTTCATTTTCTTCATCATCAAGATTTACTTCGGCTTGCATATTTCTAGATTCTTCAACTTGTTTTCGAAGTGCACGAAGAACTTCTTTCAAACCTTGGTGCGCACTTGAAGAAATCGCAAATATCTGCGAATCATCAGCAACCTTACGAAGCTTCGAAATTTGAAAGTCAATCATTTCGGCGTCCATTCCTTCCGCCTTAGTTAAAGCAATTATTTCAGGCCGATCCAAAAGCTCGGGTTGATACTTTTTTAATTCTTCACGAATAATTTTATACTGCTCATCTGGATTCTCTTCATAAATATCAATCAAATGGAGCAAAACACTTGTTCGCTCAACATGGCGCAAAAATGCATCACCTAGGCCTTTACCTTCGCTCGCCCCTTCAATTAGACCAGGAATATCCGCAATTAACAAATTAAAACCATCAATTTCCGCTACACCAAGATTTGGAGTAAGGGTCGTGAAAGCATAATTGGCAATTTCTGGTCGTGCATTAGAAACAACACTCAAAAATGTAGATTTTCCAGCGTTCGGAAAACCAACCAGCCCAACATCGGCAAGCAGTTTTAGCTCTAAATCAGCTTCGAAAGTTTCACCAGATTCGCCAAGTTCAGCAACGCGCGGAGTTTGCCGAACCGAAGATTTGAAGTGAGCATTTCCAAAACCACCATCGCCACCTCGAGCGATCATAGCTTCCTCTCCATCAGCTTTTAAATCAGCTAAGATTTCTCCGTCTCGCTTAACTAAAGTGCCAATGGGGACTTTAACAATCAGATCTTCACCAGACTTTCCAGTTTTATTCCTCTTTGAGCCATTTTCGCCATTTTTAGCTTTAAGCTCGGGCTTATAGCGAAAATTTAACAATGTATTTAAATCTTTAGTAGCTCGAAAAATAACATTGCCACCCTTTCCGCCATCGCCGCCATCTGGGCCGCCCTTCTCAATATAAAGCTCGCGTCGAAAACTAACCGCGCCATTACCACCACGGCCAGCTTGAACAAAAATCTTAGCTGTATCTACAAACATATCTTTTAAATTATACCATTTTTCAAGCCAAAAGAAAAACGCTTTATTAGCGTTTTTCTGTATCTCCTTTAATAATTAATAGATATAATACCAAGCTCGATTAATTGACACATCTTTATAACCAACTGCGCCCCAACCGGCAATACCATTCATGTCTGAAATACGCATAGTTCCAGCTGATTCATTCACTGATTCAACTATTCCGACATGGCCATATCCGCCACCATATTGGAAGATAGATCCAGCCTTTGGAACACCTTGCACGACCGTAAATCCTGCAGCACGAGCAGCGGCAGCCCATGAGGTAGCGTTACCCCAATAACTACCGATATCAGGACGACGATTATATACATACCAAGTACAATATCCGTAGGCGTAAGCATTACCAGCTTTAGCGTTAAAATTTGATGCAAGCAGAGAGGAAGACGACGCTCTTGTAGATAATGCATTAGAACTAGATTGATACCGTCGGGAAACGGCAACAGGTCTAACATAATCAGGTCGCTCATCTTCCGGCAAAATACCACCAGGAATAACTATTTCTGTTCCAGACTTGATATCGGACTCACTCTTTAAGCCATTGTAAGAAATAATTCGCTCATCGCTAGCCTGATATTTTGTAGCAATTTCATCTAATTTTTCGTTTTCCTTAATTTTATAGACAATTCCGTCTACCGGCAAGATTTTTAATTCTTTTCCAGCTTCAACTTTATCGCCTTTTAAATTATTAACCCACTTCACAGTCTGAGTTGTAATTCCATATTTATCAGCAATAGATTGAATTGATTCTTCTGTTGTAGTTTTATAAGTGGTAATTTCTCTCTTCTCTACCGCTACTTCCAATACTTTCGGTTTCTCAACCGGTCCAGAAACATCAGAGATTTTAGAATCACGCAAAATAGACAATGAAATTGATGAATTAACAGTACTTGGCGCAACTGCAAGATTTGCATTCTCAGCTAAACTAGCAACTACCTTTGACTCGGTAATTTCATCTACTGTTGAGGTGTTTATATTATTAGCTGTCTCAGAAATACTATTTAAAGTTTTATCTGATTGTTTAGCCACTCCATTGTCAACTTTCTTTTCTGGCATTTTACCGCCATAAACAGCAATAGCGACAATAAAAACGAAAATAGCAAAATAACTTACATTTTTCTTATTTAATTTTTTTTTGAATCGATCGTTTTTCTTTGACCGATGATTAATGATCTCGATTTTAGGTGATTTCACCTGTTTTTGATTACGAATAAAATTTCTCCCGCAGACGCATTACTGCGACGCACTACCTTAATCCTGTCCTTCTTTCGAAACGAGCACAGCGTCGACCTTTATTAATTAATATTAGTGAAATTGTATACTCTTACGACAGTTTCTGGCAGGTGCATCAGCGTAAAATCTTCCACAAAACTTAAAATTTCACACTGACTTACTTTGTTAATTTTACCAAATAACTTTCAAAAAGTCAAGTTTTACGCTTATTTTTATTAAATAATTTGACACTTCTTTTGGCAATATTTCTGAATGTTTTTTTGATGTTCGGCATCAGTTTTACCAAAGTAAGTTTTATCATCATCGCCACTCAAAAAGAACAAGAAATTATGCTGAGCCGGTTCGGCCACCGCTTTTAAAGTAGAAACACCAGGGGTTGAAATTGGCGTTGGCGTTAAGCCTTTGTGTAGTCGTAAATTATACGGATTGTCCAGATTAAAATCTCGCTTGGTCCCTAATTTATCGGCAATATATTGATAAGTCACGTCTGAGCCAAGAGTCATTCCAGCCTTCATGCGATTAAAAAACACGCCAGCGACCATTTTTTTATCATCCAGATCATTTAGTGTCTCTTTTTGAACGATTGAAGCTAAAGTAATCCCCTCATACAAAGTTAAACCTTGAGATTTATATTTTTCCTCAAGATTTAAATTGATAACCTCCCGTTCAAAATCGGCTAAAAACCGGCGAATAATTTTTTCAACACTTGTGTTTTTTTGAAAAGTGTGGGTTTCACCATATAGGAAACCTTCTAAATCAGTATTTTTAGGTTTGCCAGAAAACAATTTAGGAAAATCCGCTGAATAATCCTTCGCAAAAGCTTGATCGATTTCATCTTTAGAATAGCCAACTGTCGATAGAGTTTTTTTCGCCATTGCTACGGTCCCGCCGGGCACAAACATCACCGAGATATTTTGCTGGACCTCACCTTTATTAATTTTATCGACAATTTGTGGAATCGTCATCATGCTCGAAAAATCATAAACTCCCGTTCTTAAACTAGTTTTTTGATTTATCCGAGCATAAACCTCAAATGAAATTTTTGAAGTTATCAAATCAGCTTTCTTCAGTTTTTCAGCTACCGTTGAAATAGTGTCACCCTTTTCAACCGTAAAAGAAACCTTTCCCCCTGGTTTAGAAAAATTAATATCTCTTTGATAATTAAAACCAACAGCCCCACAAAATCCAATAACTAAAGCAAGCAAACCAGCAAAAAACCCAAAAAACCAATTTCTCCTTTGTTTTTTAGGGTGATCAGGCTGAGACCTTTCAAAAGCTTCCCTATCAAAATTCTTTTCCGTTGGATCAATATCGTCACCGTCTTTAACATTATTAGTTAAAACTTCTGGTTTCGAAACCTTTTTTATATCCATATCCATTAAAAATTCTCCTCTAAATAATCCTGTAAAATAATCGCGGCAGCATGCATATCAATATCTCCTTTAGTATAGGGTTTTTTGTAGCTTTTTAGTAGATCCTCAGCTTGAACCGAAGTCAAACTTTCATCTTGAAACACAATATTATCTACCGACATTCTAAAATTTTCAGCAAAATTTTTGGTATAAACACTCTGTGCGGTTTCTTCACCGCTAAGATTTCTCGGCAAGCCAATAATTAAAACATCAATCTTTTCACGCACAATAATCTGATTGATTTCCTTAATTTCGGATCTAGTCTGTTCGTTAGTTTCGATCGTAGTAAAAGGCACGGCAATTTTTACCGCGGAATCCGCCAAAGCTACACCAATTCTGCGAATCCCTACATCAAGACACATCAAGTTCTTTTTCGACATTAATTTTCTACCATGAATTCGATATCAATTTTCTTATCATCAGACGGGATTTTACTGACCCAAAAATACGAGAATTTAACTTCTACGTTTTTGACGCCGTCAATCCCTCCAACAAGTGACTGAACCTCGCCAAATCGCTTACCATGTAATTTCTTTTTGAGCTCAGTTTTATCGATCTTTGGACCAATTTTAGCAGTAGTTTGGATTTTAACACTAGCGTTTTTTAGATCACCTGAATAACCCGAAATCGATAATTCGTCAAGACCGTCTTTATATACCTGCTGCTCCTTTTGATTGTTGAGTTTATTTTTGATGGAATTTGCAAGATATTTCTTAATATCTTTCTTAGAAACTGCACCCAAAGCATAAACTGACGTCGCTTTAAGAGTGGCTTTACCATTCTGAGCTTCGCTATTAACTGCTGGCGAAGAAACAGCGTCGCCAACACTAACATTAAAACTATCTTTTAAAACAACGTAATCAGTGCCGAATTTTTCAATTAATTCCGTTCTATTTTTCTCGTTATCGCCCTCTGCTAATTTAGCCTTAGCGTTTGCGATGTCAGATTCCGATACAATTTTTTTAACTGTTTTTGAACCCCCCGAAAGCTGGCTACCTTTTGCACTAACTCCATCAATTGATGAAGTATAGGTTTGTGGAGCTAAATTGCATTGGTCGCCAATTTGAGTTGCTCGAATCGAAACAGTAGTTGAGCCTGAGCTCGAAAGACTTCCACCTGAGAATTTCGCACCAGGAATTGTTGCTGTCTCGATAGTCACAAAATTGCATCCACTAGCAGAAAATGCCGTGCCAGATTTTATTACAACAGCATCACTTTCACTACCCTGCGACAGTCTTAAAGTCCCTTTCGCCGCCTCGCCTTCTTCTTTAACACCAGTCGCTTCAAAAGACACTTCTGATGTCTTTTCTATAGTTTTACTTATAAGAGGCAAATTTTTATCATTTATTTCAGAATTAGTTGAGCTAAGCTTAATAGTTTCAGAAATATTTAAGTTAGAAGTCTTTGCTGTAATAATCACTTTAGCAGAAGGTGCAAAAAAGATCGCCCAAATCAAGACTGCAAACAAGAAAACACCTAGACCGCCAAATATAAAAATTCTTTTCCGAAATTGATTAAAATCCGGAACTTTAAAGTTCTTATCGGATTTATTTTTACTATTCCTCGAAACGTTTGGTTCTTTTTTTGAAAAACTTTTATTATCGTCAATATCTAAATCCGACAACATCTCAGCCTCTTCTTGATCTAGAGTTTTTCTAGTAAACTCAGACACGGGTAGTTTTTCACCGTCAATAATATCTTCACCGTCAATTTCCAATGCATCAATTTCTGGAATTTCAGGTTTACTTTGAAGAGTTTTAGCCACTGGAATTTTTGCAGCCCCCGCCATCGCCAATAGAGCTGAATTGTTGGTTATTAGCACAATTTGTTTGCTATCTTTTTTGGAAGTGCGAGCCAATATTCGTAAATTTACAGCACTCCGAAGAATGCCAACTCCTTTTGGCGGCACTAACGCAATAATTCTTTCCTTAGCTTCTTTAATTTTATTAACAACGTCCGTAATTTCATCTTCTACATCAATATAAATTACCGTCTTCTTAACTTTTTCTTCCATAAACACCTTTCAGGATTAATTTCGCAAAATTTTATTTAACCGGTCTTTAAAACTTTCTCCAGCGCCTTCCGACCCAACATAAGTGTCATAACCGACTCTCAGTAATCCCATTGCAGTAATAAATGTATGGTCGGTAATTTTTCCAGTTAGATCATCAATGCCTATTACTTCAGTTGGTTGTATATGCTTAACTACTGGCTTTTTAGTAAAAGGCAAGTCTTTCCACCAATCTTTTTGGTTTAGCCTATCAGTTAAAGCAGAGAGACTTGCTCCACCGCCACAAAGCAAAATTCGATTCGGTAAATAATCAAGATTACTAAATTCACTTAAAGCTAATTCCACTCCTGAAATCCAAACGTCAAGAGTGTTATCAATAGCTTCAAGAGCTTCTTTTGCGATATTTGATTTTAACTTATCATTTTCAAGATTTAATTTTAGCTTTTCGGCATTAGCGTATGATAAATTAAGTTCGCTAGCTATTTGGTTAGTAAAACTTCTACCACCAATACCAAACATTTTGGTGCCCTCTACGCCACCATCATTAACGATGGCAATGTCTGTTGTTCCGCCACCAACATCGGCCAAAATTGCTGTAAAATTAGATGAGGAATCATTCCCTACAACACTTCTCGCAACCGCAAAAGGTTCAGCCGCAATCGCAATCAAATCTAAAGCAAGTTCATTTGCAACTCGCTCAATTGCACTCAAGTGAACAGTTGGAGCAAATGCTGTATAAATTTGAATAGCTACATCTTTACCCTGAAAACCAATCGGATTAGAAACCTTATACCCATCAATATGAATACCAACAATTGCAGAATTGACCAGTTTAATTTCGGCTTCTTTATTACCGGTTTCAAGCGCAATCTCTCGTTGAGCCTTTAACTGAGCGCGTTCATGAATTTTATCAACAATAAATTCCATTTCCGCCTCATCAAGAGGTCGAGACGGCTGCGGACGACGATAACGAATTGTATTAGTTGCCCCCTTAACCAGCTCACCAGCAATCCCAACAACAGCTCGTTTAGCCTGAATTTGTGCTTGGTCCTCAGCTTCAATTAAAGCATCCTCGCAGTTTTTAACTACCCCAGCAATATCTGCAATCGCTCCAGAATGCATATCTGAAGCCTCCTGATGAGCACGACCAACACCAATAATTTTTATATCTTCACCATCAATTTCGGCGATTAAAGCTTTAACATATTCAGTTCCAATATCAAGCGCAACAATATGGTTATCTATTAGCTCTTCTGACTGTTTATTTCTAAAAAACATATTGCTTTTATTATAAACCGTTTAAGGTTTTTTTGCAAATCTTCAAAAGAAAAATCAGCCGTTCGACTGATTAATCTATTTTTATCGTAAAACTGCTTTAATTCTTCGCACGCCAGCACTTGAGGATTGCTCTTTTATAATCTTGAATTTCTTACCACCCTCAGCAAGCTCTCGCGTATTATCAACATGCGGCCCACCACAAATTTCCACACTGAACGGCTCTTCGTTTTCGGCTTTCATCGTATAGACTTTAACAGTCTCGCCATATTTATTGCCAAACACACCAATCGCTTTCAGCTCATTCAAGGCGTAATCTGTTGGATACTCCGCCCAAGAAACCTCCAGCCCTTTTAAAATCTGCTCATTGACTACATCTTCAATATGCTTTTTCTCTTCTTCGGTTAGTTTTCGATCAAAAGTAAAGTCAAAACGAAGTCTTTCGGCATTAATATTTGAACCTTTTTGCGCAATTTGTCCTTCAAACATATTATGAAGTGCAGCATTCATCAAGTGAGTAGCTGTATGAAGCTTGCGGTGTTCAAGGGTCTGCCCTTCAAGCCCACCTTTAAACTTACCTTTCGAAGCTGTCTGCGAGCGTTCGCGTTGCTCTTTCATTTTGGTGTCAAATTCCTCACGCCAATTTCTCGAAAGTGGTATTTTACGTCGGATAGCTTCCTCGGTTGAAAGCTCAAGCGGAAAGCCAAAAGTATCATAAAGCTGGAATAGTTCCGCGCCAGTTAAACCATCTTGAGAAAATTTTTCAAGCTCTCGCAAACCTTTTTGAAGCGTTCGACGGAAAGCTTTTTCTTCTTTCACCATAACTGCAATAATTTCATCAGATTTTAAAGCAACTTCCTTGTAATCTGGCGCATAGATACCAACAATTACTGGTACAATCTGTTCAACAAAATTATCTTCTACGCCCAAATCAAAAGCCTTCGCCATCGCGCGACGAATAAACTTTCGCATCACATAGCCCTGCTCTTTATTCGAAGGTATACAGCCATCAACTGCCAAAAAAGTTGCACTTCGCAAATGATCAGCAATCACACGCATCGAAATTTTGTTTTCATCGTAATTTTTACCGCTAATCTCTTCAAGCTTTTCGATAATTGGCTTCATCAAGCTAATTTGGAATACATCTGGATTATTAATTTTTGCTGCAGCAATCCTTTCTAAGCCGCCACCAAAATCAACGTTTTTCTTTTCTAGTGGTTCAAAAGAACCATCTTCCAGACGTCGATACTGCATAAAAACTTGATTGCCGATTTCCATAAACCGACCGCTATCACTCGCTGGGTGAGCCTCACCAAAACTAGCATCATGATTTTCTTCACCAAAGTCATAAAAGACTTCTGAATCTGGTCCACAAGGATCGCCTATAGGTGTTGAATCTAAGCCACCGCCACGGCTCCACCAGTTTTCTTTATCATTATAGAAGAAAATCCGTCCACCTTGAAGCCCGAGCTTATCACCGTTTTCAGCCGTATCAAGCTCAACAATTTTTGCGTCAATTCCCTTTTCTGCAAAAACCTTTCGCCAAATCTCGGCCGATTCATCATCGCGTGGAATATTATATTTTTCATCACCAATAAAACAAGAAACATATATTTTCGAAGGATCAAGACCTACTACATCTGTTAAAAATTCAAAAAATTGCCGAATTTGCTGCTCTTTAAAATAATCGCCAAGAGACCAATTTCCAAGCATTTCGAAAAATGTCGTGTGGCGATTATCGCCAACATCATCAATATCTTGCGCCCGCAAGCAGGTCTGGCTATCTGTTAATCGCACACCCTTTGGATGTTTTTCACCCAAAAGATACGGTAAGAGCGGTTGCATTCCGCTCCCCGTGAAAAGAGTTGTCGGGTCATCTTTTAAAATTAAAGAAGCGCGCTCGATTACTTCGTGGCCATTTTTTTGACAAAATTCTAGATAAGCTTTTCGGATTTCTTGTGCATTCATAAAGAGTATTTTACCACATTGTTAGCGTATTTTCCACTAGCAAGTAAGAGTAAATTTAAATCTTACATATTAAGTAGCACAAAAGCAGCAAACCCCGCAACACCACCAAGAACTAACATAATCATAATCGCAAATACAACGCCCCAGCCTGATTTTTTCTTTCTAGGTACCACCGGCTCAGAATACTCATCTCGGTTCAAAATTGGCGCGGCAGGCTTTTGGCTGTCGTTTTTTATTTTAGCGTGTTGCATTTCTCGTTTATGGCTTGAGCGTTTGATATCAAAATTAGAAATTTGCTTCGCAGACGATGGAGTAACCCCGAGAGGTCTTTTTTCAATTTTAGCATTCTGTAGAAATGGCGTCTGAATGGTCTGATCTAGTTCCTCGCTTGATTGATGAGCCTGATTTTCTTTATTACCCACATTCTTTTCAGTCTCAGCCACTTGGACTAGAACCTCCGATTCATTCTCTAGCACATTTGACTTTTTTGGCATTTCCGGATTAATTTGCGGAACAATAATACTCATTTCTGGCTGAAATTGTTCTAAGCTGGTTATTTTTTCTTCAGGCTTAATATCACTTTCCGCCTTTTCTTCAATTATAATTGTCTGTGTAACAGGTTTTTTAGCGCCAAAGATTTTGAGCTCATCATTTTCTTTAATCTCAAAAACACCCGGTCTCTCAGGAACGGCTAATCGAGAATTTAAATCTCGAGTATTTGTAGCCGGCTGAGTAGGAATCGATTCACTAGCAAGCGAACTAGACGCTACAGTCTTTTCTAAGGCTACTGACGAAAAAAGTTTATCTTGAAATTTTGATTCCAGCTCCGGCATTACTTTCTTCACCTCCGCCGGTTTAGAAATTACAGGCGGGTCAATAGTCGTTTTCTTAGTAAAAATATCGCTAAAATCATCCAAGATAGGCTCTTCAAACCTCGATTTTTCAAAATTATCCAAAATACCTATCGTCTTTTTCTTATGCTCTCGATAAGTTTTTTCGCTAAAATTATCTTTAATTTGCTGTTTAGATTTTTTAATTTTAACTTGAATCACTTCAGGCTTATCATCCGTATCTTTATTTGTTCTATCCGAGTCCAAGCTAGTATTACTAAAAATCTCAGCTTTAGATGCGGCAGAACGATTCTCCGTTGCCCTATCGAACCTTCTCTCCGCTAAATTAGTATGAAATGCACCCGCATCAATCGCTGGCCTATGAGAAAAAACAATGTTATTATCGGTCTTATTGACGCTGTTTAATTTTTCTTTGGGTTTATTAATATTACCAGTCGCTTCTTTAAGATTTTCTGCTTTTTCTGGCTTACCCAAAAAGCGATTTACTGCTCTATCTAATTCGTCAAAATCTATATCTCGCATATTTTTTCCTTTTCTATTTTATTGATTCGTAAATTTTTTCAACAATCTGACTAAATTTATCCGCACTCAAGCTTGCACCGCCCATCAAAAGACCATCAATTTCTTGCATTTTAGCATAATCACCAGCGATTTCTGGCTCAATACTACCACCATAAACGACTTGAATTTTTTTACCAATCTTCTGGCCATACAAATCTGATACTTGACGACGAATCATTCGTGCAGCCCTTCGGACATCTTCCGGCATAGCATTCACACCAGTTCCAATAGCCCAAACTGGCTCATAAGCAATCACCACCTTCTCAATATCTTCACTAGAAACATTCGCTAAGCCACCTATAAGTTGGTCTGAAATTACTAAATTAGCCTCGCCATAATTTCTTTCGTCGGAATTTTCACCAATACACAAAATAGGTCGAATATTGTTCCGAATCGCTGCCGCAACCTTTGCTCGGACATCTTTATCGGTCTCACCAAAGATATTTCGCCGTTCACTGTGTCCAACTAACGCGTATTGAACAATTCCTCGCAATTGAGAAACAGACACTTCACCGGTAAAAGCGCCCTGATCGCGCCAATAAAAATTCTGAGCAGCTAATTTAAACTGGCGATGGTTAACCTGTAAACTCAATGATTGAAGCGTAAAAGTTGAAGGCGCCAAAACAACATCAATATCACGATGCACTTTTACTTTTTCGCTTAAATTATGCAAGAAAATACTCGACTCATGCATATTTAAATTCATTTTCCAGTTACCGATTACCAGTTTCTTTTTCATCATCTTCCTTAAATTTTATCATTTTTTATTATCTTTGTAAAACTTATGCTTATTTGTCCGGCAGAACTTCTAAGCCTGGTAGAATATTTCCGCTCATTAGTTCCAGCGCCGCACCACCACCTGTTGAAATAAGCGAAAATTCAGCAACCTCTGGGTTTTTTTCGATCCAATTTAACACAAAAGAAGAAGTATCACCGCCACCAACAATCGAAATTGCACCATTTTTTGTAGCTCGAGAAATCGCCACAGCAACCGCCTCAGAAGCTTTTGCAAAATTCTCAAACTCACTCACGCCAACAGTCCCGTTCCAGATTATAGTTTTGGCCGATTCAATAGCTCGCGTTACGCGTGAGATAGAATAGTCGCCTAAGTCTAAAATATAGTCATTTTTATTTATTTCATTTAAATTTTTATTTATGCGATTAGAACTTGAAGAAAATTCAGTGCCCGCCCCGACATCTGTTGGAAGAATAAAATCAGCCCCAAAATTTTTACCAAATTTTTGATGAGCGCGTTCAATAATACCTTCGATTACCTCGTCTTGACCAAATTCAATCTTACTTTTGCCAATCTCAAAATCAGCCCAATGCAAAAAAGTATTTGCGATTGCACCACCAATAATCATTTTATTCGAGAGGTCAATAAATTTTTCGATCAAAGGTAGTTTATCGCTAATCTTAGCTCCTCCCATAATCGAAACAAAAGGTTCTCTTGGATTTTTGAGAGCTTTTAAAATCGTTGAAACTTCTTTCTCTAGCAAAAACCCTGCCACGCTAGGTATTTTTTTAACAATTGCGTTGGTTGACGTATGCGAACGATGAACAGCTCCAAAACCATCCTGAACGAACAAATCGGCACCAGTTACTTGAATCAGCGCTTCTGCAAATTCTAACGAATTAGCTTTTTCGTCTTTTGAGAATCGCAAATTCTCAAGCATTTCAATTTTATAATTATCATCCGCATCTTTCATCGAAACCGAATATCTAGTTCGCGCAAAGATTGGCGTTGTGTGGAAATTCATCGGAAAATCAGTTTTGAATTCATCCAGATCGCATCCATTATCTTCCGCCAAAATCTTTCGTAATCTATTAAAAACTGGTCGCAATGAGAATTTACGCTTTCCATTCGGTAGTTTCTCTAATTCACTTAAATCAGAGAGCGTTTCTACTGAATCTGGGCGACCAAGATGAGAAATTATAATGATTTTTCGCACGCCATTTTCTAATAAATACTTGATTGTCGGCAAGCTTGATCTAATTCGAAAATCATTCAAAATATGCTCCTCGCCATCATCGAAATATTCAATCGGCACATTATAATCAGCCCGCAGTAAAACTACTTTACCACACAAATCAACATCTCTAATTGTTTTTTTGTTAAACATTTTATTCCTTTTTATTTTGAAAATATTTGATACAATTTTAGCACAAGCTTATTGATTAATCAACTATTTTACTTCATAAACTGTGTATTTTATCCTACCTAAGAGAATAAGAATTATTCCAGGTATGGCAAAAAATATTCGAAGGCCAGTTTCTGCTCCAAAAGCCAAAAACAGAACAAATGCTAAAATAGTATATAAAGTTGAACCTATGAAGAAAAAAGTCTCCGAAATCACAAAATATTCGATTCGTCGACCTGAATCATCCGCTTCAAAAAATGCGCCTTTTTGATTCGACAGAGAATAGCCAACTCCCGACACTTCATCTGCTATATTCGTCAAAATAACCGCTAATGGGTTCATCATAAATACTCCACGACAAAGATTTATTAGACCACGAGTAAAAATAGATCCTCTGAGCATTATTCCGCCTTGGTTTTTATCAACTATCTTTCCGAAAGCAATTGCCGCAATAATAGAAACTATCGCCGATAGACTAGCCAAAGACGCAATTACACCATAAGAATTTGCTTGCGAAAAAATAAATACCGGCACAAAAATACGCCATATAAAATGAATAGTAGATGATGGGCCCGAAGTTAAAATCTGTGGAATAAAAATCTTATTAAGATATTTTTTTACTGGAAATGTCTTGAAATTTAATTTAATATCGTTTTTCATAACTTCCCTAGTTGAAAGTAAAGGAATAGCCGACATCACAAATAAAATTGCTGAAACATAAAGTGCTGATTCCATTCCAATAAAAATCGCCAGCCAGCCCCCGATAATCGGAGATAATGCCGCCGCGATTTTATCAATACTATACAGAACTCCCAACTGCCCGCCAGCTTTCTTATTATTCTTCACTTTAGACATGCCAACATAAATAGAAACGTTATAAATCGAAATAGCAAATCCCTGAATAATCATTGTTGCAATCGCCATAGATACTCCAAATTTCGAAGTTAAAGACGCCATAATCAGCATAGGTATATTTAGAATATTCGAAAGTAAAATACCGTGTTTTGGCCCGTGCTTCGCGATATAAGCACCACCAACCCAAACACTAATCAATTTTACTGCGTACGACAAAATCAAGAATAGTAAAACTCCATTCCAACCATATCCAATCTTATAAAAATACATCAACACAAAGCCGGCCGAAAGATTTAACGCAAAACTTCGAAACATTTTTGCGATATATAAAATACTCATTTCGTCAAATTTAGCTAAAAACCAAAAATTTCGCTTTTGTCTAATTTTTCTTAAAAATTTTATAACCATAGGCGATATTATATATATTATATTATTTTTTGTCAAACTAATTTAGACCATTGACATAAAAAGATTTTTATGTTATGATATAATCATAATCAAGCAAAAATAAAAAGCTAAAAATAAATTGATTATAGAAAGGAGACGGACTTGTTTAAAGTTATTGAAGTTAACCAATCCGAAGAATCTTATGCAATAAATGTCCGTAAATCACGCGACAGCTAGCAAAAATAAAAATCACCCCGCTTTAGTCCTTGGGGTGATTTTTATTTTTAAGCTTTTTTCATTCGTTTGCGCTCATTTGAGTCAAGATAGCGCTTTCGAAGACGCAAATTCTGCGGCGTAACTTCAAGGAGCTCATCATCTTCAATAAAATCAATACACTGCTCAAGACTTAACTGAGTAAATGGTGTTAGCTGAACCGCGCCATCAGAAGATTTTGAACGCATATTCGTAAGGTGTTTTTCTTTCACGACATTAATTTCAAGATCTTCTTGGCGATTATTCAAGCCCACAATCATTCCAGCGTAAACTTCAGTTCCTGGGCCAATAAATAATTCGCCACGGCTTTCTGCGCTCTGAAGCGCGTAGGGTGTTGACACTCCTTTTTCGAAAGCTATCAATACGCCATTTCGGCTTGAAGGAATTTTGGCTCCCATCTCTTGATAACCATATGGCAAGCTATTCATAATAATCGTGCCTTTTGTGGCGGTCAGCATTAGATTTCGAAGACCAATCATTGCACGTGTTGTAATAATATAAGTTAAGCGAGTAGCTCCTGTTGGCAGGCTCTCTTGCGCGCGCATTTCCGCTCGACGGGCTCCCATCTCTTGGCTCACCGCACCAACAAATTCGGGCGCAACTTCAATAATTAATTCTTCAACTGGCTCTTTTTCGATACCATCTTCTTGAATTGTAACTACTTGTGGACGACCAACTTCAAACTCAAAACCTTCGCGGCGTAAAGTCTCAATCAAAACCGAAAGATGGAGTTCACCACGACCCGAAATAATGAAACCGATTCCACTTTCTTCAACTTGTAGTGAAACATTTGTTTCGAGCTCTTTCTTTAGTCGATCGCCAATTTGACGTGAAGTTGTAAACTCGCCTTCACGACCTTTCATTGGACTGGTGTTTGGACCAAGATACATCGAAAGAGTCGGCTTTTCAACCTCAATTGTTGGCAGAGCTTCGGGATTATTGATGTCAGCCAAAGTTTCACCAATCTCAGCTTCAGAGACACCCGTAATAGCAACAATATCTCCAGCAAAGGCTTCTTGAATTTCCTCACGGTTCAAACCACGGTATGCAAAGAGTTTATCAATTTTTGCTTTTTTAACAGTTCCATCTCGTTTGATTAGCGCAATCTGCTCACCAGACTTTACTTTTCCGCGAGAAATTCGCCCAATCGCATATTTTCCCAAGAAATTATCATAAGTTAAAGAAGTCACGAGTAACTGAAAATCACCTTCAAGTTCAACTTTTGGTGCAGGAATTTCATCAATAATCGCATCAAAAATCGGCTCAAAATTTGCATCTGCTTCAGGATTTTCTGGTACTTCAGGCCATGCTTTACCATCGCGACCGATTGCATAATAGGTTGGGTATAATAATTGATCGTCATTTGTAGCGAGCTCCAAAAATAAATCAGATACTTCATCATTCACCTCTGTGATTCGACGAGCTGGTTTATCAATTTTATTTACCACCACAATTGGCTTTAAGCCAAGTTCAAGCGCTTTCGAAAGAACGAATTTAGTTTGAGGCATTGGGCCTTCTTGAGCGTCCACCACCAAAATTACACCATCCGCCATATTCAACGTGCGTTCAACCTCGCCAGAAAAATCAGCATGCCCTGGCGTATCAATAATATTGATTTTATAATCGCCATGATAAATTGACGTCTGTTTTGCGGTAATAGTAATTCCGCGCTCCGACTCTTGATCGCCTGAATCCATCAAAAGCGTCTGGCTCATTTCAGCCTGATTTTCACGAAAAGTATTGCTCTGTTTTAAAAGGCCATCCACCAAAGTGGTTTTTCCATGGTCGACGTGAGCAATAATCGCTACATTTCGAATATTTTCCGATTTCATATTTTCTTTCTCTTAAAAATTATTATAAAACTTTAAATATTCTACCATTTTTTTCATCAAAAATCAACCAAACTATTTAGAGAAATTGCGCCACCAAAGAATTTTATTCGCAATATTAAATAGCCATTTCACTCGCCGATCATAATTCAAAATTATCAAATGCGTGTGTTGATGCTTGACAGTTTTTCGGACATTTTGCGCCGCACGAGCATAGATCGAGAACCCCCGAGCTTCATATTTTGACAAAATTTCAAAATACTCCTCCTTTTCTGCTGGCGAAAAATCACTAATCGTCTCCGTGAATCTCTTCGGAATTAGTAGCAGATGCTTTTCAACCTCGAAACCATCCCAAATCTGATACGGAAATAAGTTTTCAACCAATACAAAATGTTCAAATTTCTCTATAACCGAGTCGTCGCGCATCACTCTGTCATAAAAATTATAATCTTCGCCCTCAGATTTTCGATTTTCTGCGTATTTTTCATATTTTTTACCAGCGCCGTTTGGCTTTCGCGTGTCCATTTTTGCCTTTCGATTATACACATTTATCTAAATAATCTTAACATAACTTTAATATTTTTCAAAAATGAAAAAAGTTGTTGACTTTACAAAAAAGTCTGCTAAAATAGTAATTGTTCGGGTGATTAGCTCAGTTGACTAGAGCATCTCGTTTACACCGAGAGGGTCTAGGGCTCGAGTCCCTAATCACCCACCAATTGAAATTATATCAAAAAGCTTCAATTCTGGAGCTTTTTCTTTTTTCGAAAGCTTCACTCATTGACTTTTTAAGCTTTTTATGTTATTATATAAGTATTCTAGTACATTTCTATACTGGACTGGAAAATCTTTAATGAAAGAGGGGTTGAGAAAATGATCAACCTTATTGCAAATATACTTTTATTTGTTTTACGAACAGCTAACACCATTACTTTTGGAGTTCTAGACAATATTGCAGTCGTTTATTCAATTCTAATTTTCACAACACTGATGGCTTTCGTAAAACTTGACTCAAAAATTCAAATCTGCGATTTTTGGCGGAGCTCTGGATTTTTCATTAAAACCCTCGTCTTCACAGGGATCCTCTTCAATGCGCTTCCCCAATGGTATTTCTGGGTTGCGGGTGTGATTTTGGTCGTTTTGGCATATTCCTTAACGTCCAACCCTGATGAAGAAGATGAAGAGCCATCGATTTTAGCAAGAATTTATGATATTCTAATAGAGGAATATCATAAAAAGGGCTTAAAAAATTCTTCTAAAAAGTTAGAGGAGCCAAAGAGTCGGAAGCTTCCACCTCGTAAGCTTCCGCCAGTATAAATTAATAAATCACCTTTTCGAAGGTGATTTTTCTTTATTTTTTCGAAAAATCTAAAGTGCTTGCGTTTATTTAATATATATTATATGCTTATTGACTTTTTAATACTTTTGTGCTATAATTCTAGCAGTTGGCATATCATAATCAGCGGATCTGTCAATGAATCTTAAAATCTGGTTATTAAGAGGTATTAATCGTGATACCTCTGTGTTCATTATTATTCCGATAATAAAAATCAAACGAAAGGAAGGTGGGAAAAATGAGCACTAACAAGAAAATCGAAAAGACCCTTCGTCGGATAGTGGAGTATATTGACGTAAGTCAGAAAGAAGATAGGGATTGGTATAATGAAGTTAAAAATAAAGCTTCTAAATACCAAACAGATCAAGAAAAATTAGAATATCTTCAAGGTATTCTAAAACAATTAAGGCCAAACATCTGGCCAACAACTTTCTTTGCTATTTCGATCATACTGGCGATTATCGTAGCAGCTTGGTATTTGTTGTTTTTGGCACCAAAAAGCGCGAATGCTGCAAATGGTAATACAGCTACCGTTTCTTCTACGATTTCAAAGTCCACGGATCTTCCGAAAGAAGATTTTCAGATTATGGATTATGTGGTTTCTTCAGGAAATGAGATTAAACCTAATCCTGACATGAAGAATGAGCAGCACAAAGTGTTTGCAAATGGCTCTTCGAACAATTCTCTTTCAGATGAGAAAGATGTCGCGATAAAAGAAATGACCGACTACATGGCACACAATGTGTCGGCATTGAAAGAGAAGGCAATGACTTTTGGACTTATCGATCCAAATTTCGATGAAAAGAAATGGATCGAAAACCGCAAAGGACAACTTTACTATAATAAAGAAGGCCAAGAGATTTTTTATCAGGTGAAGGCGTTTCTAAATAGAAGCAAGATCACCTCGAAGGTCATGAAGGACGGTAGTAACTATTATACTACCGGGCTAAACAAAGACAATAAAGTCGTTGTTAGCCAAAGTTCTCAGGATCTTTCTGGGCAAAGATATTTGGAAGTTAAGAATCCTGAAGGTTCAACTGAAAAGTATTCTTACTGCGTACTCATTGTCTGCGGTAATACTGTTCTGAAAAACAAGGTTCCTGGAATTCCGACAGAAAAAATCGAGATTCCTCCTACAAAACCAGGAAAACCTGACAAGGTCGAGAAAAAAGACCCTAACAAAGACCCAGCTAATCAGGGTAAATCCCCGATTGGCGGAGGCCAAAATGATGGGTCTGAAAATGGTACGGAGACTACTCAGGCAAAATTGCCTGAAAGCTACTCCGCTCCAGCTGCACCAGCACAAAGCTCTCCTTCAACATCAGGTCAGACCACGCCATCACAAGATGCTCGTGTAAGCGAGCCGTCTCAATGGTCTGGCGCTGGAACAGTTACAGATTCCAATGGGTCTACGAAAGTAGAAGAAAATGGAGCCGTAACCACCCCAGATGGCCGGAAATATGATGGCTTGGTGGGTAAATCCGCTCCTAAAGTAGAATCTGGAGCGAATGACACAACAAAACCATCGAGTTCCGCCAATTTTGCAGGAGTCAATGGCTCTATGAGTCAACCTGCAATTGATGACTGATTTTTTAACGATTAGCACTTTTCGAAAGTTAAAACTTTCAAAACTCACGCTGGGCGGTTTTCCGCCGCCCGGCTTTACATTGATACTTCTTAATAACCCGATTTTAAGTTTTAACAATTCGGCTAAAGCGAAGAAAAAAAATATTGACAAACAGAATTATGATGATGATATTAATAATAAATTCTAATAAGTGGAGATTAGAAGGGAGAAAATGAG
>ERZ773065.579-NODE-579-length-19925-cov-4.691193_pt1 | contig 19925 bp, 10 predicted proteins | sample MGYA00580623_ERZ773065 | MGnify/ENA primary metagenome ERZ773065 (study PRJEB29015, sample SAMEA2738017) | human oral metagenome | biome: human oral; feature: human-associated habitat; material: dental | place: China | collected 2047 ... | reverse complement strand
GGCGCCGAGGCGGGGGCGCAGCGGTCAGCGAGCGCGGGGCTGCCCATGTGTCGGTGGTGACCCAGCCGGACCAGGCGAGGTCCCACAGCGCGGCGGAGACGTCGGCGGGCGGGATCCCGGCGCCCGTGGGCGACGCCGATGCGGCCGGATCGGCGTAGATCCGCCGGTCGGCCAATGCGGCGAGTTGGTCGGGGAAGTAGGCGCCTCCGTCGGCCAGGACCTCCACGATGGCCCGCCGCACTGCGTGGAGGTCTGGGGTACCGCCGGAGGCGGAGTTCGACGGCCCGGCGGGTGCGCCATGCGACTCGCCTTCCGTCCGCTCCCCCTCCCCCGAGTGGCTCACCGTCTCCCGGCCGGACGGCTCGGGGAGCGTTTCCGCGGCGTACTCGGCGAGATGGAGGGCGATCAAGCCGTCGCGGTCGCCGAGCCGCCCGTGGCCGGACCACACGACGGCGCCGGTGGAGATCAGTTCGTCGAGCATCGCGGGAGCGTAGTCGCGCACGCGCGCCGGCAGGATCTGGGTCTCCCACAGGGACGCCGGCAGCGGGACGCCCGCGAGCTGCTCGACCGCGCGGAGGAGGCCGTCCACGCCCCGGAGGGCTCCGTCGACAGTCTCCGCGGGTTGTGCACCGGCTGCTCTCGTTTCGACGGGTTGTGCACCGGCCGCTTCTGAGCCGGTGGGCCGCGTCCCGGCCGGTTGCGTCCCGTCGGCCCTCTCGCGATCGCCCGCCGGGGCGTGCAGGAGACCGTGGTGTTCGAGCAGGAGGCGCGCATAGGCCCACGGGGGCGCCGGCTCGGTCGCGTCGCGGGCGGCCTTCAGCGAGCGGGAGCGCAGCCGGGAGAGGACGTCGGCGTCGATCCACTGCCCCGGGCCTGTGGGCCGCTGCGGTGCCTGCCGGCGGGGGTCGAAGACTCCGGTGAAGAGCCTGCCGCTCTGGCGCAGGTCGGCGAGGGCGGCGTCCACGACGGCCACGCCCAGCCCGAAGTGCGCGGCGAGCTCGGCGGACGTGAACGCCGTGTGGGTGCGAGCGTATCGGGCGGCGAGGTCCCGCAGGGGGTGGCGGGTCGGCTCAAGGAAGGCCTCGGGGATCGCGTCCGGCAGGTCCGCGGCCAGGGCGTCGCGCAGCGCGGCCGAGTCTTCGATCGCGGCCCACCGGCGTTCCCCGGCGATGGTCGCCTGGACGATCCGGCGCTCCTGCTCCAGGCGCGACAGCCATGCGGCCACGTCGCGCGGTCCGGCCTCCGCGCGGGCGAGGACGCCTTCGTCGGTCAGCGGGCCGAGCCGGCGCAGCAGGTCGGCCACCCCCTCCCGGCCGCGGACGCGGCGGCCCGCGGTCAGGTGTTGGAGCTCCCGGCCGAGCAGATCGGCGACGGCTGGATCCAGAACGTCGGCGAATCCCTCGCCTCCGAGCAGGTCGGCGAGCAGCCCGCTGTCCAGGGAGAGCAGGGACGTGCGGCGCTCGGCCAGGGGCGCGTCGCTCTCGTAGACGAACTCGGCCACGTAACCGAACAGCAGATCGGCGGCGAAGGGAGAGGGGACCGCGGTGGTGGCCTCGGCGAAGCGGACCCGCCCGTCCCGGATGCGCTCCATGAGCGCCGTGAGGGCCTCGACGTCGTAGACGTCGTGGAGGCATTCGCGCGCGGCCTCGACGAGGATGGGGAATCCGGGGTGCTCTCCGGCGACACGGAGGAGCTGCCCGGCGCGCAGCCGCTGCTGCCACAGCGGGGACCGCCTGCCGGGGTTCCGCTTGGGCAGCAGGAGGGCTCGCGCCGCGCATTCGCGGAACCGCGAGGCGAACAGGGCCGATCCGCTCACCGCGTCGCCGACCAGTCGCCGCACGTCGGCCGGGTCGAATTCGAACGCGTCCGCTCCGGGGACTCTGCCGTCCGCGTCGGGCACGCGCGCGACGATCCCGTCGTCGCCGGCGACGACGGACGGATCGACCTTCCATCGCCGCCTGATCCGCTCGGCGACCATCAAGGCCCACGGTTCGTGGATGCGGCGGCCGTGGGGTGAGTGCAAGACGATCCGCCAGTCGCCCGCCTCGTCGCGCACCCGTTCGACGACGAGCCGGCGGTCCGTGGGCAGGGCTCCGGTCGCCTGGCGCTGCTGGAGGGCCAGGGCCAGCAGGTTGGAGACCGCGTTGCCGTCCAGCCCCGACGCGGCCAGGCGCCCGGCGAACCGGCCGTCCGGGTCCCCGTCTGCGGCGGCCGCGTCCAGGTCGGCGAGGAACCCTCCGATCGCCGCGCCGAGTTCGGCGGGCCGCCCGGCGCCGTCCCCGCGCCAGAACGGGAGGCGCGCGGAGCGTCCCGGTGCCGGGGAGACGACGACCCGGTCGTCGGTGATCTCCAGGATCCGCCACGTCGTGGCCCCCAGGGCGACGACGTCCCCCACCCGGGACTCGTAGACCATCTCCTCGTCGAGTTCGCCGACGCGGCGCGCGCCCGCGGCTTCCTCCCCCTCGGGCAGGATCACGCTGTAGGCTCCCCGGTCGGGGATCGTCCCGCCGCTGGTCACGGCCAGGCGCTGCGCGCCGGGCCGGGCGATCAGCGTCCCCTTCTGCCTGTCCCACACGATGCGCGGGCGGAGTTCGGCGAAGTCGGTGGAGGGATACCGCCCCGCGAGCATGTCGAGGGTCGCGTCGAAGGCACTCCTGGGCAGGCGGCGGAAGGGGCGGCTGCGACGCACGAGCCGGTACCAGGCCTCGGTTTCCAGCGGCTCCATCGCAACGGCGGCCACGGTCTGCTGGGCGAGGACGTCCAGGGGGTTGTCCGGCATCTGCAGCGCCTCGATGAGGCCGGCGCGCATGCGGTCGACGACGACCGCGACGTCCAGCAGGTCCCGGCGCGTGCGCGGGTAGACGACCCCCGACGGGATGCCGCCGACCGCGTGGCCCGCGCGTCCGACGCGCTGCAGTCCGCTGGCCGCCGACGGGGGCACGCCGACCTGGATCACTTCGTCCACCAGGCCCATGTCGATTCCCAGCTCGAGGCTGGAGGTGGCCACGACGCATCGCAGAGCGCCCGATTTCAGGTCGCGCTCCGTCGAGGCGCGCCGCTCCTTGGACACCGACCCGTGGTGGGCGCGGGCGATCCTCCGGGCGGGGTCGGAGGCCCTCCCCTGCGTTCCGCCGGACCACGAATCGTAGGCTTGGGCGGCCGGGGTGCCAGGGCCGGCAGCCGGACCATCGCCAGCCGGGTCATCCGGGTCGCCGAAGCGCGCGGAGTACAGGCCGTTGAGACGGGCGGTCAGCCTCTCCGCCAGTCCGCGGGAATTGACGAACACGATCGTGGAACGGTGGGCGAGGATCCGGTCGAGGATGCTCGCCTCGACATGCGGCCAGATCGAGCCCGCGGCCGTGGTCTGGCCCGCGGCCGGGCTCCGGTCGGGGCCGTCGGGCGCGCCCCGGCCGCCGTCCGACCCGGGGCCGCCCGGCGGCCGCCTCCCCGCCGACGGCGGATCCCCGTCCCGTCCGTCCGCCGCCGCGGCCTGGGGGACGGGGATGAGCGTCATGTCCTCGACCGGGACCGCGACTCGCAAGTCGAGCCGGCGGGAGGAGGGCGGGTTGACGACCGTCACCGGCGACGCGCCGCCGAGGAATGCGGCGACCCCATCGACGGGTCGGACGGTTGCCGACAGTCCCACGCGCTGCGCCGGACGGGGCAGCAAGGCGTCCAGGCGCTCCAGGCTGACGGCGAGGTGGGCTCCCCGCTTCGTCCCGGCCACCGCGTGGACTTCGTCGACGATGACCGTGCGCACGCCCTGCAGGGTTTCGCGGGCCCGGGATGTGAGCATGAGGAAGAGGGATTCGGGCGTGGTGATCAGGATCTGCGGCGGGCGTCGCAGAAGCCGCGCCCGCTCCCCGCCGGGTGTGTCGCCGGTGCGCATCCCCACGTCGATGCGCGCCTCCGGGTCGCCCCTCCGGCTGCGCCGGGCCGCTATCCCCTGCAGCGGGGCTCGCAGGTTGCGCTGCACGTCGGCTCCCAGCGCCTTGAGCGGCGAGACGTAGAGGACGCGCGTGGGCGGGGCGGAGGCGTCGCGGAGGCGTGCGCCGGCGGCGTCCGGTCCGGCGGCCGACAGGGCCTTACCGGCCCTCTTTCCGCGGGCGCGGCCGTCATCTCCGTCCGGGGCGCGGCCGGCGCCCCCGGCCTGTGCGGCGTCGCGCTCCCGGTACAGGCCGTCGATGGCGTGCATGAACGCCGCCAGGGTCTTGCCCGATCCGGTCGGGGCGATGACCAGCGCGTTGTCACCGGAGTCGATCGCCGCCCACGCCTCGACCTGCACCGGCGTGGGGCCTGCGAACGCGGACTCGAACCAGTCGCGCACGGCCGGCGTGAACGCGCCGAGGGCGTCGGATACGGTCACGCCCCTACCCTACAAGCTCCGACAACTCCAACCAGCGCTCTTCGAGGCGGGCCGTCTCGCCTTCGAGCTCCCGCAGCCGCTCGGTGAGCCTTCGCAAGCCCTCGTAGTCGCTCTGGTCGTGGGCGGCCATCCGCCGGTGGATGTCGTCCACCCCCGCGCTCAACTTGTCCAGGCGCCGCTCGGTCGAGGCGATCTCCTTCTCGACCGCACGGCGTTCGGCGCCCGACAGAGCGGGCCGGGCCGCCGGGCTCCCCGCCGCAGAGGCCTCGGCGGCCGCGTCGGTCGGAGCGCCGGAGCCGGGCGCTCCCGGATCCCCCGTCGCGTCCCCGGCTCCATCGTCCCCGACGCCGTCCTCCCCCGCGGCCGCCAGCCGCAGGTACTCGTCGACCCCGCCGGGAACGTGCCGCAGGCGGCCGCCGAGGATCGCGTACTGCCGGTCGGTCACCCGTTCGACGAAGTATCGGTCGTGGGAGACGACGATGAGCGTGCCGGGCCATGCGTCGAGCAGGTCCTCCATGGCGGCGAGCACGTCGGTGTCGAGGTCGTTGGAGGGCTCGTCGAGGATGAGGACGTTCGGTTCGGCGAGCAGGACGAGGAGGAGCTGGAGTCTGCGCTTCTGCCCGCCCGACAGCTCGCCGACGCGCGCCGAGAGGTGGGCGCGGGAGAATCCCAGCCTCTCCAGGAGCTGTCCGGGCGTGAGCTCCCTGCCGTCCACGACGTACGCCGTGCGGTATCGCGCCAGCACGTCGCGCACGCGTTCGTCCCCGATCTCCTCCAGTTGGGCGAATCGCTGGTCGAGGACGGCCGTGCGGACGGTTTTGCCGCGCCTGACCCGTCCGCTCGTCGGAGCGACCGTCCCGGCGACGAGCCCGAGGAGGGTGGACTTCCCCGCTCCGTTGGCGCCGAGGATCGCCGTGCGCTCGCCGGGCGCGATCCGCCACGTCACGTCGTGCAGGACCTCGCCGCCGCCGTAGTCGACCCCCGCGTCCAGGAGGTCGACCACGTCCTTTCCCAGCCGGGCCACGGCCATGCGCTCCAGGGCGAGGGAGTCGCGCGGCGGCGGGACGTCGGCGATGAGCCGGTTGGCGGCTTCGACGCGGAAGCGCGGTTTCGCCGTGCGCGCCGGGGCCCCGCGGCGCAACCAGGCGAGCTCCTTGCGCATGAGGTTCTGGCGTTTGGCCTGCGCGGCGGCCGCGATCCGGTCGCGCTCGAGCCGTTGGAGCACGTAGGCGGCGTACCCTCCCTCGAAGGGCTCGACGGTCCGATCGTGCACCTCCCACATCGAGGTGGCCACTTCGTCGAGGAACCAGCGGTCGTGGGTGACCACCAGCAGCCCGCCGGCGCCGGCCGGCCATCGGCCGCCCAGGTGTCGGGCCAGCCAGGCGATGCCTTGGACGTCCAGATGGTTGGTGGGCTCGTCGAGCATGAGAACGTCCCAGTCGCCCACGAGCAGCGCCGCGAGCGCGACGCGCCTGCGCTGCCCTCCCGAGAGCGCGGACAGGCCGGCCTGCCAGTCGAGGTCGGGGACGAGGCCGGCGATGACGTCGCGGGTCCTCCTGTCGCCGGCCCATTCGTGTTCCCGCCGTTCGCCTGCGATCGCGCGGCCGACGGTGAGGGAGTCGTCGAGGGCGTCCGCCTGGTCGAGGACGCCCACGCGCAGTCCGCTCCTGCGGGTGACTCGCCCGGAGTCGGGGTCGATCCGCCCCGAGAGCATTCCGAGCAGGGAGGATTTGCCGTCGCCGTTGCGTCCGACGATCCCGATGCGGTCGCCTTCGCCCACGCCGAGCGTCAGCGACTCGAAGACGACTTTGGTCGGGTATTCGAGGCCGAGCCCCTCGGCGCCGAGCAGGTGGGCCATCAGCCGGCCTGCACGATGCGCGCCCCCGGCGCGGGGCCGTTGGCCCGTACGACGCCCAAGTGCGGCAACCGGCGGGCGAAGCCGTCCGCCAGCGCGTCGGCTTCCTCGGCGTCTGCGGCGAGGACGGCGATGGTCGGCCCGGACCCGGCGAGGATCCTCGCCACACCCACGTGCCCGATCCTCTGGAAGAGCTCGGCCAGGTCGGGCCGCAGGTTCAGAGCGGGGAACTCCAGGTCGTTGACCATGTGGGGCGCGATGTCCGCCAGGTCGGCGCTTTCCAGCCCTCGGCGCAGGGCCTCGGTCGAGGCCGGTCTGTCGGGAAGCGGGAGCGGCGCCTCGGCGAGCAGCGTGCTCGCGCCTCCCCTGCCCGCGACGCACACCTTGGCCCCGTCCAGGACCGTCGCCAGGTCGACTCCCACGCCCGGCATGATGTCCTCGGCCAGCTTGTCGTATTCCCGGAAGACCTCCGGCGTGGACAGCCCCACGGGGTTGGTCACGAACACCCACGAATGCGCCCTCGCCGAGTGCAGCTCGGTCAGCTCCTCGCCGCGTCCGCGTCCGCGCGCCACTCCGCCGTGCAGGGCGAAAGGCACGTCGGATCCCAGGTCGGCGGCCAGCCGGTACAGGTCGTCGACGCCGAGTCCGAGCCCCCAGAGCTTGTTGAGCGCGAGGAGCGTTCCGGCGGCGTCGGCCGATCCTCCCGCCATCCCCCCCGCAACGGGGATCGCCTTGCGCACGGCGAGGGCCGCTCCGAGCCCGGGCCGGCCCGTGGCGGCGCGAAGCGCTTCGGCCGCCCGCAGGACGAGGTTCTCCGGGCCGGTCGTCAGCGTGTCCGCGCCGATTCCCTCTATCGTCAGGGAGAGTCCCTCCGCTTCGCGTGCGACGATCTCGTCGGAGAGGTCGAGGGCTTCGAAGACCGTTTCCAGAGGGTGGTATCCGTCGGGGCGGGTGGCTCCGACTCTCAAAGCCAGATTGACTTTGGCGGGAGCGATGACTCGGACTTCATGCACGCCGTTAGTTTACCGGCATGCCGTCGTCCCGTGAGGCCGTGAGCTTCATCGCTTCGCCGCGGCCGGCGGCGGCGATGGCGGCGAAGTCCTCGATCCGCAGCCTCTCGCCGCGCAGGGCCGGGTCGATCCCGGCCGATCGGAGGGCGCCTTCGGCCCGGGCCGGCGATCCCGCCCAGGCGGCGAGGGCCGACCGCAGCGTCTTGCGCCGCTGAGCGAAGGCCGCGTCGACGACGGCGAAGACCTCGTCGCGGGAGACGCAGCTTAGAGGCGGATGCCGGATGAAGGAGACGAGCGCGCTGTCCACGTTGGGGACAGGCCAGAACACGGACCGTCCGATCTTCGCGCCGCGCCTGGCGTCCGAGTACCACGCGACCTTGGCGGAGGGGGCCCCGTACGTCCGAGATCCCGGAGCGGCGGCGAATCTGTCCGCCACTTCGGCCTGGACCATGACGGTGGCGGTCTCGGCGCACGGCAGGGCGTCGAACAGGGTCAGAAGGAGGGGCACCGCGAGGTTGTAGGGCAGGTTCGCCACCAGCTTGGCGGGCAGGAACGGGCCCGTGGGGCCGAGCGGACTCTCGAAGGCCGGTGGGACCGCCAGGTCCTGCGCTCCGGCGATCCGCATGGCGTCCATTGCGGCCACGGCGGCCCGTCCGGCGGCTTCGGGCATGCGCGCCCGGACGGTCGGCAGGAGGGCGGCCGCCAGGCGCGGGTCGACTTCGACGGCGGAGACGAAGGCTCCGGCCTCCAAAAGGGCCAGCGTCAGGGATCCGAGGCCGGGGCCGATCTCAACCACGGCGTCGCCCGGCCGCACGCCCGCGTCGCGGACGATACGGCGGACGGTTCCCGGATCGTGGACGAAGTTCTGCCCTCGGGCCTTGCTGGGCCGCACGCCGAGGGCGCGGGCGATGTCGCGGATGCGGCCGGGGGTCAGGAGCCGCCCCGCGGCCGCGTCCGGGCTGCCGGTCAGCGGCGGCCTCTCGTCAGTACCAGCCCGTGGCCTGCGAATGGCCCCAGGCGGCGCAGGGAGTGCCGTAGCGTCCCTGGATGTAGCCCAGACCCCAGCGGATCTGCGTGGCGGGGTTCGTGCGCCAGTCGGCTCCGGCCGAGGCCATCTTCGACCCGGGCAGCGACTGCGGGATCCCGTAGGCGCCGGAGGACTTGTTCACGGCCGAGGGGTTCCACTCGGACTCTTTGTTCCACAGGGAAACCAGGCAGGAGAACTGGCTGTCGTTCCATCCGTAGGAGGAGAGCATCGAACGCGCGATCTGCTGCGGGTTCCCGGACGGGGCCTGAGTCGACGGCGCCGAGGGAGCCGGCGTGGAAGGCGCAGGGTTGGCGTTGCCCCCGTTCCCGGAGGGGGTGGCCGGGGTGCTCGGCGCGGCCGGCTTGGCCGGGGCCTCGCGCGTGCCCACGCGCACGACCTCCTTGACGGGCTGCTTCTTCTGGGCGCTCAGCACGTTGTTGCGTCCGACCTCTTTGCCGCCCACGTAGGCGACTTCGTACACGTTCGACGCGACGCCGTCCTCGCCCTTGGTCTGGACGACGCGTTCGCCCTTGGCGAGCGTGCCGTCCTGTACCTCGGAGGTCTGATGGGGGATCCCGACGTCCTCGCTCACGGTCTTGAGCTCGACGCGGGTCACCTTGACCTCGGAGCCGTTCTCCACGCGCGAGGCCATCTCCTGAGAGACCTTGTCGTTCGCGTTGACGACGATCCCGGCGTCCTTGAGGGCCTGGTGGAGCGTCGGCTTGTCGGTGGTGATCGTGCGGTTCTGGCCGTCGACGTTCACCGTGAACGTCACGCGCGCGATGGCGTGGGCGGACTTGGACTTGACCGGGTCGGTGCCCGGCGTGAGGGTGTGCGCCTCGGCCGTCCCCGGATGCACCAGCATGGCGGACGCGACGGCGCCCACGCCGGAAGCCGCCGCGACGACGGCGGCCACCGCCGCGCGGGAACGGCGGAACAGGGCGAAGCGCCCGCGCTTGGAGGCGACGACGTCCTCGGGGACGTCCCCGCGGTCGTCGACCGCATCGCCCATGTACACCGGGATGGCGTCCGATGTGTCGTCGGTGGTGAGAAGAGGATAAGGCGCCTCGTCCGCCAGGGTGCCCACGTGCCCGAAAGCGCCGTGGCCGCCCACTCCGCGCTCCGCCATGCGCGCGGCTCGGCGCGAGCCGGGCGCCGGCGACTTCGCGAGGTCGAATTGGAATTCGATCGCCTCGCCCTGGGGTGCGGTATGTCGACCCACTGCGTTGCCTCCTGTGTTCGCCGCGGGGCGTTCGCCCACGCGCTCGAGTTCGAAACCTGGAATTGAGTGTAACCAAATCGTTATCTGGTCCGCCACCCGTTCGTCGTCGAATTCACACTCTTCCGTCCCCCGGCATGAGGTATGCGCACGACTGCGCGGGTAGCAGGAGGGCAGCGCGGACGGGTGGGGATCGATGCCCGTCTTTCCGCCGTTCGCCCGCCGCGGAGGCTCCGAGGCGCGGCGGAGCGGCGGCCGCGGGGAAGCGGTGCGAGAGGGAGTCCGGTCGCAGAAAGGGGAGTTCGATCACAGGCCGCCCGCCCACCGTGGCATCCCGCACGGATATGCTGGGTCACATGAGTAATCACTACCCGCCGCAAGGCATGCCTCAGAGTCAGCCTTTCGGGCAGCCTCAATTCGCCCAGCAGCCTCCCGCCGGGTTCCCGCCTCCGGGCCCTGGAGTCCCTCTCAGGCCTCACGGCCCGGGCCTGGCGAACAACAAGCGGTTCCTCGTCGCCGGCCTCCTCGGGGCGGGGGTCATCCTCAGCCTGCTCGTCCTCTTCCTGCCCTACCTGACGGCATCGGGCGGACGGAAGAAGACGGCCACCCTCTCCGATGTGGCAGACGGATTCAAAGACCCGAGCTTCGTACTGGTCCTCATCGCCACGATCGCCGCGGCCGCTGCCCTCGTCCCCCTGTTCCTGGACTATCGCAGGGTGCCGCCCGCCCTCCTCTTCGTGTCGGGCGGCGTTCCCTTGGTCTCGGCGGGAATCGACGCCATCTTCTGGTTCCGCCACCTCGGCAAAGTCAACGACGTCAACGACGTCGCCAAGAAGTACAGCGGATACGGCGGCTCGAGCTCCAGCGCGATCAGCTTCGGCATAGGGTTCTGGTTCCTGCTGGTGGCCACAATCCTCTTGATCGTCGCCGGGGTCCTCGCGATCATCTTCGCCGCGACAGCCCCGAAACCGCGCAATTCCTTCTCTCCGAACTTCGGCGCGCCCATGGACGGAGGGCCGGCCACGGGCTATACCCCCCGACCCGGCTACGGGCCGTCCGCGCCCTCGGCTCCCGGAGCGCAACCCGGCTACGGGCCGGGCCAACCCCGCTACAGCTCGTCCGCACCTTCGGCACCGGCTCCCGGGGCGCAACCCGGCTACGGCCACCCCGGCCAGGCACCGGGCGCAGGCCCCGCCACGCCGGGCCAGCCTTCCGCCACCGGCTACGTCAGTCCGATCACGCCGAACAACCCGGACCAGTATCCGAGGCAATAGCGCAATCGCATATCCGGAGGGCCGCTGGGCAGCTTCGGGAGGATCTGCGCAGATCCGTCCCATCGTCCCACGCCGCTCCGGGTTCGACTCTGCAAGGGGAGGGGCCGTTGCGGCCTCTCCCCTTCGCATACGCCCGCACCTTCCGGCCTCCGCAATTCGGCGTCCGCAACCCGAAAGCGCGGAATCGGAGCCTTCGAGCCTATAGGCTATCCGTGAGCGCTTCGCCCAGGCGCATACCGCGCTCGACTTCGATATCCCCGAGGCTCGCCATGCCAGATACGACGCGCACCCCGCGCGATCCTCCGCCCCGAGGCCGGAACCGTCCGTCGCGACGCCTCAAGGCCGGCACGCCCAAGCCGCCGGTGCTCGACAGCCCCCGACGCGACGAGCTCCTCGTGTGGAGCGGCGTCGGGATCGTCTGCGCAGTCCTCGCGCTGTTCCTCCCCCACACCCGCGGATTGTTCCTCTCGAGCACGGCGGAACCGCTCTACCGCAGCGCCTCGGGACCTCTGTGGAGCGACAATGCACCCCAGGCGCTCCTGACGCTCTTCTTCATCCTCCTGACGGCCTTCTGCCTCAGGCTGCTCTGCAACCACCGCTCGCGGATGCCCGCCGTCGCCGTCGGTGGAATCCCCCTGTTCGCGGGAATCGTCTTCGCTCTGTTCGCTCTGAAGGAGGCGCTCGACGCCAACGCCGTCCGCGGCGCTCTGGGGGAGGGCGGTTACAGCGTTTCCGTCGAGCTCAGCACAGGCTTCTGGTGCTATGTCGTCTCAGCCGGATGCCTCATCGTATGCGGCGCCCGCGGGGTCGCGTCCGTGATGGGCGGACCGGCCCCTCCTTGCAGGGGGAGCGCCAGGCGGACCCCCGAGAGGGCGCTCTCCCGGCGGGCCAGGCGATACGTCCTGCTGTGGACCTGGTTCGGGATCGCCTGCGGCTTGATCGCGGCCGCGACCCCCGTACTCCGCTTACGCTCCACTCGGCAGGGCATGTCCCTGGAGACGATCTCCAAGGGCAGCGTCGTTGTGCTGATCGCCCTGCTCGCCATGAGCGGGCTGAGCCAGACGGTTAAGCTCGGCACCAGGGAGGCTAGAGAGCGGGCGTTGTTCGCCGTCGGGGGCGTTCCCCTGCTGTCGGGCATCACGCTCCTGGAGCTGTGGGTGTCACTGGCGTTCGCGGTCATGGGGCCGGAGGAGGCCGACTCCTCCCTCTCAGCCTTCCGCGCCGAGGCCGGCTTCTGGCTTCTCCTAGCCTGCTCCTTCTCCCTCATCCTCGGCGGGGCGACCGGGACGCGGGCCGTGACCGAGATGGAGCCGACCGCTGCCCAGGGGCCTCAGCGCCGACTCTTCGCGCGCAACGACGCGCACGACGCGAAAGACGATATAGCCGCCCTGCGCGCCCGGATCGCCCGGAAGGAGCGGGAAGCGGCCGCGAGGAGCCGGGCGAAGGCCGAGGAGTCGTCCGGTGTCCCGAGCGCCCCGCCTGCACCCCAACCCGTACCCCGATGGGAGCCGGGCGCCCCGCCGCCTCCCGACTGGCCGGAATCCATGACTCCGGGAAGAGCGAAGCACGCACGCGCCGGCGGAGGCGCAGCCGCCGAGCGCTCGCGGGGCGCGCGGCCGCAAACCGATCCGTTCAACCGCTTCGCCCCCAAGAAAAGCGGAGAAAACACGTAAATTCCTTCCTTTCCCATCATCGACCGTGGTCGCGCCCGCCGTCGACCACACATTCCATTTTTCATACTCCGGACCGCTCTGGATTCTACGGCCACAGGCAAGTAGCCTCTACGCCATGAGCGATATGCCGCCGAGGAATCAACGCATACCACAGGAGATCCCCCGTCTACCGGCGGAACGGCAATCGCCGCTGATGGAAGGCCAGCAGGCACCGCCATGGCGCCAACGGCCGCCGGAGGGGAGAGGGCCGTCCGACGCTCCCGGCAATTGGCACGGAGCCGTCGCTCTCGTCGGGCTGGCGGTGCTGCTCGGGGTGGTGTCGACGCTCCTGCCGTTCGTCAAGCCGCCGGGCACGATTCGCAATGCCGGGGATGAGATCGGAACTCTCGAGCAGATCCGCGAGACGTTCAGGCAGTGGATTCCCGGCGCCTTCGCGATCTCCCTGATCCTCCTGGCCCTGTCCGGGCTGGGCCTCGTCACGCCGTGGCTGCACCGGCGCCTGCGGCCCTATCTCTCCTCGGCGTTCGCGGCCACCGTGATCTTCGCAGCAGTGAACTCGATCCTCACCGCGGTCAGGGTCTTCTCGACCATCCGCGCATCGCGGTCCGACGGCGAGAACGTCGGCGAGCTCAAACTCGGCTTCTGGCTGTTCCTCCTGTCCAGCGCCCTGCTGGCCGTCGGCGGCATGTGGGCCACGGCCAGCGCGTACGCGCAGTGGAGGCAGGACCGCTTCGAACGCCCCGCCTATGCCACCGGTCCGACACCCGGATGGCGAAGGGCGATCCTGACGTGCTTCGCCATAGCGGCCACCCTGGGCGTGGCAGCCTGCGCCACCCCCTACGTGGCGTACAGAACCGGCGAGAAGGGATCCAAGGCCTTCTTCCTGCTCCAATGGGAGCTTCCGTCCTTCATCCGGACGGTGCTCGTCATCGTTCTGGCCGTCCTCGGCCTCCTCTTCCTCCGGATCAGGCCGGGCGTGCGCCCCGGTCCCTTCTTCGCCTGGGGCAGCGTCGCCCCCCTGCTCACCGGCATCGTCCTCTTCGCGACCTGGATGGCCCACCGCGCCTGCCTGCCCGACTTACGCCGACACGACGATTACAGCGACAGCGCCGTCTCGGGCGGCGTGGGTCTGTGGCTCTGCGGGTTCTCCGCGCTGTTCTTCGTCCTGGGCGGGGCCGTCGCGATGGCCTGCAGTCTGCCCCGCCCCGTGTTTCCCTCCGCCTCCCCGATCGCCTTTCCCTCCGCCTCCCCGATCGCCGAGTCGGCCCCTCCGGCTCGGGGTAAGGGAATTCAAGGCGCGGCGGTCCTGCGACTCCTCACGGCGGCCATCCTGGCTCTGGGGATCCTCGCCCTCGTCCTGCCTTACGTGGGGGATCGGGAAGGAGGCGGGAAGAGGTCGCTTCCCCTCCTGACCTCGTCGATATCGGTCGCCATCCTCCTGACGGGTCTCTTCTTCTCCGCGACCAGCCTGACCGCGGTGAGCTCACGGCTCGGCAGGGCGCGGCCGGGGCCGCTCGTCGCCTTGGCGAGCGTGCCACTCGCCTACGGAACGGTCATCGCCATCGACTTCTTCCGGGACTTCGAACAGCCCGGGGGCGCCGTTCTGCTGTCCAGCTTCACCGCCCGACGGGGACCGGGCACATGGTGTTACATCGCTTGCTCGCTGCTCCTCGTCTTCGCGGGCATCCTCGCGGCCTTCCTCGCGGTGCGAACCGCCGCCGACCGGGGATCCGCCGACGCGGCGCGCGGCGGAGCGGCTCCCGCCGCCTCCCGGGAACCGGAATCGCCGACCGCCGGCGGCGGGGCATCGCGCGCCGCGTCGCCGCTTCTGCCTCCTCGGATGCATCCCGCGGTCGCCTGCCTCGCGGGAGCAGGGAGCCTTCTAGTCATCGTCAGCGTATTCGTGCCGGTGACCTTCATCAACCACGATGACGGAGATGGATACAAGTACATACCTTTCAAAACCGACCCTTATTTTCTGTTAATGATCAGTATATTCTGTTACTTTTCGCTGGTTTACCTGACCCGCGCGATCAGAAAAGGGGAAGAGGACGCCACCCTCCTTGCGGAATTCGCCTTCCTGGCCAGCGGGATCGTCATGATCGGCCGGCTCGCCGACCTGTGGCAGGGGGTCATCAGGTTGCGGAGCAACGACGGGGGTCGCCTCGACGCCGGATTCTCCGTCGGTTTCTGGCTTATCGGCGTGGGCGGGCTCCTGTTCCTCGCCGCCGGGATCGCGGGCGTACTGCTGGCCGCCCGGCGGGCGAGGCTCTTCGCCGTCATTGCGTGGCCCTCCCCTCTCTCCGCGCGCAGGCGGATCGCCCTAGGAGCCCTCAGCGGCCTGGGCAGCGCCCTGACGATCGCATCGGCCTTCCCGCTCTTCACCACCAGCCCCCAGTATTCCGGGCTGGAAAGCGCGAGCATACTCACCAGATACGTCGGCATACTCCTGACCTCGCTGGCGCTGGCCGTCCTCTCCTGCGTCTTCCTCGCGCTCGCCGCCGGCAGGGCGACGTGGCTTCGTCGGCGAATGCTGGCCGCGTTCGCAGTCCTGCCGTTATCCTTCGGAGCGTTCGCCGAGGTCACCGGTTTGGAGCAATGGATCATCGTGCGCTACTGGCGCTCCGCCGACAGCGCGTTGTCGGGCAGTCGTACGGGTCCCGGCTTCTGGCTCTTCGTCGGAGCCGGATTGGCGTTCCTCCTCGCGGGCGCGTTCGCGGCCCGCTTCATCCGCGATATCGACGGCCGGCGCTTCCCGCCGGAAATCCCCGTGCCGCAGGCCCACACGCCGCCGCCATACGGACAGCCCGCCCAACCGTTGGGCGGCGATCCGTGGAACCATCCGCAGCCAGCGGGAAACCCACGTCCGTTTCCCGCCTACTCGCAACGGTTTCCCGGGCCTCCCCAGTCGCAGGGCGATCCGGCGCCCCGCCAGGCGCCCTCGCACCCGACGCGCGACGGCCAACCCGCTCCCGTCCCCTCTCCTCCGCCCCGTCCTCGGGCCGAACCCACCGGGCCCGCGCCGAGGGATGATGCCTCCGGCCCGGACGCCCCCGGGGACACCAGCCGTTTCGCTCCCCCGCCGAAGGACCCCGACGGTCAGCCCTGACCCGTGGAATCGGCGTTCGCCTGACACCGGGTGGTCGACGGTGCATTTCAGCTTCACGGCACCTACTCTGGGGGTATGAGCAGTCCGCACCAGCCACGAAACACATCGGAGGGCCAAGGCCCCGGTCGCTCCCCGGAGGCGAACGGGCGCTCCGGCCAGCCCGCGGACTCCGGAGCCCCCTCTGGCCACTCCGCCTACGGAACCGGCCGGCTTCCCTACGGGTCCGACCAGTATCCCTATGGATCCGAGCCGCAACCCCCTTACGGGAGCCCCGCCTACGGAGGCGAGCCTTACGCCTACGGATCGAGCCAGCCCCCTTACGGGAGCGATCCCTACGTCTACCGAACCGATCAGTCCGCCTACAGCGGCCGTCCCACCACGGCGCCGGCTACAGCCTCACAGCGCCGGCAGCTTGCAGCAGCTGACGTCGGCGCCTCCTCTCGGAAAGCCTCCAGCAAACCCGCGGTCTTCGCGGGAATCGGGACCACCGCGGGGATACTCGCCGCCATCGGGCTCTTCCTCCCCTACTTCGCCAAGGGGGGAGCATCTCTCTCGTGGGCATCAGCGGGAGACCACGGTGGCTCTTCGGCGCCTTTCCTCTCCTCTCTCGCCGCTTTGACCCTCGGCGCCCTCGTGTCGCTTCTGCCGCATTTCGGCAAGCGGGCTCAACGGGTGAGGGGGAGCCTCGCAGGTCTGGCGCTGACGGCGGCGGGGGGCACAGTGCTGGCCAACTGGATCGTCAACTTCTCCCCCGGCGGCCTCGGCGCGGACGTCTCGCGAGGTGTGGGTTTCTGGGTCATCGGCGCTGCAGCGATTCTCGTGACCCTGGCGGGCGCGGCCACGCTGCTCTTCACTGCGACGTCGCCCACCGCGGGGCGCTCCTCCGACCCCACCGCAGCCCCCTACGGGGAGGCACCCGCGCAGGAGCCTCCCGAGCGTTTCGCCCAGCCGGCCTCCCAGCGAACCGAAAGCCAACCATCGGCTCCGTCGACGTCCAGCGCTGGAACGGCCCGTTCCGGCGCAGTCCAGTGGCCTCCCCCGCGCACATGACGTCCGCGTCCATCGCGAATGCGCCATGGGGAATGCTCCAACTGTTCGCCGGTCGCATAATTCCGGAGTTCGTGCTTTAGTTTCCCCATGAGCAATCAGCACAACCCCGCGGGCGCCTCCAATCGGTGGCGGCGGGGCCCTGGCAGGGGGAAGCCGTCGAACTCGAAGGACTACGTGGTCCTCGATCCGAAGAAACGTCTACTGTATCTCTCCATCACGGCCGCGGGCGTGATCATCGCCTTCATCAGCTTCTACACGCCCTGGGTGACGGTCGAAGGCTACGGGCAATCCATCTCCCTCTCCCTCGCCGACGCGGGAAGGGCCGGCCACGGCCCCTACAATCTCTCCATCGTCGCGACCGCGGTGGCGATGGCGGGAGGAATCGTCTTCCTCTTCAGCAAGCACCTTCGTCGGCAGTACCTCCTCTCCGCGGGCACGGCGGTGGGCATCGGCGCCGTCGTCATCATCCGCAACTTCGTCGTCAACATCGACGTCGGCAGCCTGTCCAAAATCCCGTCGGTGAATGCGGAACGCGGCCTGGGGTACTGGCTCTACGCCCTGAGCGGCATCTTGATCGCCGCCGGAGCAATCCTCCTGTCGCTGCTGGCTTCCAAGGCGCCCGCGGTGGCTGCGGCTCCCGGACCGGGCGGATCGCCCGCCCCGTCCTACGGCCCCGGCCGGCAACCGCCCGCCGGCCAGCCGCCCTACGCACCCGGCCAGTCACCCTATCCCGGCCAGTCACCCTATCCCGGCCAGCCTGCCTCTCCCTACGGTCCCGGTCAGCAGCCGCCGGCCGGCCGTCCCGGGAGCAGCGGCGCTCCTCCCGCCTCTCAGCAGGGTTTTCAGTCACCCCTCCAGTGACCGACCCGATCAATCGCTCATCGCACCGCGCGGACGGCCGGCTATCGGAAGTCCCACGGTGCGAAGCCGTCACGGACCTGTGGGCGCAGGCCTTCGCACCGTCGGCTCGTGCGAGGTTCGTCGGCCGCGCGGCGGCGCCCGCTGCTTTCCGCTCACGGACACGGAGGAGGAAGAGGCGGACGGGGCGGCGCAAGCCAAGGCCGTACGGGGCGGTGCCTCGGCACCCGAAGCCGTGCCTCAGATCCCGTAGACCTCCCGGGTGTTGGCCTCGAGCTGCTCGCACCAGGAGGCTTCGTCCCGTCCCCGCAGCTCCGCCATGAACCGCGCCGTGTAGGCGGCTGCGTAGGGGGCGTTCGGATGGCCTCTCCATGGAGCGGGCGTCAGGTAGGGGGCGTCGGTTTCGACGAGCACGAGACGGTCGGGCACGGCGAGGAATGCCTCGCGCAGGGAGTCGTTGGCCGGGTAGGTGAGGGGGCCGGCGAAACTCGCGTACCAGCCGTTGTCGGCGCAGACTTCCGCCATCTCGCGGTCGCCTGAGAAGCAGTGGAAGACGGTCCTGTCGGGCGCGCCGCACTCGGTCAGGATGCGCAGGCAGTCGGCGTGGGCTTCGCGGTCGTGGATCTGGAGTGGAAGGTCGAGGGCCTTGGCGAGTTCGACGTGCATCTTGAACGACTCCTCCTGGGCGGCCTTCCCGGCATCGGCCGTGCGGAAGTAGTCGAGTCCGCTCTCCCCTATCGCCACGACGGCCTCGCTGCGGGCCAGCTCTTCGACCAAGGCCACGGCGTCGGCGAGCGAGTAGTCGCGGTGCCAGGGGTCCAGGCCGTGCGCGAGCCCGTCGGGGCCGGTCTCGGTGACGCCGCAGTGCAGCGGCGCGTCGTTGGGGTGGATCGCTATCGCCGCGGAGAGCCGGGGGTGCGCCTCGGCCAGAGCCACGGTCGGGGCGAGCGTTGGGACCTCGCAGCCGCACGTGACGGCGTGCCGGACTCCCGCCTGCTCCATGCGGGCCAGATGCCACGGGATGCTGCCCTTGACCGGCTCGGTGGGCGGATCGGGCGGCCCGGTTCCGTCCCGTTCGTCCCGTCCTGCGTCTGCGGCCGGGGCGTGCAGGCCTCCCGCGGCCTCCGGTTTCCCGGCTCGCGCGGGGCTCTCCGTCTCGGCGGGGCCGGTTTCGCCTTCGTCGACAGCCGCCGGGTAGTCTCGGTCGCCCGGCACCGGCAGATGCGTGTGGTCGTCGACGATCGGGTGGGCGAGCGGCGCGGGGACGTCGGGGTAGACGCTCCTCTTCTTCCTAGTCATGGTTCCCTACCTATCGCTTCGGACCGTTCGCAAGCGCCTGCGGTTTTCCGCGCGTCGGGCGCGGGCGTCGCCTCCTCGCAGCGCACCGGCCCTCCGGCTGGGGCCGGGCGAGGCGCGTCGGGGCGTCACTCCGTCAGCCCCAGGCGCTGCAGTTCCTCGTCCACAACGGATTCGTCCAGCTTGGCGAAGACGGGCCGCGGCTTGGCGATCGGCGTGCCGGGGACGACGGCGCTCGATTCCCACGGACGCACGTGCGAGTAGTCGCCGGTGATGATCGGGTACGGGTCGCCTCCGTCGAGGTCGTCGACGTCGACGAGCCGCGGCATGGGGGCGATGTCTCCCTGACCGCCGAGTACGCGGTCGATCGCATTCGAGGAGTGCGGCAGGAACACGGACATCATCGTGTTGAGGTCCCACACCGACTGGACGAGGGTGTGCAGGACGGTCGCCAGGCGTTCGCGCTGTTCGGGCGCCTTGAGTTTGAAGGGCTCGGTCCGGGCGACGTAGGCGTTCGCCTCGCCCACCAGCCGCATGGCCTCGGCCAGGGCGGCGCGCTGCCGGTGGTTGGCGATGTGGTCGCCGACCGCGTCGAATCCGCCCCGCACCGCGGCGAGGAGCTCCTCGTCGACGGGCTCGAGGCCCCCGGGTGCGGGGATCTCGCCGAAGTTCTTGGCGATCATGGCGGCTGTGCGGTTGACGAGGTTGCCCCAGCCGGCGACGAGCTCCGAGTTGTTGCGCCGCACGAACTCGGCCCAGGTGAAGTCGGCGTCCGAGTTCTCGGGCCCGGCGATCGAGATGAAGTAGCGCAGGGCGTCGGGCTGGTAGCGGGAGAGGACGTCGCGCACGTAGATGACCACGTTCTTCGAGGAGGAGAACTTCTTCCCCTCCATTGTGAGGAACTCGGAGGCGACCACCTGGGTCGGCAGGTTGAGGGCTCCCAGGCTGCCCGGCTCTCCGCCGTGCGAGCCCTCGCCGTTGTAGGCGAGCAGTTCGGCCGGCCAGATCTGGGAGTGGAAGACGATGTTGTCCTTGCCCATGAAGTAGTAGGAGAGTGCGTCGGGGTCGTTCCACCATCGCCGCCAGTCCTCGGCGCTTCCCTCCCCGGCGGCGGCGCGGCGGCGCGCCCATTCGACGGAGGCCGAGAGGTAGCCGATGACGGCGTCGAACCACACGTACAGGCGCTTG
>ERZ773065.569-NODE-569-length-20226-cov-4.205493_pt1 | contig 20226 bp, 16 predicted proteins | sample MGYA00580623_ERZ773065 | MGnify/ENA primary metagenome ERZ773065 (study PRJEB29015, sample SAMEA2738017) | human oral metagenome | biome: human oral; feature: human-associated habitat; material: dental | place: China | collected 2047 ... | reverse complement strand
GAGCCAATGTTCACAAGAGGGTAGTTGAGCTGAGCGGAGGTATGAAGAGGCGTTTGGCTATACTAAGGGCTATCCTATATCCCCATAATTTAATGATTATGGATGAACCCTTCAAGGGTCTGGACGAGGAAAATAAAAGGCTGGTAATGGGCCAGGTAGGTAAAAGTCTGGTGGGGAAAACTGCAATTATTGTTACCCATGACAAGACTGAAATAGATTTTTTTAGGTCAATTGAAGGCCTTGCAATAAGGGAAATAGATATGAAAAAATAGGGTTGATTTACACCAACCCTATTAATATTTTAGCTAGAGGGCTTATAAGCCTTTTAACTCATTTTCAACCTTCTTGGATACTGATTTTTCACCACCAACTATAATTATATTCTTTATGTCATTAGCCTGGATAAAGGCCTTAGTATCCTCATTTAGCTTGTCTGGTTTTGTAAGGAGGATAACTCCATTACTAAAATTAGCAACAGTACCAGAGGCAAGGGCATCAGGATAGTTAGTAGAATCTACTATAACAGCAGTATTAATATATGGCTTAAGGACTGTCTTGTAGGCCTTGGCAATTTCTACGGCTGTTTTATACCTGTCTGGACCGGAAATCCTACCTGTGTATAGGTCTGAGCCTTTACCAAAGTAGTCTTTATCATGTGTATTTAATCCGTCAAGGTCTCCTGGGTAAGTTTTGACTTTTTTTGGAATAGAGTCATTACCACCTATAATAAACCTCCAACCTTCAAGATTATCATTCATATTAAGTTTATATGATCCTACAAAACAAGTTCCTTGTTCTCTCATTAGGTTGGCTACAAATGGTATAGAGGATAATAGGTCTGGGAATTTTTGGTCATTTACAAGTATGCCATTACTGAGATCGCCCCTAAAAGGTATATCTGGGAATATTATCTTGAATAGAGTTGAATCTATTTCATTAGCGATTGAAAGAAAATCTTTACCCTCATACCTATCATAAAACCTACTATATTTGAATCCATTTGCCTTTAAAGTCTTTTCAAGTGAATTATTTAAAAGCTTGTAGTCACCCATTATATAGACACGATCAACATCATTGATTTTTAACCTATTTAGGATAGACTTGGATATACCAGACTTAGGTACAATATAGAAGGGTGCCTTTAAGGCTGTTGCCATATATGACCCGTAAAGAGCAGTCCTAAAATCATTACCAGGTGCTAGTACAGCCTGACTGGCGTATGACTTGCCAAAATAATTTTCTTGAACTTCTATGGCCGTTTCATACCTATCGGCTCCAGCAAATCTAGTTACATACCTATCGGCACTAGCAACAGATGGTAGCAAAAAGGCTAAGGCACAAGATAAAATAAGCGATTTTTTCAATCCTTTAATCATAGTAGATACCCCCTTGAATAATGTATAAATATTTAATCTTAATCTGTAGATATATAAAAAACATCTACTATAATAATTATACAATTCATAAATCAAATTAACAAGATAAAGGGCAAAAATTATAGTTATAGGTGGCAAAAATTAAGCCTTCTAAGAGGAAATCTCCTAGGCCTATATTTAAAGTAAAGCTATTGAAAATAGCTAATTTTATTACTTATTAAATTGTGTTGGCAGATAGGTGATATTATTGTATAATATAGGCTAGGAGAAGTTCGTATATTAAATTTAATTTGAAATATGTGGTTGTTGAAGGAGGAAATTATTTCATGAATACAGTAAGTGTAGAAATTTTAAAAGACTTGTACTATATTGGTGTTAACGACAGGGATACAAATCTTTTTGAAAATATGTGGCCATTGCCAGAGGGAGTAGCCTACAATTCGTACTTGATAGTTGACGAAAAGACTGCCCTACTTGACACTGTAAAAATAACTAAGGTTAATGGATTTATTGAAAATCTAAAGAAGAACCTAAATGGTAGGGACCTGGACTATCTGATAATCCACCATATGGAGCCTGACCACTCAGGTTGTTACCTATCAGTTTTGGATGTATATCCAAACCTTACTTTTGTTGGTAACAAGAAGGCCAAGGCTATGTTTAAGGACTACCTGGATATGGAGCCTGAAAACTTTATTGAAGTAAAGGATGGAGAAACCCTATCTTTAGGTAAGAGAACCCTTACTTTTGTTAATACTCCAATGGTTCACTGGCCAGAATCTATGGTTAGTTATGAATCTACAGACAAGATCTTGTTCTCACAGGATATCTTTGGTGGTTTCGGTGCCCTAAATGGTACAATCTTTGATGATGAAATGAATTTCGACTTCTTCAGAGATGAAATGAGAAGATACTATTCTAATATAGTTGGTAAGTATTCTAAGCAGGCAGCTAAGGCCCTAGAGAAGGTAAAAGCCCTAGATATAGAGGTTATATGTCCAGTTCACGGTATTGTTTGGAGAACACACCCAAATATGATAATTGACGAATATATAAGATTAGCCAACCAGGTTAATGAAGAGGGTGTAGTTATAGCTTATGGTTCTATGTATGGAAATACAGAAAAAATGGCCGATACTTTGGCTAGATACCTGGCAGAAGAAGGTATAAGTAACGTTAAGGTGTTTGATGTATCTAAGACTCATGTATCTTATATACTTAGCGAAATATGGAAATACAAGGGCTTCATACTAGGAAGTTGTACATACAACAACTCTGTATACCCTAATGTAAACCAGTTGTTGTACACTTTAAGAATGAACAAGTTATCAAACCATATCCTAGGAATCTTCGGTTCTTATGGATGGAGTGGTGGAGCTGTCAAGGAATTGACAGAATTTGCTTCTGAAGGTGGTAACTTCGAAGTTCTTCCAACTGTTGTTGAAACTAAGGGAACGTTAAAGGAAGAAGACGATGAAGGTCTAAGAGCTATGGCTAAGGAAATGGCTGAAGCCCTAAAAAATAGCTAGGAAAAATTTTAAAAGTATTGCTAGCTGGATGAATAGACTTGTCCAGCTAGACTTATGTAATAGAATAATTAGAACAAGAGGTTTAATGTATGAGAGGTTTTGAACTAGTTTCAGATCAACATAGAAAACACCCGGGCTGCAATATACTTATCCCTCAGAGGGGGACAGCCAAGTCAGCAGGCTATGACCTGTGTACACCGGTTGATATAATTATACCGGCCAGGGGACAGTCAGGTGTGATTTTCACTGATATAAAGGCCTATATGGAGGCTGATGAAGTATTGACAACTCACGTAAGGAGCTCTATCGGTATGAAGAGGGGTCTAGTCTTGGCCAATACTACAGGTATTATAGATTCAGACTATTATTCTAATCCAGACAATGATGGCAATATAGGTTTTATGCTTAGAAACCTGACTGATGAAGAGGTTATCATAAAGGCTGGAGAGAGGGTAATCCAAGGGATTTTTATAAAATACCTGATTAGCGACCATGACCAACCCAAGTCTGAAGAGAGACTTGGAGGGGTAGGGTCTACTGGAAAAAAATAGGTTAAAAAGCTTTAAAGAGACATATATTAATGCTATAATAAGCTTGTGTGCGTATGAACGTAACAAAGTCTAAAAACCAAACAAGGGCCGGATTCGAAAGATGGTCCAAGTGAAAAAGTCACTGTATTCATTTGATATGAGAGATGAATAGGGTGGCTTTTTTCGTATATGATTTAGGAGAGCGTAAGATTTTTCCCCTTTTCCTATTCACATTTTAGGATATGTATAGTATTATGTATATGTTAGTGTATATACATATAGATATGTACAAACCAAACAAGTCTTATATGTTGAGGAGGATATATGGAAAGGGAAGTTTTAAAAGAAAAAATTTTACGTTTGAAAGAGGAGAAGGACGTCCTGATCCTAGCTCATTTTTATGCTAATAGTGAGGTCCAGGATATAGCTGACAAGGTTGGAGACTCTTTCAAACTGGCCAAGGATGCTCAAAATGCTGATAATAAAATTATCTGTTTTTGTGGTGTCAATTTTATGGGAGAAAGTGCTAAGCTATTGAATCCAGACAAAAAGATATTGATTCCAGATATAGAGTCAGGCTGTGCTATGGCAGACATGGTCAATTTGGACGACCTGGATGGAATCAAGGAAAGATACGATGATGTAGCCATAGTTTCATATATAAATACCAAGGCAGATGTAAAGTCTAAGAGTGATGTCTGCGTTACTTCTTCAAATGCAATGAAGATAGTATCAGGCCTGCCAAATAAGAATATATATTTCTTGCCAGACAGGAACCTGGGAAGGTATATAGCAGACAAGCTACAAGACAAGAATTTTATCTTCCATGAAGGATATTGCAAGTACCATAACTTTGTAGACTATGAAGAGGTCAAGGCCCTGAAGGAAAAATATGCTTATGATGTTTTAGTACATCCAGAGTGTACGAGTGAGGTTGTTTCCTTGGGTGACTGTGTTGGTTCTACCAAGGCCCTTTTGGACTATGTTGAAAAAACTAAAAAGGCAGGATATATTGTATGTACTGAAGAAGGAATTTTGCACCAGATGAACAAGGTATCACCTAAGAGTGAATTTATTATACCGACTTCTATGAAAGCATGTGAGGATATGAAGAAGAATAGCCTGGAAAACTTGTACAAGGTATTAGTAGATGAGGGACCAGAGATTGTCCTGGATGAAGCCATAATGGAGAGGGCTAGTCAGCCTCTTAAAAAGATGATGGAGATGAGTTAAATGAAGGAATTTTATGATATTGTGATAGTTGGTAGTGGAGCGGCAGGCCTTTCTTGCGCCCTGAAGTTAAACCCTGATTATGACATATGTTTAATATCAAAAAAGAGTATGACAGAGGCCAATTCATACCTGGCCCAGGGGGGTATATCAGCCAAGCTTGCCCATGAAAATCTGGATGACTATATAGAAGATACCTTAAAGGCAGGCCACTATGAGAATGATGTGGATGTAGTCAGGGCTATATTGGATGAATCTTTAGATGTAGTCGAAGAATTAATCGGCTATGGTGTCAATTTTGACAAGCTTGACCCGGATACCTATAGCCTCCACAAGGAAGGTGGACATAGGTCGGCTAGGGTCTACCATGTTGGAGATTTCACTGGTAGGTCTATGTGTGAGGTTATGGCAGAAAGGGTAAAGGCCAGGCCTAATATAGATACTTGTGAAAATACAGTTTTCTATGACCTGATAATTGAGGATAATAAAACTGTAGGTATAAGGGTATTTGTCGATGGACTGTATAAGAATATATATGCCAGGGCAGTAGTCCTGGCCACAGGAGGTATAGGTGGTATATTTAATTCATCAACTAACTACAAGTCGGTATCTGGTGAGGCCTTGTCTATAGCCATGAAATATGGTGTGGAAGTCTCTAATTTAGAATATATACAGATACACCCAACAGTCCTATACGATAAGGCTATGGGAAGGCATAGTCTGATTACCGAGGCCCTGAGGGGAGAGGGAGGAATCCTCTTGGGAATTAATGGTGACAGGTTTGTTGACGAATTGCTTCCTAGGGATGTGGTCAGCAGGGCCATCAGAAAAAAGATGGAGGAGGACCAGACTGACCATGTTTACCTATCACTTGAAAATATATATGATAGGGAAAGGATTGATGAAAGATTTCCGACGGTTTTCCAGGCCTGTATGGACAAAGGTATAGATATCAGGAAGGATATGATACCTGTATGCCCAGGCCAACACTACCATATGGGTGGCATAAAGGCCCAGATAGATGGTAGGACTAGTCTACCAGGCCTATATGCCATAGGAGAGACGTCTTGTACAGGCCTACATGGAAGAAATAGGTTGGCGTCAAACTCCCTTTTAGAAGCATGTTTTTGTGGTATGGAGTGTGGTGAAGGCCTAAATGCTTCATTGCCGGACTTCAAGGCCCATATGGAAGAAAATAGAGAAACTAGAAATATAGATGATATAATTGCTGACTACCATAAGATTTTGGTGGATACAATAAAGGAAAGGAACCACGATTTTTATGAATACTGGCTTAAAAATGAGGACGCTTGATAAGATCAAAGAGAGTCTACTTGAGGATATTAGCTACAAGGATATCAGTGCCGATGCCATAATAGATGAGGATAGGATGGCCAGGGCTGACTTGATAGCCAAGGAAGAGGGGATTGTATGTGGTTTGGAAGTCTTTTACCAGGCTTTTAAAATCTTGGATGAAGGGGCAAAGTTTACTTGCTCCCACAAGGATGGAGATAGGGTTTACAAGGGTGACAAGATTGGTATAGTTGAATGTAAGGCCCAGGCCATGCTCTTGGCTGAGAGGACAGGCTTAAACTTCCTTCAAAGGATGAGTGGTATAGCTACCATGACTAGGTATATGGTGGATGCCCTAGGTGATGAATCAGTCAGCCTAGCCGACACCAGGAAGACTGCCCCAGGACTGAGGGTATTTGACAAGTATTCCGTAGAGGTTGGTGGTGGAAAGAACCACAGATACAACCTATCTGATATGGTCATGCTAAAAGACAACCATATAGGCGTTGCAGGTGGTATCAGGCAGGCCGTTGAAAAGACAAGGGCCAAGATATCCTTCTCAAAAAAGATAGAGTTAGAGGTGGAAAGCCTGGACCAGGTTAGGGAAGCCCTTGATGTAGGTTGTGACATAATAATGCTGGACAATATGTCTATAGGCCAGATTAGGGAGGCTGTAGATCTTATAGGAGGCAAGGCCCTTATTGAGGTATCTGGTAATATAAGTCCAGATAATATAGGTGACTACAGGGGCTTAGGTATAGATATTATATCTTGTGGTGCCCTGACTCATTCGGTAAAGGCCCTGGATATCAGCTTAAAAAATATGGATATAATTTAGTTTTAAGCTTAGAACTTCTTTTAGCAATTTGGATAAACTGCTGGGAGGGGTTCTTTTTTTTATGAGTATTTATTATTTACCTATCCAGAAATATTTACTAAATTACAAGTATGGTGTAAAATATAGTTAAAAGAACATATGTTCTTTTAACTATATTTTTTAGGGGGTGTTTTGGTGAAGGACAAGGTATTTTTTCATATAGATGTAAATTCTGCCTACCTAAGTTGGGAGGCAGCCAATAGAAAAAAGATGAATATAGGAGGGCCGGACCTTATAAATATTCCATCTGCTGTAGCTGGTAATCCAGAGAGACGGAGTGGCATAATTTTGGCCAAGAGTCAGTCGGCCAAGAAGTTTGGTATAAAGACGGGCGAGCCAGTAGGTATAGCCAGGACCAAGTGTCCCAACATATACCTGGTTCCACCAAATTTTGACCTCTATGTAGAGTATTCCAACCTCTTGATGGACTTTTTGAGGACATATTCTCCAAGCGTTTACCAGTATTCTATAGATGAGGCCTTTGTGGACATGACTGGAACCCGGAGGCTCTTTGGAAATCCAATGGACTGTGCTGATACTATCCGCCAGAGGGTAAGGGAGGAACTAGGATTTACCATAAATGTTGGTGTTTCCGATAAGATGGTCCTGGCCAAGATAGCAGGTGATTTTAGCAAGCCGGACAAGACCCACACACTTTTCCAGTCGGAGATAGAGGAAAAGATGTGGCCCCTTCCGATTGAAGACCTCTTTTTCGTGGGTAGGAAGACCTCTAAAAAGCTTAGAAGTCTGGGTATAGAGACAATAGGTCAGCTGGCCAATACAGACATAAATTTTATGAAGAGGCACTTTAAAAAGCATGGTCTAGTCATCCACAACCATGCCAATGGTATGGATGGCTATGACTTCTTCCAGAAAACAACTGCCAATAATAGGTCTGTGGGTAATTCAACTACTACATCTAGCGATATATACAGTTTTGAGGAGGCCAGACACTGGATTTTGGCCCTTAGTGAGACTGTATGTGCCAGGTTAAGGAGGAAAAACTCTACGGCAGCCGTCGTATCTGTAGAGCTGGTTGATAGGGATTTTAAGAGGGGCCAGGCCCAAAAATCCCTAGGTTTTCGGACCAATAGGGTTAGTGACATCTATGAAGCAGCCTGTGAAATTTTCAAGAGCCTTTGGTGGGGTAAGCCTATTAGACATATAGGCATAGCAACCAGTAAGGTCCAGGGAAAAAATTCAAACCAACTTAGTTTTTTCAACCAGCTTTCTAGTAAAGAAGAAAAACTCTATATAGCCATGGACGATATAAGGGCCAAGTATGGTGATGATTCTATCAAGAGGGCTAGTTTTCTGAGGGGAGAGGCAGACCATATGGAAGGAGGAACTTCCAAAAATAAAAAGAATGGCCTGATATATTTGTAGGGGGAATCCCAGGGGATACCTTAGGGCTGGATAAAAGGCTAATGAGAATAGAATTCAAAAAAACTGGGAAGAGGCTTGTCAGAATGATTAAATGCCTGGTTTTTGGTGTATAAGAATAATATGAATCTTATACAAAGAGTAAAGATTAAAACGAAAGTGAGGAATATAGATGAATAATATAGGTGTAATTGGCCTATCTGTCATGGGGATGAACCTAGCTCTAAATATGGCAGACAAGGGCTACAAGGTTTCTATCTACAATAGAACGACATCAGTTGTAGATGATGTAATGAGAGACCATGGACATAAAAATTTCACACCAACCTATGACCTAGAGGACTTTGTCAAGTCTCTTGAGAGGCCAAGAAGGATCTTTCTAATGATAAAGTCAGGCAAGCCAATAGACATGGTTATAGACCAGCTGATGGGTCTCCTAGATGAGGGAGATATAATAATAGATGGTGGAAATTCTTATTTCAAGGATACAATAAGGAGGTCCAACTACCTGGAGGATAAGAATATAAACTACCTAGGTGTTGGTATATCAGGTGGTGAAGAAGGGGCCAGGTTTGGACCAGCTATCATGCCAAGTGGTAATAAAGAGGCCTATGGACATGTAAAGGATATATTTGAAGATATCTCAGCCAAGGCCTATGGAGAGGCTTGCTGTAAGTATATTTCTACCGGTGGATCTGGCCACTATGTCAAGATGGTCCACAATGGTATAGAATATGGTGATATGCAACTTATAAGTGAGGCCTACATGCTACTTAGGGATATAGGTGGCATGGACAATAGTCAGATACAGGAGGTCTTTGAGGCCTGGAACAAGACTGAGCTAGAAAGCTACCTGATAGAAATAACAGCCAATATCCTTAAGGTTAAGGAGGCAGATGGATCCTACCTGGTAGACAAGATTTTAGACAAGTCGGCCCAAAAGGGTACTGGTAAATGGACCAACTTGGAGGCCATAGACCTAGGGGTAGATGTATCAGTGATCACTGCAGCCCTAAATGCCAGGTATATGTCAGGCCTAAAGGATGAGAGGGTTAAGCTGTCTACAATTATAGGTGAAAATAAGGCTGAATTTGCAGGCAAGAAAGACCTTCTAGACCTTATGGGACTTAATAAGGAAGACCTAGTAGACCTGGTTAAAAAGAGTCTATATGCTTCCAAGATAGTTTCTTATGCCCAGGGTTTTAAGCTACTTAGTGTGGCTGAAAAAGAGTATGGCTGGGACCTGAATTTTGCAGATATAGCAAAGATATTTAGGGGCGGATGTATAATCAGGGCCAGGTTCCTGAATGATATATCGGCAGCTTTTGACCAGGACAAGGATGTGGAGAATTTGTTGATGACAGACTTCTTCGCAAAGGAAATTAATGATAGGCTAGCAGACCTTAGAAAGCTAGTGGCTATTGGTGCCATGGGGGGCATTCCAATAACTGCTATGTCAGCAGCCTTGGCTTATGTGGATACGTATAGGTCTTCAAGACTAGGTGCCAATATCATACAGGCACAGAGGGATTATTTTGGGGCCCATACATTTGAAAGAGTAGATGTGGATGGAGTATTCCATCATGATTGGATAGATGAAGATGAAAAATAAGGGAATAATAATATTTGGAGGAACAGGGGATTTAGCTTATAGGAAGCTACTTCCAGCTTTATATAATTTGCATTGTCTAGGCCTACTGCCAGAAGACTACAAGGTAGTTGGTGTAGGTAGGAGAGCCTATAGCAAGGAAGACTATATTGAAATAATAAGAAAATGGACTAGTGAATTTTCTAGACTAAAGTATACGGATGAAGACTTCTTTGAATTTTCAAAGAGGATTATCTACTACCAGATGGATATGACTAAGGTTGCCCAGTATAGGAACCTATTAGCTGACCTGGACTATGTAAATGGCAGGACAGAGAGTGGATGGACTTACTATTATGCAGTACCACCTAAGATTTTCGGCTTTATAACTGATGGTATTAGGCTGGCAGGATGTCCTTTAAAGGGGGCCAAGGTAATAATAGAAAAGCCATTTGGTGACACTATGGATGCAGCAGAATATATTTATAAGAACCTGAAGCAGTGCTTCTCACAAGAAAATATATTCTTTATAGACCACTACTTGGGTAAGGAAATGATAATAAATATAATGACCCTAAGGTTTGCCAATGCCATCTTTGGAGGTGTATGGAACAGGGATTTTATAGAAAAGGTTGAAATAAATGCCTTTGAAGAAGTTGGTGTAGGCACTAGGGGTGGCTACTATGACAAGAGTGGGGCCATGGTTGACATGGTACAAAACCACTTGTTCCAGATCCTGTCTATAGTGGCAATGGAAAGACCAACAGATAGCTCGCCTGAAGCCATAAAGGCTGCCCAGACTAAGTTGTTCAAGGAACTAAAGGATATAGAAGACCCTCACAAGATAGACCAGTTACTAGTGATGGGCCAGTACAAGGGTTATTTAGAAGAAGACAAGATAGACCCGGAATCTACTACAGAAACATATGTGGCCCTTAAATTAGGCATAGAAAATGACAGGTGGAAGGGAGTTCCTTTCTACCTAAGGACAGGTAAGAAGATGGGCCAGAAGAAGAGTGAGGTAGTGATTAGCTTCAAGTCTACTGCGGAGGGTGCCCAGTCAAACAAGCTGGTAATAGAGATACAGCCAGATGAGGGTGTCAAGCTAGACTTCAATATAAAGAAGCCAGGAACAGAAAATACTATAGAAAAGGTTGATATGGACTTCTGCCAGAGTTGTGTATTGGAAAATAGGCAAAACACACCAGAAGCATATGAAAGGTTATTGATGGCTTCTATGGACGAGGATAGGTCTTTATTCTCCCAGTGGAACCAGATAGAGATTTGCTGGAAGTACATCAACAGGATAATGGAAATATACCATAGGTTCTCTGACAAGCTTCATGTATATGAACCAGGCCAAGAGGATCCTTTGAATAATTTTTAGTATATACATTTAGTATATACATAAAGTAAAGAAATATACTATAATAAAGAGTGTGGTATGAGTGAAGTTACTTTATTAGACAATATTGGAGGTAGAAAAATGAGTGAAGTTAAGGTTCATGATATAGTAATAATCGGTAGTGGCCCAGGTGGTATGACAGCCGGTATTTACGGTGGAAGGGCAGAATTGGATACAGTAATTTTGGAAAAAAACTTTCACGGTGGCCAGATGGTTTCTACTACAGAAATAGAAAACTATCCAGCCATACCTGAGACTAATGGTATCCAGTTGGCCAATGATATGTTAGCCCATGCAAAGAAGTTTGGGGCAAAGATTGACTACAAGGGAGTAGATTCAATAGAGGTGCTAGAAGACGGCACAAAGAAGTTGATGGCAGGCGGTGAGGAAATCTTAACTAAGACAGTCATCCTATCAATGGGGTCTACACCAAGAAAGTTGGGTCTAGACAAGGAAGACAAGTTTACAGGTAGGGGCCTGGGCTATTGTGCGACATGTGATGGTGGTTTCTATAGAAACAAGGTAGTAGCAGTGAACGGTGGTGGAGACACGGCTGTTGAAGATGCCCTATACCTATCAAGAATAGCATCTAAGGTATACCTAATCCACAGGAGAGACGAGCTAAGAGCCAACAAGACACTACAGACAAGGCTAGCTGAGTCGAATGTAGAGGTTGTATGGAACAGTACAATCAAGGAAATCCTGGGTGAAGAAAAGCTTACAGGAGTAATAACTGTAGACAAGACAGACCAGTCAGAAAGAAAGATAGAATTAGATGGTCTATTTGTGGCCATAGGTGGTATACCTACTTCAGGCCTAGTAGATGGCCTAGTAGACTTAAATCCACAGGGATATATAATAACTGATGAAGATTGTCAGACAAGTGTAGATGGTATTTATGCAGTTGGTGATATTAGGGTTAAGTCTCTAAGACAGGTAATAACTGCAGCCGCTGATGGGGCTATAGCAGTTCATGCTGCGGAAAAATATATATTAGAACACCAGTAAAATAAAAAATGTACCGACATCTAAATGGTTAGCCTTTGGGCTAACTTTTGGTCTCGGTACATTTTTTTCATATAAATTATTCCTGATTTGTCTGGCTACTTGATCCCGTATTATCACTACTAGTAGTATCACTGTTTGAACTAGTACTAGTATCTGTAGAACTAGTCTGGCTTGCTTCCAGGTCGGCCTTTGTCAAGGTCTTGCCTGTAGTAGCATCTACCAATATAGTCTCTGAATTCTTTGTATCCCCACCAGATAGCTTGAATGAAAATACATTCTTACCATTTTTTGCAAATAACTTGTAAGATAGGACCTGTGTATATTTCTTAGTAGAAGCCTTTGTGGCTACCTGGGCGGCCTCATCTACGTCCATAAGAGTAACAAAGCCTAGTAGGTTAGATTTCATTTCAGCACTTGCCGGGCCATTATCAGTCTTGCCCAATACAGTACCAGTCTTGGCATCTATAGTCATAGTCTGGCTGACACCCTTTTTAGATATAACCTCTAGCGTATAGATATACTTCTTTTCAGTCTTGGCTTCCTGAGACTCTTCCTGCTTGTCAGTCTTTACAGGGACTTCCTTTTCTTCTAGACTTACAGATGATACACTACCTGCCTTTTCAGCAGTTGTAAATTTTAATAGGGCAGCCTGTAGGCCTATTAATTTTTCTGACTTTAGCTCAGTTACTAAGCTAGGTCCAGATGCCTGTTGCTCCTTACCACCATCAGCATTTTTAGAACCACATCCTGTCAGGGATAGGGCCAAGATAGAGCACATAGAAAGTGCTAACAATTTTTTTTCTATTCTTTTTCTAGTGTTATTTCTTGTAATTTTCATATCTATCTCCTCATCGAATATTAATCAATAGTAGGTATATTATACTATAAAATTTAAATGATAGTAAAGTACTAAAAAAAAATCACAGCATGTGGTATAATATTCAAATGAAGATATAAACACGTTAGTTGTGGAAGGAGAAAAAAGTGAAAATAGTAATAATAGGTGGAGGAAAGGTTGGATCTAAACTCTCTGAGGAATTGTCTAATGAATCTCATGATGTAACAGTTATAGAGCAAGATATAGATGTAATCAACAGAATAAATTCTAACCAGGATGTTGCCTGCATAAATGGAAATGCTATTAATCGTGAAATACTAAAAGAGGCTGGCGTAGAAGAGGCGGACCTCTTAATTGGGTGTACCTCATCTGATGAAATAAATATGTTCTCTTGCTTGTTTGCTAAAAATCTAGGGGCAAAGAACACCATAGCAAGGGTTAGAAATCCTGAATATTACAGTCAGTTAAATTATATAAAAGAAGATCTGGGTCTAAGTATGATTATAAACCCAGAATTTGTTGCGGCCAATGTAATCTCAAGAATATTGAGGTTTCCCTCTGCAATCAAGGTTGAAACCTTTGCCAAGGGTAAGGTTGAAATAATGGAGTTTAAAATATATGAAAACTCTAACCTACCTGGCATGCAGATGAGGGATGTAGTTAGGACTTTTGGTATAAAAGTCTTGGTTTGTGCCGTACAGAGAAGGGATGAAGTCTTTATACCAGATGGTACTTTTATCTTTGAACAGGGGGACAAGTTGAGTATAGCGGCCAGTCATGAGGACTTGGAAAAGTTCCTAAAGAAGGTAGGAGGTCTTAAAAGAAAGGTCAAGACAGTCATGATAATAGGTGGAGGAAAGATTGCCTACTACCTATGCAAGAGTCTTGAAAATATAAATATCAAGACTAAGATTATAGAAAGAGACAGGAAGACTTGTCATTTCCTGGCCCAGAACCTGCCGAAAGTCGATATTATACATGGGGATGGTACGGACAACCAGATACTAGAGGAGGAGGGTATCCACGAAGTAGATGCCTTTGTATCCCTTACTGGTATTGATGAGGAAAATATAATTATGTCCATGTATGCGGATTCCAAGGGGGTTTCCAAGGTTATCACAAAGATAAGTCAGTCTACCTTTAAGGATATGATTGACACCTTTAATCTAGATACAGTAATATCACCAAAAGAATTGACAGCCACTAGGATACTACAGTATGTTAAGGCTATGAATAATTCCTATGGTAGCCAGTTAAATTCCCTATACAGGATAGTAAATGACAAGGTTGAGGTATTGGAATTCTCGGTAAGTGCTACAGGCAGGGTAGTCAACCAGCCATTGAGAGATTTGAAGTTCAAAAAGGGTATGTTGATAGCCTGCATAGTACGTAATGGTAAGATCATAATACCGGGTGGAGATGATAAGATCATGGTTGGAGATAATATTATAATAGTGACTTCAAGCCTTAAAATAACTGATATAGAAGATATACTAGAAAGAAATGTATAGGTTTATTTAGGAGAATTAAGATGAATTATGAAATGATGGCCTATGTTCTGATGAACATAGCCAAGGTGGAAGGTTTTTTGATGCTTATACCTGCCATAGTATCTTTGATATACGGGGAAAGGGATGTGGCACTTAAGATTTTTGAGATAGCCCTGGTCTCTGTCGGTGTTGGTATGGTATTTACAAGAAAAAGACCTACCAGGTCTGAATTGTTTATCAAGGATGGTCTCTTGATAGTAGGGCTGGCCTGGATTATATTTTCTATTATAGGGTCTATGCCTTATTTCCTAACAGGAAGCATAGCCAGTCCAATAGATGCATTTTTTGAAACAGTATCTGGATTTACAACTACTGGGTCTACCATCCTTACCGATATAGAAGCACTTCCAATAGGAATCCTGTTTTGGAGGTCCTTTACCCACTGGATAGGTGGTATGGGTGTATTGGTATTTGTTATGGCTATAATACCTCTATCAGGTGGAAATACCATGAATATAATGAGGGCAGAGGTACCAGGCCCTACAGTGGATAAGTTGGTTCCAAAGACTAAGCAAACAGCGAAGATTTTATACTATATCTATATAGCCTTAACTGCCTTGGAGGTTATTTTACTAATGTTGGGTGGTATGCCATTTATAGATAGTTTGACAAATTCGTTTTCTACTGCAGGTACGGGTGGATTTTGTATGAAGGCCGATAGTATCGGTTATTACAATAGCGCCTATGTTGATGGTGTCATTACAGTCTTTATGATTCTGTTTGGTATAAACTTCAACCTCTTTTACCTGGTATTGTTGAAGAAGTTTAAACGTATATTTAAGAGTGAAGAACTGAGGGCCTATATAGCAATTATAGCAGTGGCCATAGGCATGATCACTTGGAATATATATACTATGTATGGTAGTGTCTTGACATCCTTTAGGTATGCAGCTTTCCAGGTTGCTACTATAATAACTACCACAGGTTTTATGACTACTGACTTTAACCTATGGCCTACTTTTTCCAAGGGAATTTTATTGTCACTTATGATAATAGGTGCCTGTGCAGGATCTACTGGTGGAGGTATAAAGGTATCCAGAGTCCTGATTACCTTCAAATATATAAAGTCAGAGATAAAAAAAGTTATTCAGCCTAGGTCCGTAAGTAATATTACCATGGATGAAAAATTGATAGATGATACGGTGACAAAGAATGTGTCAGCATATCTTTTAATATATACCATTATAATTATAGTATCATTTATATTGATTACCCTAAATGAGTTTGACCTCGAGACATCTTTGACTTCGGTCATTACTTGTGTAAACAATGTAGGGCCAGGTTTTGGTAAGCTGGTTGGGCCAACTGGTAACTTTTCAGTTTTTTCAACTTTTTCAAAGCTGGTCTTGAGTCTGGATATGCTACTGGGTAGGTTAGAAATATTCCCAATCCTATTTTTATTTAGTCCAAGGATATTTAATAGGCGTTTTTAAGATAGGTGTAATATTGGATAACTTTTAAGACCTTATTAGGGTGAAGTTATATAGAAGTTAAAACTATATTTTTAATAAAAACAGATAATACTAAGGATTTTAGAAGGAAGGCTATATTGCTGGATGCAATTTTATATACCTTCCTTTTTGTATGTCAACTTTTCTGGCAATAGGGTCCTTTCTTAATCTTACTAGGGGCAAGCTACCCTTAAAATAGTATATAGATATATGTATATACATATATCTATATACTATTGGGGTTCTTAGTGGTATAATGAAAGTTGGGTAAGGATACTAGTACTAAGAAAGGACGAAATGACATGTTAACAGCAATTACAGGAATAAACTGGGGTGATGAAGGCAAGGGGAGGATGGTTGACCTACTCTCAGAAGACTATGATATAGTTGTAAGGTACCAGGGTGGCAATAATGCAGGCCACACAGTAGTAAATGATAGGGGGAAGTTTATCTTGAACCTACTTCCATCTGGAATTTTGCGTCCTGATGTTGTAAATGTAATAGGTAATGGGGTGGTTGTAGATATTAAGCACCTGGTTGGAGAGATAAATAAGCTAAGGGGACTTGGTATAGAGATTACACCAGATAATTTAAAATTAAGTGACAGGGCAGTGATTGTAATGCCTTACCATGTAGACCAGGATTGCCTGGAAGAAGATAGGCTGGCAGATGCCAAATTTGGGTCTACCAAAAGGGGGATAGCACCGGTTTATGGTGATAAGTATATGAAAAAAGGCATCAGGTTGGGTGACCTTCTAGATAGTGAAGAGGACCTAAAGGAAAGATTGAGGGCTATCATTGAATGGAAAAATTTGTTGATAGAAAAGGGCTATGGAATAAAACCTATAATTTTTGAGGATATGTGGTCCTATCTAAAGGAATATGGAGACATAGTAAAGGACTATGTCTGTGATACGGGCCTATATCTAAACGAGGCCAATAAGGAGGGCAAGAACATAATGTTTGAGGCCCAGTTGGGAGCCTTGAGGGATATAGACTTTGGTATATACCCATTTACATCATCATCTTCAACAATAGCACCATATGCACCTATAGGGGCGGGTGTACCTAATTTGAAGTTGACAAATTCCGTGGGAATAATGAAGGCCTATTCTACTTGTGTAGGTGAGGGTCCCTTCACTGCAGAAATCTTTGGTGACAAGGCAGAAGAATTGCGTAAGGCAGGTAATGAATATGGGGCAGCCACTGGCAGGCCTAGAAGGGTAGGAGGATTTGACATACTGGCCTCAAGGTATGGTGTAAGGGCACAAGGGTCTGATGTAATAGCCCTTACAAAGCTTGATGTCCTGTCATATATGGAAGAAATACCAGTATGTGTAGCCTATAAGTTTGGTGACCAAATCCTGGATGAATTTCCAATAGGTGAGAAATTATTCAAGGCTGAACCAGTATACGAATACAAGAAGGGCTGGATGAAGGATATATCTGGATGCAGGAGGTTAGAAGACCTGCCAAATGAGGCCATAGACTATATCAAATACCTAGAAGAGGTAGTTGATTGTAAGATCAAGTACGTATCAGTAGGTCCAGAAAGAGACCAGTATATAGTAATGGCTTAATAGGAGGAAATTTATGAAAAATACATATGAATCACCCCTGACTTCCAGGTATGCTAGTAGGGAAATGCAGGCCCTATTTTCTCCTGACAAGAAGTTTAGGACATGGAGAAAGTTGTGGGTAGCCCTGGCTGAATCCCAAATGGAACTGGGTCTGGATATTAGCAAAGACCAGGTAGATGAACTAAAAAAGAACCAGGATAATATAAATTACGATATAGCCCAGGCCAGGGAAAAAGAGGTAAGGCATGATGTAATGAGTCATGTATATGCCTATGGAATCCAGTGTCCTAAGGCTGCGGGTATAATCCACCTGGGTGCAACTTCATGTTTTGTAGGTGATAATACAGACTTAATAATAGATTATGAGGCCCTAGACCTGATTAAAAAGAGGTTAGTCAAGCTGATATCGATTTTATCTAGGTTTGCAGACCAGTATAAGGACTTGCCAACGCTTGGTTTTACTCATTTTCAGCCAGCCCAACCAACAACAGTTGGTAAGAGGGCCTGCTTATGGATACAGGACTTTATCTTTGACCTGGAAAGTCTGGAAGACTTCCTACAGAGAAGGAGGTTGAGGGGGGTAAAGGGTACGACTGGAACCCAGGCATCCTTCCTGGAATTATTTGATGGAGACTATGAAAAGGTCAAGCTGCTTGACAAGATGGTAGCCAAGAAGATGGGCTATGAAGATGTCTTTGCAGTTACAGGTCAGACATATTCCAGAAAGTTCGATAGCCAGCTGGTAAATATCCTGGCAGGTATTGCCCAGTCAGCTACAAAGTTTTCGAATGATATAAGGCTCTTACAACACTTGAAGGAAATAGAAGAGCCCTTTGAAAAAAACCAGATAGGTTCATCTGCCATGGCCTATAAGAGAAATCCAATGAGGAGTGAGAGGATAGCATCCCTAGCCAGGTATATTATTGCCGATATGATAAACCCAGCTATGACTGTGTCAGGCCAGTGGTTTGAAAGGACCTTAGACGATTCAGCCAATAGGAGAATATCTGTACCAGAAGCCTTTTTGGCTACAGATGCAGTTCTTAACCTGTGTGCTAATGTAAGTGATGGCCTAGTGGTTTATCCCAAGCTTATAGGCCAGAGGTTGATGAAGGAGTTACCATTTATGGCCACTGAAAATATAATGATGGATGCCGTAAAGAAGGGGGGTAACAGGCAAGAACTTCATGAGAAGATAAGATTACACTCTTTGGCTGCAGCAAGGATAGTCAAAGAAGAAGGGGGAGAGAATGACCTGGTAGATAGGATAGCAGGAGACCCCAGCTTTGGGATAAGCAAGGAGGAAATTCTTGAAATCCTAAGACCAGACCTGTATATAGGTTGTGCACCTATGCAGGTAAGGGAATTTCTTGAAAATATAGTAAAGCCTATTTTGGATAATGAAGAATCCATAGATATGGAACAAGTAAGTGTATAGTCTATTAAATAAGGTCTATATGGCTAGCTACACATTTATATAAAAGTTTAGGTTGATAAAAGGTCTAGTTTAAGTTATAATATACTAAAATTAATTAAAAATTAATTTTAAAAGAAGGGAGGACTTTTATGTTATCTAATAAAGAAATAAGGGCCCTAAGTAGGGAGCAATTAAGGGGCAATTGGTTAAAGTTTGCCTTAATTAATCTTGTAATGCTAATTCTAGCAGGTGGATGTAGTTATCTTGCAAACTTTAAGGGCATGACAGTACTATCACTCGTTCAGATTCTAATACAGTTATTTATCGGTTTAGGTATCTGTAGGTTGATGATAGACATAGCCAAGGGTAAGGGATTTAGCTTCTCTAATTTCTGGCAGCCAGGTAGGGTATATCTAAGGTATATACTTGCTTGTATTTTGTTGGCAATTCTAATTGTAGCCGTAAATTTAATCATAGGATTTATTTTGAGTATAGTAGGTTTTTCTATGCTTATTGGTGGCATGCAAACTTTGACAAATATGTCTTTTTATACACTGCCAACACCTTCAGCTGGAGCAGTTATAGGATTTATAATTTTAATCTTGCTTGCATTAGTTATAAACATATTTATTGAGTTGACATACGAGTTGGTAAGCTTAATTATAATTGAGAACAATGATGATGTTGGGGCAATAGACTCACTAGCAGCTTCTAGAAAGTTGATGAAGGGCTACAAGTGGAGACTTTTCAAGCTAAACCTATCATTTATAGGCTGGGGTATACTTTGTATTTTCACAGCAGGTATAGGTATTTTATGGTTGTCAACATATATGACAATGTCATTAGTTAACTTCTACAGAGAATTGTTAAAAGAAAGGGAAGAACTAGCTAAAGACCTACATCTAGTTGAACCAGTAGTTGTATCAGCTAGCAATGTTTATACAGGTGAAAGCCAGGCCCAAATTAGTGGGGTTGAAGAAGTAAAGACTGTAGAAGTTGCACCAGTTGAATCAACTGAAGGAGCTAATCTAGAGGATTCGACGAAGGCCGAAGACTCTAATGAAGATAGTGAAAAATAAATATAAATAAGATGCTTTATATATGGCTATAGGGACATACATTCCTATAGTCATTTTTTTATATAAAATATTAAAAAAAGATAAAACTATTG
>ERZ773065.568-NODE-568-length-20233-cov-5.065963_pt1 | contig 20233 bp, 16 predicted proteins | sample MGYA00580623_ERZ773065 | MGnify/ENA primary metagenome ERZ773065 (study PRJEB29015, sample SAMEA2738017) | human oral metagenome | biome: human oral; feature: human-associated habitat; material: dental | place: China | collected 2047 ... | reverse complement strand
CGAACGCATTCAGACCCAAATGAAAATAATTGAGGAGTGGGAAAAATTTAGATATGGGTTAAGATTTCAATTATTTAAGCAGTTTAAAAAAGATAGTGTAAAAGTAAAACCTACAAAGAATTTGATAAGTTATGAACAGCCAACAAAGTATATTGTTTCTGATAATAACTATTCGCAAAATCCTCTATCGACACCTGTATTAACAGCTAATAAAGCATTCATTTTAGGATATACGAATGAACGTTTCGGAATTTATGACAAAGGGGATTGTATTATTTTTGATGATTTTACGATGGATATGAAATATGTAACGTTCCCATTTAAAGTAAAATCTTCAGCTATAAAAATTTTAAAACCCAAATCCAATATCAATCTAAGATATGTATTCGAGTATCTTTTGTCTTTAAATCTCAAATCCGGCGAACACAAAAGACACTATATATCTGAAATAGCCTCCAAAACAATCCCTTTGCTAAAAAGAGGACAACAAAATACGATTGCCTTCTTGTTTTTGTCCCTTGATTACAAAATTGTTATTGAAAAATCCTTACTATCTACATATCAACTGCAAAAAAGATATTTACTTCAAAATCTATTTATATAAACATATTCTGTAAAAGGTATTTTTTCTGGTTTTGGTATTGAGCCAATATTTGCCTTTCAATTGAAAGTTTCTTATCGAAAGATGAAAGTATTGAGGCTATTTTTTGTTGTTCTTTTAGTGATTTTGGTTTACTAATAGTAAATTTCTCAAAAACACTTTTATTTATTATTGGAACAGCCGTTTGACCTGCTAAATTTTTAAGCCGTTCAGTATTTGCTAAAATAGCATAATAAATAAACTCGTAATAGTTTAAAGGATTACAAATAATAGCATTTATTTGCTGGTTTATTGCACATTCAACTTTGTTAATCCCATTTAACCCAATAGAAGCAATGCAAGTTACTAATACAGAGTTTCTGGGAATTGTCCTAGATTTCTTTTTACCTTTATCTGTAAGTTTTAGAACTGAGTTATAAATATATTTTTCTGTAAAATCTTGTGCTGTTACCCAAGCAAAATCACCTCCCCAAAATTTGCTTTCTTTCTTACTTGGTGTTCCGCCTGTTACAACAGTACCTATTGCTCCAATAGAAATTTCTTCCCATTCGTTGTCAAACTCCTTAAGTATCAACTTTTGCAAAAAAAGTTCATCTATCATTCCTTTCTTCAATTTTTCCCACTCCTCAATTATTTTCATTTGGGTCTGAATGCGTTCGTCTATCAAAGAAAGGAATGAGGCGATTTTGGTTTGTTCATTCAAATCTGGGATATTGATAAGTACTTTTAATAATTCTAATTTAGACATATTGTATCTTGTACTACCTTGTGCTAATTTCACAATAATATCCCTTACATTCTTACTTCTAAACAAAAATCTCGCGAATAGTGGAGTTATAATATCAAAAGAGTTAAGTCTGAACCCCAAACAAAAACTATTGAGAAACACATTTTCAATTTTGGTTAACAGGACAGACGCCATTCCTATTTCTTGAGGAGTTTCTGAGGACATCGTGAAGAAAATATCCCCATATTGCACCTGATTTTGCTTTTCATTATCTTCAATGTTCACTAAACCGCAATCATTAAGATTGATTTGCCCTGCTTCAAAAATTTGTTTATATTGAATATATTTTTTACCTCTTCCAAAATCGTCTCTTGTTTTTCCAGAAAGACCATTATAAATAGTTCCCACCTCCCCCAACTTTTTCCTTTTCCACTCTGCCTTAAACTCGGGGAATCTCAAAGGGGGAAAATTGCCCTTTCTTTTACTTTTAGCTTTCATCTCAGTCTATTATTTTCATTTAGTAAAAACATTGAGGATTGCACTTAAAATTCCAATCCCAACTCCTTCAGATATCCTGCAATATCTTTGTCCAAATCGGCTCGTTTTGCTTCTAAGTCCTTTATCTCCTGCATTACGGCGTGTATATCTATAGCCTCCTCCTCCTTGAATATGCTTACATAACGAGAAATGTTAAGGTTATACCCATTTTCTTCGATTTCTGACATCGGTACGCAACGCGAATACCGTTCCTCTTCATTGCGGAATCGGTAGGCATCTATTATTTTCTGAATATCATCGGGAGCTCCGTCGTTGCCTTCACGCAAATAATTTTGCCTTTTGCCTTTCTCGAAATGTTCGGCCGCATTGATAAACAGCACGTCATTGTGTTTTTTACACTTCTTTAAAACTAAAATACATACTGGTATTCCGGTAGAGTAAAACAGATTTGCGGGTAAGCCTATAACAGCATCTATATTGTTATCTTTCAGTAGTTTTGTACGGATACGCTCCTCTGCTCCGCTTCGGAATAGAACACCGTGTGGAAGTATTATTGCCATTGTCCCCTCAGAGGAGAGAAAATGAAAACCGTGTAATAAAAATGCAAAATCGGCTGCCGACTTAGGAGCTATTCCGTAGTTCTTGAAACGAAAATCCTCCGCCAGCATGTCGTTTGGTTCCCAACGGAGACTGAAAGGCGGATTGGCTACAATAGCATCAAACTCCATTTTTCTGGCTGGATTCATCTCTTTGAGTATGTTCCAGTCGTTCAGTAAGGTATCGCCATGATATATTTCAAATTCCGTATCCTTCAATCCATGTAACAACATATTCATACGAGCAAGGTTGTAGGTAGTAATATTTTTTTCCTGTCCGTATATTTTACCTATACTGCCTCCGCTTTCTACCATCTGTCTGCGTACATTGAGCAATAACGAGCCCGAACCGCAGGCAAAATCAAGCACTTTATCTAATTTGTTTTTTTCGCCTAAAGCAGGGTCTTGACTGTCGAGTATCACTATTTTAGAGAGAATGGTGGATATTTGTTGTGGCGTGTAAAACTCTCCGGCTTTTTTGCCCGAACCTGCTGCAAATTGCCCGATAAGATATTCATAAGCATCGCCCAGAATATCGGTGTCAGTAGAAAATTGAGCAATTCCTTCAGCAATTTTCTGAATAATGACACACAGTTTTTTGTTCCTATCGGGAGATGTTTTGCCAAGTTTTTCGGAGTTTAGATTTATCTCCGAAAACAATCCTTGAAAAGTACTTGCAAAAGATTCGTTTTCGATATACCTAAATCCTTCTCCAAGCGTTTTGAGCAGGTCGTTGCTTTGCTTACGAGCAAGTTCGGCAATGTTGTTCCATAGATACTTGGGGTTTATTACATAGTGTACCTTACGACGCATTTGCTGTTCAAAAGCGGGAACATCAGGTTCATTGGCTTCATACCAAAGACTTAAAGCAGAAGACTTATTGTCGTTTTCTAATTGGGGATAATCTCTGCCTAACTCTTTTTTTGCAGCCTGTTCGTAATTGTCCGACAAGTAGCGAAGAAATAGAAATGATAGCATATAATCGCGAAAATCGTCTGCATTCATTGCTCCACGAAGCTGGTCGGCTATTGCCCAAAGAGTTTTGCCTAATTGTTGCTGTTGCTGTATGGTCATATCAATCTACTTTAATTTCTTTTGTTTTACAGGATTTCAGGTAAATAAAATCGATATTTATCTAAAAACGCCTGTAATATATCCTTAAAAAGTCTTTTATTGTCTACCCCCATTTCTTTAGGTTCATAAATAGAGTATTTACCGTGGCTTAAAAGATTCAATGCACGTAAATAAAGTACCTCGTCTTTTATTCCGTGAATACAAATTGAAAAATCATCAAAACCAAAGAATGTAGCCGTCTTTTCTAAAATGCTCCGTAACATATTAAAGTGATAAGTGTTTATTTTTCCAGAATCCATCGCTTTTTTTAATTCACTTAATAAGGCCACGTGATGAAAGAAAGGAGTATCTTCTGTCGCTCGCAAAGTGTGTCCTTCTTCTCCATTTTTATGTAGAAAATAACGTTTATACCTGCATTTTTTTAATTCGTTGCACATTACATTAAAGAACAAACTATGGTGAGAAGCTATAATCACTTTTTTGTTGCCAATTCCCATTTGAATTAATTGAGATAAATCTGTTGCTATGGCAATCGCGTTATTATCATCTAATGAAGAAATGGGGTCATCGATATAAATATATTTAACCCAATCATAGACTTCTGCCCCATCGATGGTTAACTCACAAATGGCAAGAAATAAGCACCAAATAAATATATTTTCTTCGCCACGTGATATTTTAATATTATTCAAGATTATATATTCAGGTTCTTCTGTATTTGACTTATAATTAGGATTTTTTACTTGTTTACTAAATATAATCTCCCATTTTTCATAATCAATCTTGAAATCAAATTCGGCATAACGCTCTAAATAAGCAAAGATTTTTTCTTCAAGAGCCAATTCCTTCAAGCCTTTGAAAAATTTTGATTCTGCGTTTATTTTAAGTACACGTTCTGCATCGTTCTGTAAGTCGTTATCCCAATAAAATAGGTCTTCAGTAAAAGCATTAAAATAAAGAGTATCAGGATTACCTTTCCCTCGTTTTTTCCCTACATCTTTAAATGCCATTGAAATTCGAGTTTTTCCTGTGCCATTGTAAGCAAAAAGCAAAACAAAATCTAAATTGTTTAAATCATCACGTAGTCTATTTACGAGATTAAGTAAAGTTTTATAATGATATATTTTAGTTTAACTCCCATATATTCAATAGTCTTAGTTAGATTTATTCATACGCCTCTAATCCTGAAATCACTCTGCCTTGTGTTTGCTTTTTCAATAAAGGTATCAGGTCTTCCATCAGTGCTAACTCTTTTTCACGACGCTCTTTCCAACCTAAATCTAATGTCTCCATCAGATCGGTCAGTTTCTCTCCGTCAAAAATCATTCGTGTCAGTATATTTTCGATAAAGGCGACTAAATCGTTCTTTTTTAGACCATATTTGTCAGATACGGAGGATACTATTTCTTCGTTTTTATTTGTCTTAAATTTTTCGTAACCGTCGCGTAACGATTTTTCATCTTGTCCACTCTCCCAGTCCAGACTATTAATATATTCGGTCAAATCTTCTTGTTGGTCCATTAAGTTTGAACTGGAGCTAAGCAAGCTGATTATCTGCGATTTTGTCATCTTTTGCTTCTTTGGACTTTTGTTCATATTATCGGCAATGAGTGCCATAATATAGTCGTAGTCAATAAGCGAAGAGGCGAAAAGCACAAATTCAAAATCGAGTTGTTGCAAATCGTCGGGGGTATTATCGCCTTCTTTTTGCAGTATTGTCTTGAATTTCTTTGCCGTTTCGATATAAGAACTTCTAAACGACCGTAACGTTTCTTCGGGCAATATTTCTTCAATAGTTTTCTTTTGCGCCTCGTCTAAATCGGTGTACTGGTCTAATTGCGTTTTATATCGTTGCACCTCTTTAAAATTCTTGATAAAAGCTATTCGTGCAGCATCACCTTTTAAATTATATACTTCTTCAGGTTTGCAAAGCAAATCATTTTTCGCCAAAAAATCACCTAATGCGTCTACGGCTTCCTTGAATTTTTTTATAACTACAGGAGCAGAATCAACCAACCATATCTCTCTTGCCTTACTGCCCGACTCTTCACCTGAAAAGCGTATTATAGCAGTATCTACAGCATCTCGTTGTGAACGAAAATCCAATATGTTTCCATACGGCTTGGTATCGTTCAGCACTCGATTGGTGCGCGAAAATGCCTGAATTAAGCTATGGTATTTTAAGTTCTTATCTACATACAAAGTATTAAGGCACTTAGAATCAAAGCCTGTCAATAGCATATCGACCACAATCGTTATATCTATCTTGTTTTTGTGCGGATAATCCTTATTACTGTATTTTTGGTCTTTAATGCGTTTCTGAACATCTTGATAGTACAAATCAAATTCGTTTATACTATGGTTGGTACCGTACTGTTTATTATATTCGCTGATAATCTCTTTTAATGCCTCTTTCTTTTCGTCGGGGTTTTGTTTATTATCTTCTTTTTCTTGTATCAAATCTTCCTGAATTTGTAGTATATCATCGTTACCTTCAGCCGGAGGAGAAAAAACACAAGCGATATTTAAGGGAGGATTATCGGACTTTTTATTATGTTGTATTTCTCTGAAAAGTCTATAATACTCAATGGCATCATTTATTGACGCGGTTGCAAAAAGGGCATTAAAGCGTCTGTTATTGGTAGCAGAGTTATGTTTAGCCAAGATAGCTTCTACTATGGCTCGTTTTGCAAGTGTTTCGCCAGGTTTAAGTTGAATATCTCCTTCTACCTTAAAATAGTCCACGTGAAAGCGCAACACATTCTTGTCTTCTATCGCATGGGTTATGGTGTAGGCATGAAGTCGCTTTTCAAAAACATCGTCGGTAGTTTTATATGATGCCTGTTCGCCCTCACGAATGTTATATGTTGAGTTTTCCTCAAAAATAGGAGTACCCGTAAAACCAAAAAGTTGTGACTTAGGGAAAAATTCTTTTATCGCTTTATGATTATCGCCAAATTGGGAACGGTGACACTCATCAAAAATAAACACTAAACGTTTGTTTTGTAAAGGCTTGAGGCGATCTTTATAGTTCCTTCTATTATTCTCGTCGAGAGCCAATCCTAACTTCTGAATGGTAGTTACTATTACCTTATCAGCGTAACTATCAGAGAGTAATCGCTTTACCAATGTTTCGGTATTGGTGTTTTCTTCTACGCTCCCTTCTTGAAACTTATTGAACTCTTCACGGGTCTGTCTGTCCAAATCCTTTCTGTCAACCACAAAAAGACATTTCTCTATATCTCTATTGTATTTTAGAAGAGTAGAGGCTTTAAATGAAGTTAAAGTCTTGCCACTTCCGGTAGTATGCCAAATATACCCATTACCTCTATTATCACGAATACAATCCACAATTGCTTTGACGGCGTAAATCTGATACGGACGCATTACCAATAACTTTTGTTCACTTTCGACCAGAACCATATATTTGCTAATCATCTCTCCCAATGTACATTTAGGGAGAAATTTTTCGGAAAAAGAATCCAAATGGGGTATTTTATTATTCTGTTCGTCAGCAAATTGATAAACGGGTAAAAATTGTTCGTCAGCATTAAACCGAAAATGCTCACTCTTATTATTCGAAAAATAATAGGTGTTAAATTTGTTACTGACAATAAACAACTGCATAAAACACAACAAAGTATTTGTATATCCATTGCCCGGAATGTTTCTATAATCTACTATTTGTTGCATCGCTTTACGAGGAGACACATCTAAAGCCTTCAGCTCTACCTGAACCACAGGAATTCCGTTTATAAGAATAATTACATCATACCGTTGATTGCTATTATTCGTGTTTATACGTAATTGATTGACGACCTCATAATCATTTTTACACCAATCGTTTATATTTACTAATGTATAAAGTAAAGGGGTGCCATCTTCGCGTTCAAAAAAATTCTGACTGCGAAGTAGTTTGGATGCAGCAAATACATCTGGAGTTACTATTTCCGTTTTAAGGCGTTCAAACTCATTATCTGTGAGTTTTACACGATTAAGTGCTTCAAATTTCTGACGAAAATTGTTTTCAAGAGAATTTCGGTCGTGAATATCATCACGATATGTGTATTTGAGCTCTTTTAGTTTGTTTATAAACTGTTTTTCGATTTGGGCTTCGTTGGTCATCTATCACTATGTCAATTAAAAAAAATGATGTCAAAGGTAGTAAAATAATCGGAAATTGAATGAGAGTATTGATGCGACCATAGCCTAACATATTGTTGATCAGCCCCTAATCGTCTATTTCAATCCAAAAAATATTCTATTAGTTGTTTATATAGAATTAACTTTCATTATGCTCTCATAATCATTATGGAAGGGGGGATGTAAAAAAACAAGTATCAACCTTATATATATTCCCGGGAAGTGCTGTCACTACACCTTTAAATTCCAGCAATATAAGCGTAGATATCAGCTTTTGGATAGGGATATCTACCATTCTGCTCAACTCATTGACCTCTGTCGGCTTTTTGCGGAGAATAGCCACAATATCACCCTCCTCTGCCGTAAGCTCTTCGGGGAAAAGCTCTGTCTGAGGCTTTTGACAGCTATGACTCCAACCCATAGACAAGAAAATATCATCGGCACAGGTAATCATCTGAGCTCTAAAAGATTTTATCAGATTATTGCATCCGACCGAAAACACGTCGTCCGTACGACCTGCAAAAGCAAACACATCGCGATTGTAGCTGTTGGCGGCATCTGCCGTTAGCAGTGCTCCTCCTTTTTCGGCACTTTCGACCACTACCACAGCGTCGCTTATACCCGCTATAATTCTATTGCGTTGTACGAAATTAGGTGCATCGGGTTTTGTCTTCGACGGATATTCGGTAATTATGGCACCGCCTTGCTGTACAATGCTTGCTGCCAGACCTTTGTGCTGAGCAGGATATACTCTATCCAAACCGTGAGCCACAACGGCAATCGTGGGGATATTTTCTTTCAGAGCGGCTCTATGTGCCGCCCCGTCGACGCCATAAGCCAACCCGCTGACTATCGCCACATTCGACCGAAAACCGGCTGTTTGCGACACCAGATTGCTCGTCAGCTCCCTGCCATAGGGCGTTATATTACGCGTACCTACTACGGCAAGCACGTGCCCTTCGTTGAGGTTGCGGCTGCCATATTGGTACAATATTATGGGAGAATCTTCGCATTCTTGGAGGCGGTAAGGATAATCTTTGTCGAGATACGAGTAAATCCGAATATTGTTTTTTCGGGTAAAATTCATCTCCTCCTCGGCACGGGCGAGGGCATCGGATAACACTCTGTTGCCCGAAAAAGCATTACCTATTTTGGGAGTTTTGGCTAAAATGTCGAGACGTTCTTTGAAAATATTTTCCGAATCTTTATATTTAGCTATCAGCATTTTGGCACTTATAGGACCTATTCCTTTTATAAAAGTAAGAGCAATGGTGTGTAATAAACTCATCTTATTTTTATTTTTACATAACAAAATTAATATATTTCTGCTCAAAAAGTAGTATTTTTGCCGTTGTTTTTCATACACACATAAAATAATGATTAAAAACAAGTTAATTATTGTACTCGGAGCCGGAGAGAGCGGAGTGGGAACAGCTGTTTTGGCAGCCAAACAAGGTTTCGACGTATTCGTATCCGACTTCGGCAAGCTAAAAGACGATTATCGCAATATTTTGATAAACAAAAACATATCGTTCGAAGAAGGTTATCACAATAGGGTTTTGGAGATAATGAAAAACATCGGTAAAGAGACCGCCTCAATAGAGGTCGTAAAAAGCCCCGGCATAGCCGACAGTGTCCCCATTATCAAGTCTCTACGAGAAAAAGGGATACCCATCATCTCCGAGATAGAGTTTGCGGGACGCTACACCAATGCGAAAACTATATGTATAACAGGCTCTAACGGTAAAACAACCACTACTATGCTCACCTACCATATTCTCCGTAATGCAGGCTACAACGTAGGCTTAGCCGGCAACGTAGGTAAAAGTTTTGCAATGCAGGTAGCAGAGGATAACTTCGACTACTATGTACTGGAAATCAGCAGCTTCCAGCTCGACGGAATGTACTCTTTCAGGGCGGACATAGCAATAATCACCAATATAACACCCGACCATTTAGACCGATACGACTATAAATTTCAGAATTATGTCGATTCTAAATTCAGAATCCTACAAAACCAGACCGAAAACGATTTTTTCATATTCTGGGCAGGCGACAGTACGGTAGCAAACGAGATAGAAAAACGAGGCACAAACATCAAAGCCCGAAAAATACCTTTCGACCTAACGTCGCAGACAGACAATGTCCCCAATTATGCTTTTGTCGATGGCAAAGATATAATCTTTAATAACCTAACAAACAAACTTTTTTTAGAAATGGAAACAAATAATCTTCCGTTGAAGGGTAACCACAACCTCTACAACTCTATGGCAGCGGGGCTTGCCTCGCAGGTTGCGGGAGTCAGTAAAGACGCCATACGACGGTCGTTGGAGACTTTCGAAGGTGTCGAACACCGTATGGAGTATGTGGCAACTGTGCGTGGCGTGCGATATATCAACGACTCGAAAGCAACCAACGTAAACTCGTGCTGGTACGCACTGCAAAGTATGACCACTCCTGTGGTGCTGATACTCGGAGGCACAGACAAAGGCAACGACTACTCCGATATATCGGAATTGGTATCGGACAGAGTACATCATCTGATATTCCTCGGAGTAGACAACGATAAGTTAATCAAGTTCTTCGGCTGCCACCGTAATAAAGAAGGCAAAAAAATACCGTACAGCGAAGCCCGCTCTATGGAAGAGTGTGTACAGCAAGCATATAAGGTAGCAAAAAACGGAGATACGGTGTTACTCTCGCCTTGCTGTGCAAGTTTCGACCTCTTCAACAACTACGAAGACCGAGGCAGACAGTTCAAAGAGGCAGTCAGACACCTCTGATTACAAGAAATTTTAGCTTGCCGCTTCAAGACTTTTTAAACAAAAAAAGGTTATAAAAGACACATAAGTTTTTTGTAGCCTTTATCGTTTATATTTATATGCGTATAGATAGCATCTAACAGGAAGTGTTAAACGCTATACGGAGACACTAATTCTATCGCCGTTTTTATCTTTTTAACAAGCGACACCGAGTTTTTAGAACAATTTTAACACAAGGGGATTAAACTTTTCCTTTTTAGGTTATCTAAAAGTTCGAATGTAAAAAATTAAAACTTGTTGTGTTTTTATGAACAAAAGGAATTTGATATTAATTATTGGTGCAATATTGTTGTGTTCTACGACATCTATTGCCACTGTTGCCGTCTATCGTAATTTCGACGGACATCATTATACTACATCATCTACGACGGATACCGCCCCCGTACAGTTTGCGTCTATGTCCAATACTCAAATAGGACAGACCGACCTGACCATTGCTGCCGAACGTACCGTGCATTCGGTAGTACACGTAAAGGTAAAGCAAAAGGCACGCAGCAACGAAGGTGCTATGGACGGTTTCAACGACCCGTTTTTCGAATTTTTCTTCGGACAACCCGATAACCGAAGATACTACGAACCCGAAACAACCACAGGAGCTGGCTCAGGGGTAATCATATCTGCCGACGGATATATTGTAACAAACAACCACGTAATAAACAATGCCTCAGAGATAGAAGTTACTCTCAACGACAAACGAACATTCACCGCCAAGGTAATAGGAGCAGACCCTACCACCGACATCGCTCTGATAAAGATAGATGCCAACGACTTGCAGCCTATGGCAATAGGCAACTCCGACAATCTCAAAATAGGTGAGTGGGTGCTTGCAATAGGTAACCCGTTCAACCTGACATCGACCGTTACGGCAGGGATTGTCTCTGCAAAATCGAGAAACTTAAATCTACTGAATGCAGACCCCAGAGGTCAGAGCATAGAGAGTTTCATACAGACAGACGCTGCCATAAACCCTGGTAACAGCGGAGGAGCACTGGTGAACGCAGCAGGCGAACTGGTCGGCATAAACACCGCTATAGCCTCTCTGACAGGTACATACAACGGATACGGATTTGCCGTACCTACTACGATTGTGAGCAAGGTGGTCAAAGACCTCAGAGAATACGGAACCGTACAACGAGCCATACTTGGGGTAAGAATAGACAATATAGACGACAAACTCGCCAAAGAAAAAAACATTAAAACTCTCGACGGCGTGTATGTGGCTTCCATAGAAGAAAATTCGGCTGCCAAAGATGCAGGCATCAAAGAAGGCGACGTCATCACAGCCATCAATGGAGTGAAAGTAAAGTCTACCGCCGAGCTTCAAGAGCAAGTTGCGGCATACCGTCCCGGCAACGATATAAGTGTAACAATAATGCGGAAAAATAGCGAGCAGACACTAAGGGTGAAGCTAAAAAATCTCAGCGGCAATACCAATATCGTCAAAGATACGGATATAGCCGACCTCGGAGCCGACTTTGCCCCGCTACCGATGCAGACCAAACGACAGCTCAACTACAATGGAGGGCTTCTGGTACAAAACGTTCGTAAAAACGGTGCTTTCGCAAAAGCAGGTATCGAAAATGGCTTCATTGTACTGAAAATAAACAATAAACCCGTATCATCTACCGCAGATATCAAAGATGCCTACAACACTGTCATAAACAGCAACGATACGGACAAAGTGCTTTTCGTAACCGTTATCAACAGAGCCGGAGCAATAAAACACTATATTGTAACTATAAAATAGGAAATAGCAAAAATTTTTTCATAATAAAACTAAATCTTAGTTGTTGATGTGGGTATCCGTATTCGTGTTGAATGCGGGTACTTTCACGTAAAAGGCACACCGACAATTTTATTTGTTCTAAAATTTATACTATCTTTGTAGGCTCAAACAAAGTAGACACCACTCTAAACATTGGACAGAGAGATAAAATTAAATTTCTACTGTCGGACATACGGATTAAGATAATGACGACCGAACAACAATTTGACAAAGCTATATCCCTGTGTAGGAACGTTTTTGTAAAAAAACTATCGGATTACGGAGCCGCCTGGCGTATTATGCGGCAACAGTCTGTAACAGACCAGATATTCATCAAGGCAAGTCGTATTCGCAATATCGAGCAGGGCAATTTGGCACAGATAGACGAAGACATTCCGTCGGAACTGATAGGTGTTGTCAATTATTCAGTCATAGGACTGATACAGTTGCACCTGGGGTATGTCGACACTGTCGATATCACAGAGAGCGAAGCAATAGTTCTCTACGACCGCTTTGTAGCAGAAGCCAAACAACTGATGACTGCCAAAAATCACGATTACAACGAGGCTTGGCGTATGATGAGGGTAGGGTCTTATACCGACCTTATTTTACAGAAAATAAACCGTACTAAAACAATCGAAGACAATAACGGACATACATTGATATCGGAGGGAATCGACGCCAATTACTACGATATGCTCAATTATGCAGTTTTTTATATCATAAAAAATATGGAGGCTCAAGACGACTTATGATAACAGACAAATTAAACAATATCAATAACGAACTGAAAACCAAACTCGTAAACCAAGAGCAAGCTCCTTCGTTCAGAATCATAGGGCTGATACTTAGGATAATATTCGGGTTGGTTTTTATATATTCGGGTTTTGTCAAGGCGATAGACCCTCTGGGGCACACCTACAAGATGCTCGACTATCTGCAAGCAATGGGGCTGCCGCAATCATATTATATCACATTGGCAGGCAGCATATTAATGATTGCCTTGGAGTTTGCCATCGGCTTCGGTATGATTACGGGCATCGCTCTCAGATTTTTTTCGTGGAGTGCACTGATTTTTATGCTGGTGATGACTCCTCTGACACTATGGCTTGCAGCTACTAATGCCGTATCGGACTGCGGTTGCTTCGGCGATGCTCTGAAACTATCCAATTGGGCGACATTCGCCAAAAACGTCGTGCTGCTCGTTATGATTATCTCGATACTCTATTTCGAGAAATACCATAAACCATATCTGTCGCCATTGCCATCGAGGCTTATATCGTGTTCGTTTTTCTTGTTTTCGATAATTCTGTCTGTGTATTGCCTCCAGAATTTGCCTTTAATAGATTTTCTACCCTATAAGATAGGCAATAATATACACAAACTGATGGAGATACCCGACGGTGCTCCACGAGACGAGTACGAAACCACATTCACCTACAAAAACAATACGACAGGCGACACAAAAACGTTCGCTTCGCTTGCCGACGCACCTTGGAACGACTCTGTAAACTGGACATACGTATCGCAAAATACTAAACTGATAAAAAAAGGCTATCAGCCTCCTATCCACGACCTTATGATAGAGTCGCCCGAGCTCGGCAATATCACCGAAGACGTATTGACCGACAAGAATTACGTATTCCTATTCGTGATGTACAACCTCAATCGTGCCGACGAAACCACCGTGGAGGGGCTTAACAATATATACGTACAAATGAGCGAAAGAGGATATAAAGTAATGGCTCTTACAGCCTCCAATCCCGAAGATATAGAGCGATTCAAGCAGACAAATGACGTACTCTTCCCATTCTGTACGGCAGACGCTATCCCGCTGAAATCTATGATACGAGCCAACCCGGGAGTATTAGTGCTCCGAGACGGCGTAGTGATAGACAAATGGAATGCCACGAAGACAAAAAAAGCATTCGAACAATTTTTGCGTAAAAATAACGTTTAACTTACATACAAATAAATAATTAATTATGAGGAAAAATATAGTAGCAGGCAACTGGAAAATGAATAAAACCCTGCAAGAAGGCATTGCTCTTGCAAAAGAGATAAAAGCTTCCCTATCGGGAAAAACGCCAAAATGTGAAGTTATAGTAGGGACACCGTTCATTCACTTGGCTTCTGTCTGCGAGGAGCTCAAAGACAGCGTTATAGCCGTTGCAGCCGAAAACTGTGCAGACAAACCCTCGGGTGCATACACGGGCGAAGTGTCGGCGGCAATGGTAGCCTCTACCGGTGCAAAATACTGTATAATAGGACACTCCGAACGACGCACATACTACGGCGAGACATACGAAATACTCCGCCTCAAAGTACGACTTGCCCTCGAAAACGGGCTTAGACCTATCTTCTGTATCGGCGAGACCAAAGACGAACGCCAAGCCGGCAGACAAAACGATGTAGTACAGGCACAACTCGAAGGCTCCGTCTTCGACCTGACAGCAGACGAGTTCGGCAAAATAGTGCTTGCATACGAGCCTGTATGGGCTATCGGTACGGGACTGACCGCCACTTCCGACCAAGCACAAGAGATGCACGCATTCATACGTTCGTTGATAAACAAAAAGTATGGCAAAGAGTTGTCTGAAAACACTTCGATATTATATGGAGGTAGCTGCAATCCCTCCAATGCAAAAGAACTGTTTGCCAAGCCCGATGTAGACGGTGGTCTTATCGGAGGAGCTTCGCTCAAAGCAGTAGACTTTGTAGCTATTATAGACTCTTTTTAACTATTTTTGTGGCAAGTATATGCCGATAAAAAGCCACTCATTGTAAAAAAACTTATACCTTTGCACACAGGTATAAGACAATCGATTGTATAAAAAATCTTTTTTTCCGAAGGAGAATACGTAGTAAATGATAAAATTGAGTGTAAATGTAAATAAAATAGCGACCCTGCGTAACTCGCGAGGCGGAGACGTCCCCAATGTGCTGAAAGTGGCATTGGACTGCGAGAAATTCGGTGCCGACGGTATCACCGTTCACCCACGACCCGACGAAAGGCACATAAGATATTCGGATGTCTATGTATTGAAATCCAATATCACAACCGAATTCAATATAGAGGGGAATCCTGTCAATAAATTTATAGATTTGATAGAGCGTATCAAACCGACACAGGTAACCCTTGTCCCCGATGCTCCCGACGCCCTGACATCGAATGCCGGCTGGGACTGCATAGAACACTTTAGCTACCTGAGCGATTTGGTTACTCACTTCAAGGAGTTGGGAGTGAGGGTATCTATTTTTGTCGGAACGGACATAAAAAATATAGAGGCTGCCGCCAAGACAGACACCGACCGAATAGAATTGTACACAGAGCCTTATGCCTCACTCTATCGGTCTAATCCGGAAGCAGCCATAAAAGACTTCGTGCTGGCTACCGAAGTCGCCCGAAAGTGCGGGCTCAAAGTGAATGCCGGACACGACCTGAGTTTGGAAAACTTAAAATACTTTGCAGGCAATATCCCGATGCTCTCGGAGGTAAGTATCGGACACGCACTAATAGCCGATGCTCTATATCTGGGACTTGCCAAAACTATTGCCGAGTACAAAAAATGTCTGACAGTATAATTTTTTCAGTTAAATATATCTACTTTAATCGCTAACAATTAATTTTTATATAAAAAATGATGTTATTACAAATTCCTACTGCGGTGCAAGACACCGTAAATCAGATTGCAACTACTGCAACAAATGTTGCTCCGCAGGTAACACAACCTATTGCAGACACGTCGTCGGAAAATTATTTCACGCTCTTGCTCAAAGGCGGTTGGATACTGTTGCCTCTGTTTTTGCTGCTGGCAATAGCCATCTATGTAATAATAGAACGAATCGTGGTTCTGAACACCTTGGGTAAATCGGACTCTGTCTGGTTTTCGAGAATAAAAGATTTGGTTTACGAATACAAGTTCGAGAGTGCCGAGAAATTCTGCCTGTCGAGCTCCAATGCGTACAGTAAGGTGATAGCGGCAGGTCTTAGCCAGGTCAATAACGATATGGAGGCTGTTCAGGGAGCGATGCAGAGCGAAGCCAATCAGCAGGTCGCCTCTATGGAGCGGCATATGAACTGGCTAGGTATCACCGCTTCGGTAGCTCCTATGTTGGGTTTCTTGGGTACAATATTCGGGGTTATAACCATATTTTTCAGAATAGCCCAGACCAACGAGTTCGAGATAGCAACAATATCCGACGGTCTGTATCAGAAGATGATATGTTCGGGGGTAGGGCTTTTTGTAGGTATTTTGGCATACGCCGGATATTATCTGCTCAACGGACGAATAGATAAGATTGTTGCCAATATGGACAAGTATTCGAACGACTTGGTCAATATGCTTCGTGGAGGAGGCAAAAAATAGTTGCTAACCAATACATTACAGAAATGAAAATTGAACGAAGAAAGCCACGTAACGCAGAGGTTTATACAGCGTCGCTGAACGACATTATGTTCTTCCTGATGTTGTTTTTCCTGATAATAGCCACAATGATAGCTCCCGCTACGATGAAGGTAGTTTTGCCCAGCAGCAAAACCTCTTCCGATGCCGCTATCCGCAATCAAATAAACCTCACTGTTACCGCCGACCTTAAATATTTTGTCGAAGACCGAGAGGTTACCCTCGAGCAGATAGAACCGATAATAGCACAGGAGCTGGAGAAAAAGAAAAATAAGGAGACAATAGTATTGCTGCACGCCGACAGGTCGCTTAACCTACAAAACGTTGTAAACCTGTTCGATATAGGCAACAGACTAAAAACAAAAATGATACTATTCACCCAAAAAGAGAAATAGCTATCGTTTGCAACCGACAAAAGAATAATTGAACTAAAAGTAAGATTATTAAAAGAATATAGATAATTATGCCTAAAAAAGATGTCTATGCTTCGATAGGAACGATATTAATCTTCGGATTTATACTTTTGCTGCTGCTGTGGCTCAAACTCGTCGTACCCGCTCATCTACCCGAAGAACAAGGTATAGAGGTCGGTTACGGAGTCGATATGGAGGGCGAAGTAGGCGGCTCTTCGGGCGGACAGCGAGGCGACTTTGGCGGGTCGCTCGACGGCGACTTCTACAAAAAACAGATAGATGCTCCGTCGTTCTCCGAAAAACCCGTGCAACAGGCTCGCACAACATCTTCGCAGACAAGCGGCGGACAAGCCAAAGCTACTGCCGGCGGCGACGACTTCTTCACGCAAGACGAAGAGTCGCTCAACGTACCGACAGGCAGCAATACAGATAAAAACAGCCAAGCAGCCGAACAACAGCGTCTGGCACAAGAAGCACGTGCCGCAGAGCAGAAAGCAAAATCAGACCGTGCCCAAAATCTTATCGGGGGTGCATTAGGTTATAAAAGCGGCAAAAGTGGAGGAAAAGGGGACGGAGGCAACGCAATGGGTACTGGCAAAGGACCTGGGAGCGGTGACGGCAAAGGTAACGGTATAGGTGACGACATAGGCGACGGCACTCGCGGCAACCCATTCGGCAAAGGGACATCCAACGGCAACACGTGGAGCCTCGAAGGACGTACGCTCAGCGGAAATATCTCGAAGCCGGCATACAGAGAAAATGTCGAAGGTAAAATCACCGTCAGGATACGTGTAGACGACAACGGTAACGTCATAAGTGCCACTATCGGCTCACCCACGACGATAGCCGACGAATCGCTTAGAAACTCCACGCTCGAATCTGCCCGTAGAACCAAATTCTCGTCGGGTAAGGGCGTAGCTATCGGACAGATAGTGTATCACTTTAAACTACGCTAAAACACCGATTACAAAAAAATTTATTAACAATACAAAAACATTTATACCCTGATGAAAAACTGTTATTTGTTTCTCGCCACAGGCTTCGAAGAGATAGAAGCCACAACCACAATAGATATCCTACGTCGTGCAGATCTGAATCTAATCACCGTATCGGTTGAAGATTCGTTGGAGGTAAAAGGGGCTCACGACATCGTAATGCGAGCCGACACACTGCTTAAAGACAACGACTACACAGATAACCGGATACTTATCCTACCGGGCGGAACAGTCAGACTCGGCGAATTCGATTTTCTCAACAACCTACTCGTAGAGCAGAACAAAGCAGGCAAGACCATTGCGGCTATCTGTGCTGCACCATCGCTGTTGGGCAGACTCGGCATACTCAAAGGTAAAGAGGCTACCTGCTACCCGAGTTTCGAGGTCTACCTCGACGGAGCTACTTTTGTAGACAAACGCGTAGTAGTCTCGCAGAACATCATAACAGGCAAAGGACCCGGCTGTACCAAAGAGTTTGCTCTGAAAATAGTGGAAACTCTGCTCGGACAAGAAAAAATGAGCGAAGTAGCCGAGGCTTTGATAGCCTGACACTCGACAGACAAAAGACATCAATAAGATGTTAGGGATAAAGAAATTAGACCTATATGTTCTACGGCAGTTTATGACGTTACTTGTAGTAACGTTCTTTATCAGCCTGTTTGTGATAGTGATGCAGTTTATATGGCTGCGTCTCGACGATATGATGGGCAAAGGCATACCGATAGAAACAATGGCTAAATTCTTCTTTTACTCCTCATTGGCGTTTACACCGATGGCACTGCCTTTGGCAATATTGCTGGCTTCGTTGATGACTTTTGGCAATATGGGCGAACGATTCGAGCTGATAGCAATGAAGACTGCCGGCATATCGCTATTCCGTATAATGCGGTCGCTAATGATATTTATTGCTATAATAGTGATAGGAGCATTCTTCTACTCCAACTATGTGATACCTATGGCACAAAAACGTATGTGGACACTGGTGTATTCGTTCAAAGACAAGGCGTTGGAGATAGAGATTCCCGTGGGGGAATTCTATACCGGCATCAGAGGAGTCAATATCTATGCACGTGGCAGAGACACAGACAAAAAGGCTATGACCAATGTAATGATATACGACTTTACAAAGGGATTCCAGAGTGCTTCGGTAACTGCTGCCGATACCGTACGAATATCTACTACCGAAGACAAGAAGTATCTGAAGATAGATATGAAAAACGGCGAATGCTTCGAAAATGTACAGCAACAACAGGTTGGGAGCAACACTATCCCATACCGCAGAGAGTCTTTCAAGCAAAAGGAGCTGCTATTCGAGTTCGACACGGGATTCAAAGAGCTCGACGAAAATATGATGGCGAATCAGCATATAAGCAAAAATATCGAACGACTCATAAAAGACATCGACTCCGTATCCGTCATACGAGACTCGCTAAAAGCAGGCTACACAAAAAAACTACTGACAATCAACCATATATTACCCGAAGACTCGACTGTCGCTCTCGACATACAACCCACTAAAACCGCTAAGGTATCTGCCGAGAACATAGACTCTATGTTTGCCTCGGCTCCGCAAAAACAGATGGTACAGATAGCCTCCGAAGCAGCTCGCAACATCGAAAACACGATGTCGGACGTACGATACTATACGATAATAATCAACGATGCAGACGACTTCTATCGGGTACACGACCTCGAATGGCATCTGAAATTCACTTTGTCGTTTGCCTGCCTTATATTTTTCTTTATCGGAGCTCCTCTCGGAGCCATCATCGGCAAAGGCGGACTGGGATTGCCTGCCGTAATATCCATTATTCTCTTTATAATATATTACATCATAAACACTATGGGGCAAAAGATGGCTCGCGAAGGTACTTGGGAAGTATGGCAGGGAATGTGGTTTTCGTCGGCAATACTACTGCCGATAGGCATATTCATCACATACAGAGCGGTGAAAGACACCCGCCTGCTCGAAGCCGATACCTACAAAAAAGTTATTACCTCCGTACGACAGTTTTCTCAGCATCTCCACATAAGACGTCCGAACAGATAGCAACCGAAAACGATACCTTTTTGTACTTGTGGGTTAATTCCTATACGTTTTTATATTTTTACGGGCAGATGTGCCTTTTTGCTCCAATTCAAAATTTTATTGTAATTTTGTAACGATATTACGGCTTTCAAAAGATTCCACAA
>ERZ773065.565-NODE-565-length-20363-cov-4.565639_pt1 | contig 20363 bp, 15 predicted proteins | sample MGYA00580623_ERZ773065 | MGnify/ENA primary metagenome ERZ773065 (study PRJEB29015, sample SAMEA2738017) | human oral metagenome | biome: human oral; feature: human-associated habitat; material: dental | place: China | collected 2047 ... | reverse complement strand
CCGGCGCGTCCGGGCGGGCGGGCCACATCCGCCACCGGAGCCCGAGCGGCGTCCCCCGCCCAACGGCCCGCCCCCACCAGCAGCCGCGCCAACAAAGCCGTGGGCACCCCCGGCCGGCAGACGCCCCGCACAGGCGTCCCGCGGGCCGGCGCGCCCGCCACCGGAACGCGGACCTCGGGAGCGAAAAACGAGACGGCCCGGAAGACGGCGGCGACGAAGGCCAGAACACCGGGCGTATCCAGGCCCGGCACGGCCGAATCGAAGACCCCGACGGCCAGAACCGGCATGCCTAGACCCGGCGCCCCGGCGACCTCCCGGGCCGCAACGGCAGGCGGAACGAAAACCGGGGTACCCCGCGCGGGAACGCCCAACGGGGCCCGCACCGGCGCCGCGTCGGGCAGAAACCCCGGCAAGGCCACGGAGAGGACTCCAGGGGCAGCCGCTGGCAAGACCGCGAAAACACCCGCGAACCGGATCCCGGGCGGAGCCCCCAGGACGGCCGAAGGCACAGCGGCGAAACCAGGCACGCCCACGGGCAAGGAGACTGCCGCAACCGTGAACGGCCGCGTCGCGGAGACCGCCGGGAAGGGGACGGGTGGCGGGACGGCCCGCCAAGCCGGCCGCCAGGCCGAACGGGGCGGAGCCTCGGGCATCGCCCGCCGTCAAGTGGAAACCGGTTCGGCCATCCCGACGACGAAAGGCGCCGCCGCCCGAACCGCGGCCACACGGCCCGTCACCGCAGATCCCGCACCGGAGCCCGCCGTGGCTCCCCGCAGCGGCGGGGCGGCCACCGGCGCGGCCCAAACCCGGCTCCCAAGCCAATCCGCTCCCAGCGTCGTCCGCACCGGCGGCGGGGCCAGTGGCATCGCCCACGCCGCGCCCGTCCAACAGCCCCGGACGGAATCCGGCATCCGCATCGTCGCCGGAGTCTCCGCCCCGCGCGACCGGATACCCGCCGCCGGCCGCCCCGCCACCACCGCGGGAGTCACCGCCCCCAGGCAACGCGTGGACGCCACCGTAGCCGGAGCCCCCGGGAACAACCGAGAAGGAACGAAGGAGATCCCCGAGTAGAACGCCGTAGACAACCGAATACCTCGCCGGCTGGCGGTTTCCCGCGATCACGACGCGACCGAGGGAAACCGCCAGCCGTCTTGTCATTCCACGGCCCGTTCGAAGGATAGGAGAACTGCCTGGACCCCGCCCCGAGCCCCGGGCCCCGGAGAGGAGGGAAGAGCTGGGTGGGCGAGGCTCGTCTAGGGAGAAAAAGCTGCGGTTCGCCGGGGGTGGGAGAGAGAAACCATGGTTCGCTGGGGACGCGATTCGCCAAGGGGAGGAGAAAGCGCTGAAATGCCGCTTATAGGGAAGCGCTCAAATGCCGCCTGCGTCGGCGCCGGCACGCAAGTGAGATCGATCCATTCGGTAGCGTTTCAAAGTATTTAATGTATGTGAATGAACAAGTCGCACGATATGCGGATTACCGTTGATGAAGGTGATATAAGCCACTAAGTAAAGGGACTAAGGTCCTAATAGGGGCGAGGTTCGGCGGGGCCGTTCAAGCGGAGTAATTTACGCAATAGTTCTTGTGCGAAAACCTGCTCGAAATTCGAGGAAAGAGTAGCCTAACCTGACTTTGGTGGCCCGACATCCAGGGCCGGAAGTTGGATAGAGGCTGTGATGATACTTCATGAATGTCCGCTCCGTACGCCGCTGAGGCTTACGCGAGTCGACTTACCCGAAAAGAACATGCTACGCATGCAGGAGCTCGGAGTGCGCCCCGGGACCGAGGCAGTCGTGACACAGCATGCAGGATTCGGAGGCGTCGTCATCAACATCGCAGGATCGCGAGTGGCGGTGGACCACCGTTCCGCACGCAGCATCGAAGCGGAGGTCCTCTCATGAGCTGCCCCAAGTGCCAACCGTCCGAGGCTCCGGCGGGCGGCGTCGCCACGATGACCGGCCGCGAGCCGACCATCGCCCTCGTCGGCAACCCCAACGTCGGCAAGTCCACGCTCTTCAACCGGATCACCGGCGCACGCCAGCGCGCCGTCAACGCCCCGGGCACGACGGTGCAGGTGGCCACCGGCCACTGGCGCGCGGTCGGGGCGCGAGTCCTCGACCTGCCCGGAACGTACTCGCTGATCGCCACGAGCCCCGACGAGCAGGTCGTCACCGACACCGTCAGCGGGGCGCCGGGTTCCGTCACCGATCCGAATGCCGGCCTGGGCGTCGACCTCATACTCGTCATCCTCGACGGAAGCTCGATGACGCGGTCCCTCTACCTCCTCGCCCAGGTCGCCCAAACCGGGCGGCCCGCCGTGGCTGTCGTCACCATGGCTGACGTCGCCGAGCAGAACGGCGAGCCCGTCAACGTCAACGCCCTCGCCAAGAAGCTCGGCATACCGGTGATGGCCTTCGACCCCCGTTCGGGCCGGGACTCCGCCGTCTTGGAGCAGATGATCGCGACCGCCCTCGTGACCCGCCCCCGCGTCAACGGGATCGTCCCCGACCCGAACGCCCCCGGATACTCCGCCGACGCGGCCGCCGAGGCCCTCGCGAGCGCGGGCCTTCCGGAGCGCGGCGAGCGCGAAGACCTCATCGGCGACGCCGGCTGCGGCTGCGGCTGCTCCGATGGCAGCGGGAAGAAATCCGACGGCCAGACGCCCGGCCGCGAGGAGAGCGGCGGGGCAGCCGAGGCCGCGGCAGACGGACGCGCTGCTGCGGCGGGTGAGCGTGAGGCTTTGGCGGGTGAGCGTGAGGCTGCGACCGGTGCCGGGCGGGCCGGTGGCGCCGACGGCGTCGCATCCGGGGCGTCGGCGAGCGCATCGGACGGCCCGGACGCGGCGAGCCCGGTCGCCTCCGACGCAGGCGCGGCCGTCACGACCGTCACGGCCGCCGAATCCGAGATGGACCGCGCGGCCCTCCTCTTCAGCTGGGTGGACGGCGTCGAGGCCTCCTGCCGCGAACACCCGGCCGACCCGGCGCGGCTGTCGCGCTCGGACAAGATCGACCGCGTGCTCCTCAACCCCGTCGCGGGGGTCCTGATCTTCCTCGGCCTGCTGTGGGCGCTGTTCCACGCCGCCGGGGAGTGGGCGAAGCCTCTCCAGGACCACTTCGAGGACTTCTTCGCCAGCGAGGAGGACGGGGCGACCTCCGTCGCCAACGGCATAACCTCGCTGCTCGACAAGGCGGGCATAGGCGGCGGATGGCTCCAAGCCCTCCTGGTCAAAGGCCTGGCCGCGGGCCTCGGGGTCGTCGCCAGCTTCTTCCCGCTCATGTTCGTCATCTACATCGCCTTCTCGATTCTGGAGGACTCGGGGTACATGGCCCGCGCCGCCTTCCTCGGCGACCGGCTCATGCGGCGGATCGGCCTGGACGGGCGCGTCATCCTGCCGCTCATCATGGGATTCGGCTGCAACCTGCCCTCGCTGGCCGCGGCGCGCACCCTGCCGTCGGCGCGCCAACGCCTTGTCACCGTGCTCATCACCCCGTACACCTCGTGTGCGGCGCGACTGACGATCTACCTCATGGTCGCCAGGATCTTCTTCGCCGGGAACGTCGGCACGATCGTCTTCCTCATGCACCTGTTCTCGATCATCATGGTCGTCAGCGGGGCGTGGGTGCTCAAGCACTTCATCACCAAGGACGAACAGTCCGCGCCGCTCATGCTCGTCCTGCCCGCCTACCAGGTGCCGCGCCTGCTGCACATGCTGAAGATGACGCTGCGCCGCTCGTGGGCGTTCGTCACCGGGGCGGGCAAGATTATCGTGGTCATGACGATCGTCGTGTGGATCATGGGCGCGATCCCCATGGGAGCGGGAGGTGAAGGGAAGAAATTCGCCGACAAAGAGCTCGCCATGGAGGACTCCCTCTACGGCAAGACCGCCCAGGTGCTCGTGCCGGTGTTCAAACCCACCGGCTTCGGCGAATGGCACATGACCGGAGCGCTCATGACCGGCTTCGTCGCCAAAGAGACGGTGGTCTCCTCGATCGTCACCTCCTACAACCTCGACCCCGATAAGGACGCCGGCGACGCACAGGACGACGGATCGGACCTCGGCAAGCTCCCCAAGCTCGTCACCTCCTCCCTGAAGGAGTCCGCGGGGGAGGGGCGTGAGGGCCTGGCGGCCTTCGCCTTCATGGTGTTCGTCCTGACCTACACGCCGTGCCTGGCGACGGTGGCCGAGCAGACCAAGCTGATCGGAGGCAAACGGGCGACCCTGGCCGTGGGCGTCCAGCTGGCGGTCGCCTGGGCGTTGGCCGTGGCCGTGTTCCAGATCGGGAAGATCTTCGTATGAACGCCGTGAAGGCCTTCAGACGGGCTCGCGCGGCCGGCGCGCGAGCCCGCGAGGGCGGCCTGCCCGGGGGCGGTGCCGACGAGGCTGGGAGCGGCTTGCCCCGGGACGCCGGAGGCGGCCTGCCGGGAAACGGCGGGCGTGTCGACCGGGGCGGCCGACACGGCCGGCCGGGAGGCGATCGCCCCCGCGTCGAGACGCCCCGGCAGGGCGGCGCATCGACGCGGAGGACCCCCGCGGGCCCGGTCGGCTCGGTGACCGACCGCGTGCTCCGTCAGCTTCGCGAGGGCAGGACCGTCCGTGCCATCGCCGCGACGAGCGGGGTCTCCGAAGTCTTCGTCTCCACGATGCTCGACCACTTCGAGCGGCTCGGCCTACTCGACGAGGCGAACTCGCTGTGCTCTTCCGGCCTCGGAGCCTGCTCGACCACCGAGCTGACCGACGAGGCGAGGGTCGCCTGCGCGGGGTGCCCGCTCGTCATCTAGCGTCTAGCGATGCCGCCGTCTGGCCGTTCGTCGTTCAACCGCGCGTCGTCCAGCCGTTCGGTCGCTCTGCATGAGCGGCCGAGCCGAGCATCGCGGCGTTCGGGATGCTCGGACGCGGGAGGCAGCGCCGGCTGGGGGCCTCCGAACGGTGTGCCGAGCCGGCCGGCGGACCGCCCGACGGCCGCGCCGCCGGGACGCAGGCCGGGCGAACCGATGGGACGCAGGCTGGGTCCGCATGGCGGGCGGGCGCGATGGACGCAGCGCGGAACTGGCACAATGGCGCAATGGACGTGGTGAGCCGAAGGCGCTCCGACGAGCCGGACGGGCTGCTCGGCCGGCTCCGCGAGGCCGTGCGCGGAGAGGTGGACGCCAGTGCGCGCCGCCGGGCCGAATACGCCACGGACGCCTCGAATTACCGGATACCGCCGCGCGCGGTCGTCTGCCCGGCCGACGCCCAGGACGTCGCCGCCGCCCTGGCCGTCGCCCGCGAACTCGGCGTGCCGGTCACGGGGCGCGGCGGCGGCACATCCTGCGCCGGCAACTCCATCGGCCCGGGGATCGTCCTCGACTTCTCCCGTCACATGAACGCCATCCTCGACGTCGACCCCGATTCCCGCACCGCCCGCGTCCAGCCGGGCGTGGTCATGTCCGACCTGCAGAAGGCCGCGGCCCCCTTCGGGCTGCGCTTCGGGCCCGACCCCTCCACGCAGAACCGGGCGACCTTCGGCGGCATGATCGGCAACAACGCCTGCGGCCCCCACGCCGTCGCCTTCGGACGGACCGCGGACAACGTCGACCGGCTGCGCCTGCTCCTGGCCGACGGGCGGGAGATCGCGGCTGGCCCCGACGGCCTGGGCGTGGACGCCGTCGACGGCCTGGCCGAACTCGTCGCAGCCAACCTCGCGGCCATCCGCACCGGCCTCGGCCGCTTCAAACGCCAGGTCTCCGGCTACTCGCTGGAGCACCTCCTGCCCGAGAACGGGCGCGACCTCGCCTCCTTCCTCGTCGGCAGCGAGGGAACCCTGGCCCTGGTCACCGAGGCGACGGTCCGGCTCGTTCCCCTACAGGCCTCGCCGGTGCTCGTCATCCTCGGATATCCGGACATGGCCTCCGCCGCCGACGACACCGTGCCCCTCCTGGCCCATGGCCCGCTGGCCGTCGAAGGCCTGGACGCCCAACTCGTCGACGCGGTCAGGCGGGCCAAGGGCTCCGTGCCCGCACTGCCCGCCGGAGCCGGGTGGCTCTTCGTCGAAGTCGGGGCCGAGGGGGGCGTCGACGCCATGACGAGGGCGCGAGCCCTGGCCGACGCAGCGGCGACCGACGCCGTGGACATCCGCCCCGCCGGGCCCGAAGCGCGGGAGCTGTGGCGTATCCGCGCCGACGGCGCGGGCTTGGGCGGCCGCACCCCGGCGGGCAACCCCGCCTGGCCGGGATGGGAGGATTCGGCCGTTCCGCCGGAGAACCTCGGCGCCTACATCCGCGAATTCGAGGCACTTCTCGGATCGCACGGCCTGGCAGGCCTCCTCTACGGGCACTTCGGCGACGGCTGCTTGCACATCCGCATCGACTTCCCCTTCGAAGCGGACGACGGGCGGCCGAGGTTCCGGGCCTTCATGGAGGAGGCGGCGGACCTCGCCGCCCGCTTCGGCGGCTCGCTCTCCGGCGAGCACGGCGACGGCCGGGCCCGCTCCGAACTGCTCGGCCGCATGTACGGCCCGGAGATCCTCCGCCTGTTCGGCCGGGTCAAAAGCCTGTTCGACCCCGCAGGCGTCCTCAATCCGGGAGTCCTCGTGCGCCCCGACCCCCTCGACGCGCACATGCGCCGCCCGGACGCCCGCCGGATCGAGTACGCGGGAGGCTTCCACTTCGCCGACGACCACGGCGACATGACCCGGGCCGTCCACCGCTGCACGGGCGTGGGCAACTGCCGCGCCAACCGCTTCGACATCGGGATGTTCATGTGCCCCTCCTACGAGGCCACGCGCGACGAGAAGGACGCGACCCGGGGGCGCGTCCGCGTCCTGCAGGAGGTGGCCAACGGCGGCCTGCTCGACTGGACGGCGCCGGGGGTCCTGGAGTCCCTCGACCTGTGCCTGGCGTGCAAAGCCTGCTCGCGGGACTGCCCGACGGGCGTCGACGTCGCCCGCTACCGCTCCGAAGCCCTCTACCGGGCCTACAGGGGCAGGCGCCGGCCGATGACGCACTACACGCTCGGCAACCTGCCCCGCCTGGCGGGCCTCGTCACGAAGGTCCCTGGCCTGGCACGCCTGGCGAACGCGGTCATGGGGATCGGGCCGCTGCGCAGGCTCGGCTTCCGCCTGGCCGGAGTCGACGCCCGCCGGGGGATGCCCGGGTTCGCGACCCGGCGGTTCTCCAGGACCGCCCAGGCCCGCGGGCTCGGCGCGGACGGCCCGCCCGGGCGAGGCCTGGCCGACGGCCGCCACGTCGTCCTGTGGGTCGACTCCTTCTCCGAGACGCTCGACACGCGCGGGGCGAGGGCCGCCGTCGACGTCCTCCAGGCCGCCGGATATACCGTGCTGTTGCCGCCCGGCGAGGCCTGTTGCGGGCTGACCTGGATATCCACCGGCCAGCTCGGCACGGCCAAGAGGAAGCTGGACAGGCTGCTGTCCACACTCGCGCCCTTCGCCGCGAGCGGGGTGCCGATAGTCGGCGTTGAGCCCTCGTGCACCGCCGTCCTGCGTTCCGACCTGGAGGACCTCCTCCCGGACGACGCGAGGGCCCCGCTGGTCAAGGCGATGACGTATACGCTTGCCGAGCTCCTCACGGCCCCCGAGCCCGTCGGGCCCGGCCGGGGATGGCGCATGCCCGACCTCGCGGGCGTGGAGATCGTCGCCCAGCCCCACTGCCATCACTATTCCGTCATGGGGTGGGCCGCCGACGAGGACCTCCTGCGGAAGGCCGGCGCGTCTGTGACGAAGGTTACCGGATGCTGCGGGCTGGCGGGCAATTTCGGCATGGAAAAAGGGCATTACGAGGTGTCCGTGAAAGTCGCCCAGGCCAGGCTCGTGCCCGCCCTGTCCGAGGCCGGCCGCGACGCGGTATTTTTGGCCGACGGATTCTCCTGCCGGACGCAGGCCGGCCAGCTGGCCGGATCGCGGGGGATCCACCTCGCCGAGCTCATACGCGACGGAGCGGAGGCGGCCAGGAGACGGGGAGGAAGCTGATGGAAAATAGGAATAAAGCGCCCCGCCGGGGGAATTCCGATTCGGTAGCTAGTGGAGCGGGTCTGCCGTGGGCTACCCTAGGAGCATCACGCATTGTTTCTTGAAGGAGGTCCCGCACGATGGCGCTTTTTGCCCTGTCAGGCGGCCGCATTGTGCCAGCTCAGGCAGTCGAGCTAGACGGCACGTCTGCGACGGAAGTGTTGGGCGCGCTTCGCGAGCGCGCCCTCGACATTGTGGGCGTGCCGCTGTTTCCCATCGTGTGGGAGCAGGCCGACCGGCAGCCCGGAGAGTCTCACCTGCTCACCATGGACTCCGCCGGCAACACCGTCATCGTCAGCATACGCGCGCATTTCTCCGCAGTGAGCCTCTTCGAGGCTCTGAGCCTGGCCGGGCGCTACTCCAGCATGTCCCGCCGCGAGATCGTCGCGATGTACCCGGGCGGCCAGGCCGCCTTCGACTCGGCCTGGCAGACGTTCCGGGAATCCTCGCCGGCCACGGCGTCGGCGGGAGCCCGCATGGTCGTCGTGACGCTGCGCGCCGACGACGACCTCTTCCCCGTCATCACGACGCTCTCCGAGGGCGTCCGGGTCCTCGAGGCGCGCGTCTACGGTTCGGGGACCCAACGGTATCTCAGCGTGGACCTGCCACAAGCGCGCCGTCAACAGCACGACCGACGCCCGGACCGTGGCCCCCAGGCCGGCCGCTGCGCCCGCGGTCGCGGGGGACCTCCCGGCCGGCCCGGCGCCCGTCGCGCCCCGGGCGGCCGCGGGCAGATCGCGGGTTCCGGCCCACGTCCACCTCGACCGCTCCCGGCCGCTCGTCCGGGTCGAGGAGAGTGCGACCCCCGAGCAGGCCGGCGACGACAGGCGAATGGACTCCGGGCCCGTGGAGACCGGAGACAAGCGCCGACGCCGCTCACGTCCGCGTGAGTCCCACGTCTCCGCTCCGCGGGAGGCGACGGCGCCCCGCTCTCTCGGCAACTCCCCTCTCGGCAACTCCGCGGCCGCCCTCCCAGAGCCCGGCCGCGCCGCGCCGTCGAACGGAGGCCCCGGGCGGGGCCGCGAGGGCAGGAGGGCGGCGAAGCTGACGCCTGTCTCTCCGGCCTCGGCTCCCTCGGCCCCCCAGACGTCCGCCTCCTCCGCGCCCCAGGCGTCCTCGTCGCCGGCGGCCGCCCCGGCCAGGCCCGCCTTCGACTCCTCGAAGATCCCGGTGATACCGGCGTGGCGCCTGGAGAACGAGAAGGAGCGCGACACGCCGAACTACATATACGCGATGCGCCAGCAGCAGGTCACCCGCGTGCGCACCGAACAGCTCCTGTGGGAGAAATCAGCGCCCAAACGCGACTCCTCGGCCGGAAGGGCGGAGGCGAACTCCGAATCGATGGCGGCATCGGCCTCCGAGGACGCCGTCAAGCGGGCGGCCGAACGCGAGATCCTCTCGCCCGCCGGACGACTGCTCGCCATCGCCAGCCGCAACAGGACCCCCTTGAGCCTGTCGATCGAACGCGAAGGCGCGAGGCCGGCCGCGGCCAAGCTCACCGCCTGGGGGACGCTCATCGTCGGCCGGGCGTCGTTCACCGACCCCTCCCAGGCGGCGTCGGAGGCCCTCGGCGGCATCGAAGTCGACGGCTGGCGGGCATGGACCGCCTCCGACGGCCGCAGCCTCGACGACCTCTGACTCGCCCGCACCCGACCCCTGCCCGGCATCCCGGACGGCAGCATCTCACCCGCTGCGACCACCGCCGATCTCACCGTCGGCAGCACGATCGACGCGTCGAAGCGCGCTCACGCCATCGCCGTTACGCGCCGTTTCACGCTTCCACGCGCCGTCTATCGCCTCCCGCGCGCCGTCGCGCCTCGGCGCCCCGACCCCGTCGAAGCGCCGCGTCGTCTCCGGGCCGTTACGGCCGAGCACGTAGGCCCTCACGAAACGGGCGATTTCGCCGAAGGCACGTTCGCGCACGTCGCGGCGGGAGAGGGTGACGTCGTGAACGGCGTCCTCGAGCTTGACGAGCGTCGTGTGAGCGCCCAGGTCGGGGACCCGCTTCCAGATTTGCGCGACGTCCAGAACCGAGTCTGCGGCCCGGAAGCCCTCTGTCCACGTCTCGCCGGTGATCGAGCGGGCGGAGGTGAGGACGAGGACCGGGCAGTCGATGGCTAAGCCGCCGCTGACGCGGGCGTGCCCCGCCAGTATCGCCGAGAGCCAGCCGGCGCGCACCGGTGCGCCCGTGCCCGTGCGGAATGCCGGGTCGGGGTTCCACCCCGTCGTCCAGAACGGATCGTCCGAATCCTCGCCGCGGGCCTGAGGGTCCGGGCCGTTCGCGGCGGCGCCGGTTGCGCGGGCCGTGGCGGCTGCGGACGCGTCGGCGGAGTCCGGGTCGCCGTCTCCGGCGGCAGGCGGGCGCCACGCGGTGATCGCCCGCTGGTAGAAGTCGCCGTCGCCGGAGGGGATGACCGAGGCGGGGGAGAGCCGGGCGAGCATGTCCACGACGGGGGCCCCGATCTGCCGGGCCATCGTCGAGCCGTGGTACTCCAGCCACGGGGCGTTCAGGACGAGCCCCTGGGCTGCGCCGGGGTGGCGGTCCGCCCACAGCGCGACGACGAGGCCTCCGGTCGAATGCCCGTAGATGACCAGGGGCAGGCGGCCGCGGTGCTCCTCGTAGACGAGGTCGGTGCAGGCGTGGATCTCCTCGTCGTAGGAGGCGAGGTCGCGGATGAACCCGAAAGTCTGCCCCTCGCGCAGGGACCTCCCGTACTTGCGCAGGTCGACGGCGTAGAACCGCCCGCCGGCCGCTGAGACGGCCCGGGCGAGCTCGACCTGGTAGAAGTAGTCGTTCCAGCCGTGGATCGCCAGGAACACGAAGTCCGGGTGCTGCCGCAGGGGCCGGCCGGGCCCGCCCATCGCCGGGTCGTCCTCGGGGACGTGGACGACGACGGTCGTTGCGACCGGGCCCTCTTCGTCCGGGTGCAGGTCTATGGTGCGTGACATGAACCCTGGGCCGAGGATGTCTCGGTCCCATGCTGCGCGATCCTTCATGCGCCTATCGTGCCACGGCCGGGGCGGGTACGGCCCCGGCAGGGCTTCCCGGCCCGCCGATCAGTTCAGGGATGCGAGGAACTCGGAGACGATGCTGGAAACTTGGTCGTTCTCCACGAGGAAGCCGTCGTGCCCGTGGCGGGAGCGGACCGTGCGCACCCCCGTCGCCCCGGGCAGCGCGTCGGCCAGGCGGCGCATGTCCGCCGGGTAGAAGAGCCGGTCGGAGTCGACTGCGACGACGAGCGCGGGCATCCTCATCTCGGCCAGGACGGCGTCGACGCCGCCGCGCCCCCGTCCGATGTCGTGCGTGATGAAGGCCCGGGAGATCGTCAGATAGGAATTGGCGTCGAAGCGCAGCGCGAGCTTGTGGGCGTGGTAGTCGAGGTAGCTCTGGACGGCGAAGCGCCCGCCGTGGAGGGGATCCTCGCCTCTCTGGGGCGAGCGGCCGAATCGCGTGTCGAGCTCCGAGGCGCAGCGGTATGACAGGTGCGCGATCTCGCGAGCCAGCCCCAACCCCTGGGAGGGGCCGTCGTCCTCGGGCGCGTCGTAGTAGTTTCCTGCCCGCCACTTCGGGTCGCCCTGGATGGCGCAGATCTGGAAGTGGGCGTAGGCCACCTGTTCGGCGGTGGAGGCCGGCCCGGCGACCAGGACCGCGATGGAGCCGACCCGCTCCGGATAGGTCGCGCCCCACTCCATGACGCGGCTGCCGCCGAAGCTGGCCCCCGCCACCATCGCCCAGCGGGAGATCCCGAAGAGGTCGGCGAGCTTGGCTTCGGCCGCGCACATGTCGCGGATGGTGATCTCGGGGAAGCGCGGCCCCCACGGGGCGCCGTCGGGAGCGGGCGACGCCGGGCCCGTCGAGCCCTGGCAGCCGCCGAGCACGTTCGGGCAGACGACGAAATACCGGTCCGTGTCGATCGCCAGGCCCGGCCCGACGACGTCGTTCCACCACCCGTCCTCTCCGCTGCGGCTCGTCGCGTGCGAGTCCCCCGTCAAAGCGTGGCACAGGAGCACGGCGTTGGAGGCGTCGGCGTCGAGGGAGCCCCAGGTCTCGTAGGCCAGCCGGACGGCGGGCAGACGCCCGCCGAGCTCGAGCTCGAGCGGACCGATGTCCGCGAACTCGCGCTCGCCGGGGTCGTCTCCTTCCCCCCAGGCGCCCGTGACCGGGACGGTCAGGCGGGGGGCGGGGCGGTAGCCGGTGTCGAAGTCTCGGATCGGCTCGGCGTCCGTCACCGGGTCGAGCGGGGCGTGCCCGACGAGGAAGCTGGGCGATTCGGGGGTCATCCGGTTCTCCTGGTCCGCTTGGCACGCCGCCGCTATTCGGCGGCGGACGCCGCCTTCGAGCTGGCCGCGGCGAGCGCCTGGTCGAGGTCGGCGATGATGTCGTCGATCGTCTCGATCCCGATCGAGAGCCGGACGGTGCCGGGGGTGATGCCCGCCGCCGCGAGCTCCTCGTCGTCCATCTGCGAATGCGTGGTGGAGGCCGGGTGGATGGCCAGCGATCGCACATCGCCGATGTTGGCCAGATGGGAGAACAGCTCGAGGGATTCGATGAAGGCCTGGCCCGCCGGGCGTCCGCCGGCGATCTCGAAGGTGAAGACCGAGCCGGCGCCCTTCGGCGCGTATTTGCGGGCGAGCTCGTAGTACGGCGAGGAGACCAGACTGGAGTAGCGGACCGACTCGACGGAAGGATGCCGGTCGAGGAACTCCGCCGCCGCCTTCGCGTTGGCCAGGTGCCGTTCGACCCTCAGCGAGAGGGTCTCCAGGCCCTGGGCCAGGAGGAAGGCGTTGAACGGGGAGACGGCCGCGCCCGTGTCGCGCAGCAGGACGGCGCGGATCCGGGTGACGAAGGCCCCCGGCCCGATCGACGCGAAGGACAGGCCGTTGTAGGAGGCGTCCGGTTCGGTCAGCAGCGGGAATTTGCCGTTGGCCCAGTCGAAGTCGCCCTTTTCGATGATCGCGCCGCCGATCGAGGTGCCGTGGCCGCCCAGGAACTTAGTCGTCGATTCGACCACGATGTCCGCGCCGTGGTCGAAGGGGCGGACGTTGTAGGGGGTTCCGATCGTGTTGTCGACGATGAGCGGGACGCCGTTGGCGTGGGCGATGTCGGCGAGGGCCTCCAGGTCGAGGAGGTCGCCCTTGGGGTTGGGGATCGTCTCGCCGTAGAGGGCGCGGGTGCGGTCGTTGACGAGCACCCGCCAGCTCTCCGGATCGTCGGGATCCTCCACGAAGCGTACCGTGATGCCGAATTGGGCCAGCGTGCTCTTGAACAGGTTGTACGTGCCGCCGTACAGGGAGGGGGAGGAGACGATTTCGTCGCCCTGCTGGGCGACGTTGAGGACGGCGTAGAGTTCGGCGGCCTGGCCGGAGGCGACGAGCAGGGCAGCGGCCCCTCCTTCGAGCGCGGCCAGGCGCTCCTCGACGACTGCCTGGGTCGGATTGGTCAGGCGCGTGTAGATCGGTCCGAGCTCGGTCAGGGCGAAGCGGTCGGCCGCGGACTCGGTGCTGGGGAAGACGTAGGAGGTCGTCTGGTAGATGGGGAGGGCGCGGGCTCCGAAGTCGGAATCGGGGGTTTGGCCCGCGTGGACCTGGAGGGTCTCGAAGCCCCACTGGTTGTCGGTCATTTCTCTTCTACTCCTGGAATGTTGTTCGTCAGGAGCGGGCCGCGGGGCGCAGGGGAAGGCAGCCGGGCGCGGTGCGCAATGCTCCGCGGGGTGCTGCTGTCAGTTCTGCTGTCCATTCAAGCCCGCACAGACTGCTGGGGTGGGCTTGCAGCGCGCGTCGTCCGGACCGGGCCGGTGAGTCGCACGCTAGATGGGCATTCGCATGAACATGGCACTCAGCATAAGGGGTCGGGCGAGCCTTGGCAAAACCCTCCGGCCCTCTCGCACTAGGGGGGTGGCGTGCGAGAGGGCCGGAGGGCGGCGGTGTCCATGGGCGGGCCCGGGGAGCGACGCGGCTCCGGGCGATGCCCCGCTACCCGGTGAACGCTTCCGCGGTGGACACCGCCTGCGAGGCGAGGCCGGGAAGCGTTGTCGACTCCGCCTGGTAGTTGAGGACCGCGATGGCGTTGGCCGGCGAGTAGTCCAGGCCCGAGGGGCGCCGGTCGACCGTCGTGTGGGCGTCGGTGATGAGCGTCACTGGGAAGCCCCGGTAGAGGGCCCCGTTGAAGGTCGAGCGCACGCAGTTCTCGGTCAGGGCTCCGCACAGCACGATGCGGTCGGCGTTCAGGCGTTCGAGGACCTCGCCGAGGTCGGTGTCGGCGAAGGCGTCTCCGAAGCGCTTGTCGACGATGGGCTCGCCGTCGAGGGGGGCGAGCTCGGGCACGATCTGCCAGCCGGGGGACTCGGCGCGCAGGCGTGCGTTCTGGTGACGCACCCAGACGACCGGGATCCCTTTGGCGCGCGCTCGGTCCACGAGGGCGGCGATGTTCGCGACGACGTCGTCGCGCCGGTACGCGGCGGCGACGACGTCGACCTGGACGTCGACCACGAGGAAGACCGGGCTGTCGGCTGCCTTGTTCTTGTGCATATTCGACTCCTCCAATCGCCGGGACCGACGGAATCGGCCCACTGATGCGGGATATGAGACGAGTCTAACATTTTACGCTTCCGTAGCCCAGGCGTCGCGGCCCGCGGGCGGGCGGATTGCACCGATGGCGCGGGAATGGCGGTGGGCGCGGGCGCGTCGCGGACGGCGATCGGAGCCGAGTCGGGGCGGAGGCCATCGCCTTGTCCTGCGGCGGAAAACCGGGGTTCCCGGGCCGCGGCCATGTGAAGGGCTAGCATAGACGAGGCGGATGTGACAAATGTTAAGCGTGTTGGTTTCGTGACGAAACTGTTATACGGTGTGATTGTTGTGAAGGCTGATAAGTCAAGTGCGACACGCCGGAGGCGCGTCGTCCGCTTGTCGGGTGACGGCCTTCCTCAAGAGAAAACCGGAGGACACGTGCGGAATCGCAGAATCAACCAGGGCATCGTGGCGGCCACCGTCGTCGTCTGCGCGGCGAGCGGCCTCGGGGCGCCCTCGAACGCAGACGACGGCGGCGACGACTCGCTCGAACGGGCGCAGCGCGCCGAGCAGCGGACGGCGTCGGGCGTGGCGGCGACGGAAACGCGCCTGACCGAGCTCAGCGCGAAGGCGAATCGGCTCAAACTCACCGCGGCTCAGGCCGAGGCCGAGTCGATCACCGCTCAGCAGGAGCTCTCGACGTCGATCAGCAAGGCCGTTGAGGCCCAGGAGGCGGCGAATGCGGCGGAGGCCAACCTCGCGCAGGCCCGCAGGCGGATCGGCAGGCTCGCGCGCGAGAGCTACCGCGAGGGCTCCTCGCCTCTGAAGGGGGCCAGGCTGGTGGGCGGGACGAAGACGGCCGCCGAGGCGTACAAGCGCGCCAGGGCCTACCGGATTCTCGCCAATAAGACGAACCGCGACGTCAGCGCGTTCGAGAATGCGCGCGCGAATGCGGTGACCCTTCAGAAGGCGGCCGACCAGAAGGCCAAGGAGGAGTCCGCGAAGGCCTCCCAGGCTCAGCAGGCGGTCGCCGAGGCGTCGCAGGCCTCGACGAAGGCCCGGAGCGAAGTCGAGTCCATCGCTCAGGAGCGCAACGCCCTCGTCTCCCGACTCGCCGCCCAGAAGGGCGTGACCGCGGAGCTCGTCAAGCAGCAGCGGGAGCAGAAGGAGGCGGCCGCCGAGTCGAAGGCCGAGGCCGAGCGTCAGGCCGTCGTCGTCGCGGCGCAGAAGAAGGTGGAGGCCGAAGCGCAGGCTGAAGCGCGCAAGCAGGCCGAAGTGCAGGCTGAGGCGCAGAAGCAGGCTGAGACGCAGAAGCAGGCTGAGACGCCCGCGCCGGCCGATTCACAGGCCGACGACTCGCAGACTGCCTCGGATCCCGCGGGTGGCGGGCAGGATGGACAGTCGAAGACCGGGCAGGACGGACAGACGGAACCCGAGCAGTCCGAGCGCACGGAGGGGAAGCAGGCCGAGCAGGCGCAGCCCACCGCTTCCGCGCAGCCGACGCCTGCTCAGCCGAAGCCATCCCAGACGCCTACGCCGACGGCCCAGCAGACGCAGTCACAGCAGGCGCAGGCCGCATGGCGTGCCCAGCAAGCCCAGGCGGCCCAGCAAGCCCAGGCCGCATGGCGCGCCCAACAGGCCCAAGCCGCCCGACAGGCCAGGCAGCAGGCCGAGCAGGCTCAACGGGTCCAGCAGGCGCAGGCGGCTCAGCGCGCTCAGCAGGCGCAGGCCGCATGGCGTGCTCAGCAGGCTCAGCGCGCGCAGCAAGCCCAGGCCGCATGGCGCGCTCAGCAGGCGCAGGCGGCGCAGCAGGCCAGGCAGCAGGCCCAAGCCCGCCAGTCCGCGGGATCGGGACTGGGCAGCCAGGTGGTCGCCTACGCGCGGCAGTTCGCCGGGGTCCGCTACGTGTGGGGCGGGGTCTCGCCGGTGACCGGTTGGGACTGCGTCGGGTTCACCAACTACGTCTACTCGCATTTCGGGCGCAGCACCCCGAGGAGAACGGGCAGCTCGGTCAACCAGTTCTGGAAGGGCTACACGATCGTCCCCGCCTCCCAGCGCCAGCCGGGCGACCTCATGTGGTGGCCGGGACACGTCGGCATCTACACGGGCAACAACATGCACATCGCGGCCTGGAACCCGAGCATGGGCACGCAGGAGCGCGCCGTGTGGGGCAGCCCGGTGTACATGCGCATCGTGTGACGGGCCGAAACCCCAGTGAAGCTCTCGTGCGGTGACGGGGTCCTCCTCTGCGGCGACCGCCGGCACTGGACGGCCGGCTCCGCCGAACGCGGCGCCGACGCCGGCCCGCCGCGGCCACCGTCACCGCGCGAGTTGAATGGATGAGGGCCCCGATTCCGGGGCCCTCATCGCTGTTCGACATCAGGCCGCCGGCCGGATCCCGCCGGCCCCGGCGCCGTGGCATCCCCTGGCCTGCGGCGGCGAGCAGCCGGTCAGTAGTGTTCGTCGATGGCCCGCTGGAACGACGTGCGGATCTCCTCCTCGGCTTCCTCGCGACCCACCCAGTGGGCGCCCTCCACGGACTTGCCCGGTTCCAGATCCTTGTACACCTCGAAGAAATGCTGGATCTCCAGGCGGTGGAATTCGGAGACGTCATCGATCTCCGTGCGCCACGAGGCGCGCTGGTCGCCCGCGGGCACGCACAGGACCTTGTCGTCGCCGCCGTGCTCGTCGCGCATGCGGAACATGCCCAGCGCCCGGCACCTGATGACGCAGCCCGGGAACGTCGGCTCCTCCAGAAGCACCAGAGCGTCCAGGGGATCGCCGTCCTCTCCGAGCGTGTCGTCGATGAACCCGTAGTCGTCCGGGTAGCGGGTCGAGGTGAAGAGCATGCGATCCAGGCGGATGCGGCCCGTCTCGTGGTCGAGCTCGTACTTGTTGCGATTGCCCTTCGGGATCTCGATGGTGACGTCGAACTCCATGATGTTGCTGCTCCTTTGTAGCCAAGGGGTGCGGGCACAACGAACCGTCGCTTCCGTGGGAGACTGTCACCGTGAAGAAGATGACGCGGACGGCGATTGCGGCGGCGATGCTCCTCTCAGGCGGTTACGTCGTTGCTGATGCCTACGATCTTACCCCGGGGTTTCTCACGGTGCGCGATCGCGAACCCGATCCCCAACCGTATCCGACGGTCTCGCGAGCGATCACGGGACCCCCTCGCCTACCCGCGTGGAACGCGAAGGCGCCACAACCCGATTCCGCCGCCGTAGGCAAAGCGGTGACGTCATTCGCCTCCGATCCGCGCGTCACCGGCCACGTGAGCGTCAAGGTCGTCGACGCGGCAACCGGGAAGACCATCGCCGAACACGAGCCCGACGCCGCCCGGACTCCGGCCTCGAACATGAAGATCGTGACGGCCGCCGTCGCCCTGCGCGTCCTCGGGCCCGCGACGACCCTGCCGACGACGGCGCGCCTGCAGGGAGGGACGATGTACCTCGTCGGAGGGGGAGACACCCTGCTCGCTGCCGGCGCCGGCTCGCCCTCGGCCGTCAAGGGCCGCGCGGGGCTCGACGACCTGGCCGAACAGGCCGCCGCCAAGGCGCGCGCGGCCGGCGTGACGAACGTCGAGCTCGCCGTGGACTCGACCCTCTTCCAGGGGCCCGTGCGCCAGCCGGAGGTCAGCGGGGCCAACACCGGGTTCATCATGGAGATGCGCCCCCTGGCGGTCATGCAGTCCCGCAACCAGGCCGGCGCCTACACCCCGAACCCCGACCTGTCCGCCGGGCAGGCCTTCGCCGCCGCGCTGAGCAAGCGCGGCATCGCCGTCACAGCCGTGAACAGGGCCTCCTCGCCCGCGCCGGCCTCCGCCAAGGAGATCGGAAAGGTGCAGTCGGCGCCCGTGCGCGACCTCGTCGACTTCGCCCTGACGGAGTCCGACAACACGACGGCCGACGCGCTCGGCCACCTCGTCGCAGCCAAATCGGGCGAAAAGCCCACGTTCGACGGCGCGGGCCGGGCCACCGTCGCCGAGCTGAAGAGGATGGGGCTGGACACCAAGGGAGTGGTCGTCGCCGACAATTCGGGGCTCTCCGCCTCGAACCGGCTCAACGCCGCACTCCTGACCGAGATCCTCAAGCAGGCAGGCTCGTGCGACAAGTGCAGGCTCGCCGCCCTGGCCTCCGGGCTGCCCGTCGGCGCCCTGACCGGCACGCTCGACGACCGGCTCAACGGGACCGTTGCCGCCGGCCGCGTCCGAGCCAAGACGGGGACCCTGGCTGACGTGACCTCCCTGTCCGGCTACGTCCAGACGTCCAAGGGGCGCCTCCTCGTCTTCTCGATCCTCGTCGGCGACCTCAAGGAGGGAACCCTCGCCCAGGGCAAGGCGGCGGTGGACTCCTTCGCCGCCAGCCTGGCCGCCTCCTAGCCCCGTCGCCCCCGAGCCTGAGCGCCGAGGCTCTGCTCACGGGAGGAGCGGCGCGCGGGGGCCGCGGAGCGCGGCCGGGAACCGTCCCGCGCGGGCGCGCGGATTTCGCCAGGCGTGGATTGCCCCGCGGCGGATGGCACGCCCGACTGCGGGCGGGATACCGTAGGGGGCATGGCCAGGATCAATCCGGATACGGCGCGTAGAGTCGCGCGATGGATGTCAGGCGCGGGCCCGTCCGTGACGCCGGCGGACGCCCGGGCGACGGTCGCCCAGCTGCGCGCCCAGGCCGCGCGCGCCCCGATGATCGTCGCCGACGTCACCGGTCTGGACGAGGCCGCCCGGACCGCGGCGCGGGTGCCCGTGATCGTGGTCGACCGGCCCGGCTGGGCCAAGGCCGCCGCACAGCTCGCCGGAGACGTCATCGGCCCCTACATGGGCTCCGGCTCCGGCCCGCTGGCCGACGCCATGGCCTCGGCCGAGATCGCCGTCGGCGTGTCGGCCGTCGCCATGCGGGTGCTCGGCCAATACGACCCCTTCTGGGCCGGCCCGCAAGGCGCAGGCCCGCTCCCCGGCGGCGCGGCCTCGCTTCAGGAGCCCGCCGTCGGACGGCTCCTGCTCGTCGCCCCCAACGTCCGGGCCTTCGGCGCCGCATACTCCCTCGACCGGCAGGACCTGGCCCTGTGGATCTGCGTCCACGAGCTCACGCACGCCATCCAGTTCGCCGCGGCCCCCTGGCTGACCGACTACATCCACTCCCGGGCCAGGGCCCTGCTCGAACTGGTCGAGGCCCCCGAGCGGCCCTTCACCTTCGACTCCGGCCCCGGCGCCGATCTCACCGCCCTCATGAGCCTGCTCGAAGGCCACGCGGAATTCGTCATGAACGAGGTGCCCATCGCCCGGATGCCCGGCAAGAGGCACCTCATCGACGCCATGAAGGCGCGCCGCGAGGCGGGCAGCCCCATCGCCGCCTTCCTGCAGAGGGCTATCGGCCTGGACCTCAAGAGCGCCCAATACCGCGACGGGGTCGCCTTCGTCCGCGAGGTGGTCCGCCAGGCGGGGCACGAAGGCCTGAACGCCGTGTGGACGAACCCGCTCTTCGCCCCCAGCCTCGAAGAGATCGCCGCGCCCTCCGCCTGGATCAGGCGGGTCGTGGGCGCCTGATGGCAGGCCCTCATCGCGCGCTCGCGGAGACTCGCAACGCGGTCGAGTCGGCCTTCCGGGATGCGGGGATCGACGCCGGCTCGCGCGTCCTGCTGGCCGTCTCCGGGGGCTCCGACTCCATGGCGCTGGCCCAGGCCGCGCTCTTCGTCGCCTCGCGGGCCGGAGTGCTGGCGGCCAGCCTGACGGTCGACCACGGGTGGAGGCAAGATTCCCCGGACGAAGCCCGAGCGACCCGCGACCGCCTCGCCGGGCTCGGCGCCGACCCCGCCCTCGTCGTGAGGCTCGCCTCCGGCGCGCGCCGCGGGCCGGGAGG
>ERZ773065.561-NODE-561-length-20438-cov-17.210371_pt1 | contig 20438 bp, 8 predicted proteins | sample MGYA00580623_ERZ773065 | MGnify/ENA primary metagenome ERZ773065 (study PRJEB29015, sample SAMEA2738017) | human oral metagenome | biome: human oral; feature: human-associated habitat; material: dental | place: China | collected 2047 ... | reverse complement strand
CGACGAGCCTGCAGCAGCGGTGGTGGACCTGGAATAGGAGGCTCGCTCCCCCACGCATCGACCGCGATGCCATGGCGAGCGTGCTGGCGACCCAGGATTTCACCCGCACATCACTCGTTTCACTGGCCATGCCGCGCAACGCGGGCCAGGGCCGTTTGAGTTCGCGCCGGATCCCGGCCCACGAGGGCCGTCTGCGCATCAGCGGCGTCGAGGGCGCCGAAGCGACCCGCATCTTCTCGCGCCTCATGGCCCTATCCGCATACACGAACGTCGGCTCACACACAAGCTACGGCATGGGCGTCATAGACGCCGTGGCCGCATAACCAATACAGATTCAAGGAATTACCATGAGAAACAAACGCCATATCATCGCTCTAAGCATCATCATCGCAGTCGCACTTATCGTTGTCATATTGACTTTTAATTGTGTCAATATTTCCGAGGACCGACGCTGGGTTGACTTGGCACGAACATTCCTATATCCCCTGAGCTGCACTGTCATTGGTTCAGCCATCCTTACCTACGCAGGACTTGAAATATCAGACAAGGTCCTCGAAAACTATAATAAACGAATCGGGTACGGCCTAAGTAATAGACAAATCTACTTTAAGGGAAACCCGAAACAAATTTTAGAAATCAAGGAGGACCTCCAGGTTTCCAATCTTATCAAGTCCGAAAACTACATGGACTCAACTATCGCCGTCTACGAGGCCGACATTGCAATTCTCTGCATCAAAGAAGAGCCAACAAAGAAAAGTGAAGAAGAACCCACAAAGAAAAGTGAGCAAAATACAAACAGCCCTAATCAAATGAGCGATTCGAAGGAAATGACGAAGTGGGAGAAAGAAGCGCACGATCAAGTCACCGCCTTGAAAGCCACACTAACTCCACAACAAGCGCTCATCGTCTACACGGATGGCTGGTTACACGATGACACTAAGGCTGAGATTAATAATCGCCCGTTCTCACTTCTTGTTAATTTCAGGGGTCGAATCGTTACCGACATTCATTCACTCCTGACGACTCTTCCTCCACGGAATGACAACTAGTAGGGAAGGCCATATGTCCAACACCCTCGTCATGCTGCAGACGAACAGCAATCAGCCGTTTATCTTCTCCTCGCCTCGCCTGCGCGAGCAGATCGGAGCTTCCTTCGAGGTCACGCTCCTGTCCCGCTGGGTCCAGGAGGCCGCTTTCGACCTGAAGCTTCCCTCCGTCACGACCGACGAGAAGGGAAAGAAGGTTCTCCCCTCCTCCTTCTGGGTCTCGGATTCCTCGGGTAAGGTGATCGTCCGGTTCACTGAGGACGACGGCGTCCCCGAAGCCCTTGCGCGGACCCTGATCAGGGAGGTGACGCTCCGGGCGCTCACCGACGCCCCGGGCCTCGACGTGACTGGAGTGTTCATCCCCACGGACCAGAAGCGGGTCGTGGCCACCGACCTGGACAGGCTCGATCGCGAGTTCAGCGCCTACTCACTGAACCGCCGCCCGGCCGCCGCGCGCTTCCCACAGTTCCCGTACCTCATCAGGGGCGACGAATCGGCGCTTCCCGCCTCGGCATCGCTCCACGATCTGAATCTCATTCAAGACCCACTGGAACCGAACAACTTCGATGAGAAGTCGTCTCTTTCCCTACCGTCACGAGTGAAACGCGCGTTCGCGACAACATCACGACGGCAGCAAATCGAGGATGTCAACCGGCGCCTTGCGATACAAGGCAAGAAGCTCACCCACGACCCGGAGCTTAATCCAACGAAGCTGGCAGCCGCATTCCAAGATGGCGAGGAGTCTGAGGACGCCAAGACCATGTTGTCGTCGGTCGGAGTCGTCCATATTGACGGTAACGGCGTCGGCGCGATCATGCGTGATCTCGGATGTGCCCATCGTGCGGTCCAGAAAGTTGGAGTCAGCACGACATCTGATGAGGAAACCGCTGAGGAAAGCAAAGGTTTGCAGTCGTTCATCATGGAGGTGAACCGCAGACTCGACGATGTCGTGAAGGACGCCATCGCACTTTCGTGGTACTACGTTCAGGAACTGACTCCAGATACAGTCCTTCCCATCGTGCCCGTTCTAGTGGGCGGCGACGACGTCACGGTCTACACGGACGGGCGATACGCGATTCCCTTCGCTGAGGCTTACATCCGCCACTACGAGCGCCTCACCTGCGAGGACGACCTTCTGAGGGAACTCGCCGTCATCGCGGATGCACCAGAACCGGGTCCGCTCACGGCCTCGGCGGGCGTGTCCGTCGTCGGCCGTAACTTCCCCTTCCACATCGCCTACGACCTGGCAGAGGGCCTAGTATCGCGCGGGAAGAAGCTCGGCAAACAGAATGGGCAAGCCCCCTGTTCGACGATCGACTTCCACGTCCTGCGCGACGCGACTGTCCTCGACCCGGATGAAACGTTGGACGAGTACAAGGGCCGCGTCCAACGTCCCTTCCTCGTCGGCCACTACGCGCCGGAGCGGATCGGAGGAGCAACCACGGCCTCGGCTGCCGAAGGAGCGCCACAAGCACAGGATCAGTGGAAGCGGATCCTCCAGGCGGTCGCCGCCTTCGATGGTAAGGACCCGGATTCCCCCGGCAAGACGGTCGGTGATCCGTTCCCGCGTGCCCGCGCCAACCGCATCATCAAGCTCCTCGCGGAAGGCAAGGAAGAGCAGGCCGCAACAGAGTGGGGCGACGCGCTACAGAATGCCCCCGGTGCTGGACTCCTTGCCCAACAGTTGAAGCTTCTCCCACCTCACTCGTCGAGCTCCGATGAGGCTGGCGAATCCCTCGAGCAGATCAAGTGGCTCCTGGACCTGATCGACCTGTCCGAGAACTTGCCCGACGGGTTTATCACTTGCCGGTTAGCCCGAGACGCCAACGGCCAGATAGCTTGCGACGAAGCGTTAGGCGCGACCACCGCAGGAGGTGCCAAGTGAGCGCTGAAACTACGACGAGTAGCATCACCCCCGCAAGCGGTCATGTCACCATCGTGTTCACGTCCGACTGGGGCGTGTCCACGGGCGTGGGCCAGGCGGGGCGCACACACTCAACAATCGAGCGCAGCAACGGCAAGCCGGTCGTGCGCGGCACGGTCATCACAGGTGTTCTGCGAGAGCAGGCGATGCTGGCGGCGAAGGCCCTCGACGGGCAGAAGGACGGGACGTGGACCAGTTTTGCCCTGTGGCTCTTCGGCCAGGACCCCAACAGCGAGCCGGGCTCAACTCCCCACCCGCGTCACGTTCTCTTCTCGGATGCGACCCCGGCCTCGTCGATCCCGGTCCACGACACGGTGTCCCTCTCCATCGACCCCGACACGGGGACGGCGCGCGACCAGTTCCTGCGCTTCACGGAGCGCGCGGCAGCCGGCGTCCTCACGGGCACGTTCACCCTCATCGACGAGGTCGGGGGGCCTCTCTCCGTTCAGGCGACGATTGAGGCCGCGCACTTCCTCCTGGGGGTCGCAGGCCTCATGGTCCGAGGCATCGGCTCGGGCCGCAGCGGAGGCGACGGCGAGTGCACGGTCCTCGTGACCAACCACGAGGTTGAGGCACGCGCCGGGCAGTCCACGTCCAAGATCGTCGCCTTCGCTTCGTCATGCGCGCAGGAGCTGAGGACGAGCCTCAAGGAGCTGGCACAGTCTCTCGAGCCCGGCGTTGTCAGCGCGCTCCCCGCCCCGCAGCGCAGCACACAACACCAGGTCGGGACCATCGACGGTTCCGCAGCGCAGCACGGCGGCGGGCACCACCTGATCCTCGACCTCACGCTCAACTCGTCCATCGTGTCCTACGAGGTCCCCTTCTCGAATGAAATCCGCTCCTTGGACTTCCTGCGGGGAACGGTGCTGCTCCCCTGGCTGCACCGGCTGGTGTCGTCGAATAAGCGCGGAGGCAAGGAAGCAGTCGTCACCAACGCCGTGACCGGCGGCCACCTGTTCGTCTCGGACGCGCTGCCCGTCATCAGTGACACTGAGGGGCTCCCCGTTCCCCTCACACTCAAGACAGACAAGACGTCGCCCTCGGACTCGCCCATCACCCTGTGCGGCGACTCCACCGAGGAAACGGGGAAGATCCCCGTTCGCGGCGGGTACGTGTTCTTCGGCCCCAAGGGAGGCGACGGCACAGTGCCCGGCACGAAGACTCAGGGCTGGTACGGTAAGCCTCCCCTACGCGGGCGGCAGACGACCGCCATCAACCACGAGACGGGCGCGGCCAGCAAGGGGCAACTGGTCCTGGTCGAGGCCTTGCCAGAAGGAATGTGCATGCGCGCGCACGTCTGGGTGTCGGATGAGCTCTGGGAGGCCGCCTCTGTCTCCGATCTGCTTGGTAAGACACGCGAGGCCCGGCTCGGGTCGCGCAAGCTCACGGGCACCTTCGGGTCCGCGACGTGCACGCTCCGCGAAGAGACAGCCGCCGAGCGGGAGGCACGCATCCACTTCGGTAACGCCGGAAGCGCGCAGCTCACGAGCGCTGCCTCGTCGTCCGCTGACGGGACGGCACCCGGTGAGGGCACCACGACCTCGTCCAGGGGTGTGTGGCTGTGGTTCATCTCCGACGTGATCGCCCGTTCCGCTGGGCTCGGGGCCGGAGGGACCGTCGACGACCTCATTCGTGCATTCAAGCGTGAGGGCATCATCGTCGAGGCAGTCGGTACCCCCTCTATCCGTCACCGCCGCGTCGACTCGTGGTCGCCTGCGGACAACGGGCCGCGCGCGAGTCGCCTAGCGATCCAGGCGGGATCGGTGATCCAGGTGCACGTCAGCAAAAAGGATCGAGACAATCTCCTGGAGCTCGCCCCCTTTGGAGTGGGCGAGCTGACGGCGCAGGGCTACGGGCGCTTCGTCGTCGATCATCCCCTTCTCAGAATCCAATCCATTGAGGTCACGAAAGCAAAGCTCAAGCACTTTGTGTGCGAGAAGGCGCCCAAAGGAGGCGAACACAAATGACATTCACACGCTATGAGCTCACTATCCCCGTTGAGCTGACGTCGGAACTCCACATCGGTGGTGTCGATGCGGTCCCCGACCGCGACGGCGAGGGAACCGTCATCCGATTCTGCCGCAATGGCCTCAAGGAGCCAACGATCCCCGGCCGGTCCATCAAGGGTGCCGTGCGCGCGGCGTGCGACGTCGCCCGTCAGGCGCTAGAGGACGCCGGGGATCCCGCGACTCAAGACGGAGGAGTATTCTCGAAGGCCAGCTGGGTGTCCCTGTGGGGCGATGACTCGGCCGACACCGGCAAGTCACTCCTCGAGCGCCGCCTGCGCAGAGACGATTCCCTGCCGATCAGGCAGAGCGCGCTTACTTTCCACGCGGCGGCCTTCCCGAAATACAAGGACAGCGACCCCGGAGAATCCCCCTTGCCGAGGCGTCACGGCGTCGGCATCGACAGGACAACCGGGGCGGCCTCGGACGGAGCACTCTACGAGCACGAGTTCTTGCCGCGCGGCACCGCATTCGACATTCGTATCACCGCCGAGGGGCGCGATGGCGAACAGAAAAATGACACGGAGCGCAAGGATAACAAACAGTCGGATGGGATTCCGGGGCCTGCGCCCTCCGACACTGTCAAGAAGCTCCTCGAGTTCATCGTCGATGTCCTGACATCCGGTGCGGTATGCCTCGGTGGGCGGACTGGCTCTGGCCAGGGAACAATCCAGGTTATTGAGCCGAAGCTCCGTCGCACCGGCAAAACGACCGATGCCAGTGCGCTGACTGCACCGGTGGACGTTCTCGATGCCCTCATCGGTGAGGACGAGGAAGGGACGCCGATTCCCCTCGAACTGGGCGGATGGTCTCTCGAAGAGCCTGCACGCATCAAGATCACTTGGTGGTCGCCCACCGGCATTTTCGTCGCCGAGGACGAAAAGCTGACGAAGCAGCGCAAGACTGCGAAAGAAGATGAGAATAAGGAGAAGGGCATCAACGAGGAGGTTCACGAGGTCGTTTATCCGCTCCGGGACCCGTCTGTCGCCTGGGATGAGGCGCAGCTCCTCATCCCGGGGACGTCGATTCGTGGTGCATTGCGTTCACGGGCCTCGCGCATCGCGCGGACGGTCCTTGCTGCACGGCGCGAGCTCGAACCCTTCACATCCCATGATCTCCACGAACAGATCGCCGCGGAGCCGAACCTGGTCCGCTACATGTTCGGCAGCACGGAGTACCGGGGCGCAGTCACCGTTCACGATTGCCTCTCCACTAAGCGTGGGAAACTTGTCGAGGTCACACACAACGCGATTGATCGGTGGACGGGCGGCGTCATCGACGGTGGTCTCTTCACTGAGGCCGTCTACCTGGGCACTCACTGGGAGCCGATCACGATCGACATTGATCTGCGCCAGCTCCTGAACAACATCGAAGCTGAGAAGGGGCCGGAAGACAAACGCAAGGCCAAAGAGGCAGAGAAAAGAGAGACTGAGCAAGATGACCCGAAGGACTCTCAGCAACGGGAGCATGTTTACGCTCCCTACGCTCGCGCTGCCTACGTGTTGCTCGGGCTGGTGCTCGCCGAGTTGTCGGCGGGCACACTCCCCTTGGGTAGCCGATCAACGCGGGGTCTGGGGCAGGTCATCGTTTCCTCGATCATGGTCCGTGGCAGTACCTGGGACGGCGTCGCGATTCCGGCGAAGACGCTTTCCGGTGGCGAGGCATTGGAGCATCCGGGCACCGCTACGATCAGCCCGACGCAGGACCGATACGACGCGCAGCGCACGCTTGCAGGGGGTGTCCTGGAATATTTGCGGGACATCAAGGGGGCGACGCAATGGTCAGATCGTTTACATGAAGGCCTGCAGAAAGCCGACACAGGATCTAAGGGCAAGGAGAAGGCTCATGAGTGAGTTTTGTAAGAGTGCCACACTGACGCGCACGCAGATCCCATCCGCCCCGGATAAGATGCCCTCTCTCTCCGAGTTCCTCGCGCACGTTCACGGGGAAACAGGCACAAGTGTTCAGGGCCTGGCGTTCGCGACCAACGGCACCTGGCCGGTGTTGGGGTTCGATAAGGATTCCCCTACCGAGGAACCGACGCTCTCTGTCACGCCGATCGATGGGCGAGAATTCGATCCGACGAAGCTATTCGAGCTGCGCCTGTGGGTACCGGTAAAACTGCCTGACGAACCCACAGAGGGCGACGTTCTGACTCACGAGTACCGGTGGGTCAACAGCGTGAGCGCCGTTGAGCTGAGAGTCACCGCGGGCACCGGCAGCTCACGGACGAGCGGAAGTAAGGGGTCTGGCGGCAGAGGCTGGGTGCACGCAGTGCAGTATTTGGAACACGCTCCTTCTAGCAGGAGCACGGCGAATCCGGGAACGGATTCCACCGATATGAAGTCGGACCAGGGCGGTGGCGGTACCGGCGCCAGCCACATGACGGCACTCGAGTTCATCCAGGAAGAAGATAAGTACGGAAACACGGTCGTAGTCGACCAGCTATTCGCAGGAAGGTGGAAATAATCATGTCAAGCAACAATCAAAAGTCAAAATACACTTCGTTCCACTCATCAGTGAACTGTATTCCGATACCACGCACATCCATTCAAAGGCCTGTAGAAAACAGCGCAAAAGGTGGAGCACAGAGCGGCACCGTGTACCCTAACCTTCCAGAAAATATCACAGCATTTCTGAGCGACAAACTCCCCACCCCCCTTGACCACCTAGGGATTGATACATACAGTGGATCACTCCGTCTAACAATCGAAGTGATGACCGCCCTCATTTTCGGCAATCAAAAAAAATCAAAAGGAAAACCGACTGAAATCTCAATCCCTATCGACCCAACGACTGGAAACCCATTCATCTCCCCAACAATGATCAAAGGCATGATCTCAAACGCATACGAACGTTTGACTGCCTCACGTTTCCGCGTTTTCGGCGACCACAACACCACCCTAACATATCGAGCAGACCCTGCTGCTGCTCTCGGACTTGTACCGGTAAGGCTGGATGACAACTACGACCTCGGTACTCACCGGGGGAAACTGCTGTACGGTCCGGAACATGCTCTCTACGCAAAACTGCTGACACATGAAATAGACGACGAGGAAAACAAGAAGCCACTCTTGGTTCTCAAGGGCTCCCACGTCTGGGACATACTCAAACACGGCGAGCTCATTGACTTCATGGCCAAAAAGATTGAGGATGCCTATATCGTCACACAAATCAAAGCAAGAGCGGATAACGTTTACTCACGACTCAATGTACCAGAATGGGTCACCGAGTCAGATAGTGACGAAACCGAACACACTGGCTGGTTCTATTCCACCACACCTGACCACCTCCTCAAGGCAGGAAAGTCTATATTCGATTCTAAACTATCCGAGCGCATCTTCTTTAATCCGCTTAGCAATACGGAAATCGAGATCGATCCCGTAGTGACAGAAACCTACGATAGGATTGTCCGCTCATATTCCTACGATTCAACAGATCCCACTTCGAGGACGCCAACTAAGCCAAACAGATTCGTCATCGATCGAGCAGGCAACAAGGACATAGATCCGATCAACCACTCCGGGCTGCTTGCATATGCCCGCCTTCAGGGCAAGAAGGTAGTTGAGCTCATGCCAACACAGGTCGGCAGACGCAACTACTCGCGGAGTCCGCGGAGTCTAGCACAGGCGCAGGGAGTACTCCCGGCTAGCAACATGATTGAAGCCTCCCCGGCGGATCATCTCTTTGGTTTCACCCCGCAGGACCCTCAGACGCCCACCAATCAACCAAGCAAACAACTGTCGGCACTCAGAGGAAGGATCACAATCAGCGCCGTTGACACGAGCAATACAACGCGTCACGATAAGAAACTCAATCTTCGCCCGCTTCTCACGCCAAAGATGAGTTCGGCTCGCCGTTTTCTTACCGATGCTTCAAGCCAGACAATCAGCGGACGCCCCAGACCTGATTACTATTCCGAGGGAGACCAGCTCGGGGCGGCTTCATATGGATTTCGACGTAAAGATGCAGAACAAAAGAAACGTAAAGACGCAGAACAATATCGCGAGAGGGACCGGCACCCATATTACGCAACCCTCGAGTCTTACGAGAAAGAGCAACTAGAAGAGAATCCCAACAGACGAGAGAAGACGAATCCAGATATCTATTCCACAGTAGATACCTGGATTCCCCGCAGCAGTACCTTCCATTGCACGATCCATTTTGAAGGATTACAGAAAGAGGAGCTGTGGACCCTCCTTTGGATTTCGGATTCCAAGCTCCTCGGACGGTACGCGCAGAAGGAACAACATCGGCCAGAATCTGATCACGAGGAAAATGCAGCTTCAATTGAAGGTTATCTGCGAATGGGCATGGGTAAGCCTCTTGGCCTTGGGGTAGTTCGCACATCATTTTCAGCACTTAGGTGTGTCAAAACCGCAGACGATGACGTATTTGCACTTGTTGACGACTACGAATCTCTCGAAGGATGCCTGGGAGTCACTGACCCCGAGAAAGATGAGCTTAACGAGGATTGGAAAAAGGAATTCTTTAAGGACGCAGAGGACTTCTATCAGGTTCTTTCCACCACACCATGGTGCAAAGCTTTTCTCAGGTCATGCCTTGGCTATCCCGGTAAAACAGATGTTCGTTACATGACGCTGAGCGAAAATAGACAGAATAATAAGACCGAGTCTGACGGAAATGTGAAGTCTGGGTGCGGACACGCTCCACGCCCACTCGCTGCCGACAATTGGGACGAGGCTCTGAAGATACCGAAGAAACCAGACTGAGTACGGCTATTAGTTCCGCCGTGAGTTCGAGTGCTGCTTCAAGATAACAGGCGCCAAGTCTAGTCTCGGTATACACTAACCCCCGCCTCGTTGCCCCTCACCACACTCCCCGGCACAACCCCACGTCGTCCAGCGCTATGGCCGCGCCAAGTATGTCGGCGCGGTCGGCGCAGGATGAGCAGATGGGGTAGATGTGGATGACGTCTTCGGCATCAGAGATGAGAGCGGCCAAAGACGAGCGCACGCGCGCTAGCGTCGCGGTGTCGAGGCGGAGTTGGAACACGGATTCTTGGATGCGGTAGCCCCAGGATTCGAGTGTTTTGGCGACGCGGAGGCGCCGCTTATTGTCGGCGATGTCGTAGGCGATGATGTAGATCATCGCCAGGCGACCCCGCTCCACTGGTAGTCGGGTTCGGCGATGGCGCGCGCCAGCATCTGCGCGGAGTGGGCGATGTGTCTGCGCCACGATCCCGAGTATCCGGGGAGAGCGCCGGTGACGGATCACTGGCAGGCGGCCTCGTACGCGTCAACGAGGATCTTCTTGCCGTCGCCGCCCAACCAGACTCCCCCGGCCTCGGCCTCGACGACGCCGTGTTCGGGCCGGAGTTTGCGTGTGCGCAGGAGTGCCATGACGGTTTGGTCGACCAGGAGTGGGCGGAACTGTTCCATGAGGTCCAGCGCCAGGCTGGGCCGCTTGCCGGTGGGCGCGTGCGCGATGCCGAGGGACGGTTCGAGCCCGGCAGCGTGGAGCGCGCCGACGCATTCGGACAGGAGGATGGCGTACCCGTAGGACAGGGCGACGTTGGGTAGGTCGCGGGGTGGGCGTCGGCTGCGCCCGTCGAAGGTGACGTCGGCGGGCACGCACGCGGAGAGCGCGTCGAAGCAGGCGTTGGAGCACGCGCCTTCGATGCCCATGATCTCGTCGAGGGTGCGCGCATCCGTGAGCGAGCGACGCCACGCGTGCATGTGCGCGGTCGTGTCGGCGACGTGCACGGTTTCGTCGCGTCGGGCGATGCGGGTGAGGACGTGGATTTGGCCGCGGATTTTGGCGCCGATGAGGCTGGCGGCCAGGCGGACGCGCCGCTCACAGTCGCCGACGAGGGCCACTTGCGCGAGGAGCCTGCTCGCGTGTGCTCCCCTGTTGGCGCCGATGAGCGTGCCTAGGTAGGAGCCTCGCCGCGACAGGCACACGACATCGACGCCACTGCGCATCGCCCACGAGCGCGCGCCGGCGAACAGGCCGACGTTTCCGGACAGAACGATGCGCGTGACGCTGTTTTTCGGCACGAAGGTGGCAGGCAGTGAGCAGGGCGCGTCGACGAGGACGCGGCCCGCTTTGACATGGACGCGCGCGCCATCGCGGCCGACGTAGAGGATGCGATCGGCTTTTCCGGTGGGTTCGTCGCTGGGCCGGGTGGCCCACGGGTCGATGCCGATGCACGTGAGAGCTTTCTCCTCATCGATGTACTGGGTCGTCACGTCGGTGAGGCGCGCGCCCGCGCCAATGGCCGCGGCCGCGACGGCATTGATGGCGTCGGCCAGGCGCTGTTCGTTTGGCGCCGCGAGCATGAGGGTGGTTCCAACTCGCGAGTAGCGCAAGCCTCGCCCGGTCGCGTATCTGTCAAGATCGAGCAGCGCCACGTCGGCGAGCACGCTCGCGATCGGGTTGGTGTCCGAGGCCCGGGTGAGTTCGTCAATAATGGGCGCTTCGGCGTCGGGCACGTCCAGCGCCGAAAGGCCCGCACAGGTCACGAGGCCTGGGTCGGCGACGCGGATGGTGGCTCGCGCGAGGTGGTGGTTGCCGTGGTCGTAGTCGTCGACGAGTCCCTTGCTGAATGCGTCGTGTCCTGCGCGCGTGTCGTCGTAGGTGCCGTGGGGGCGTTCCGCGCCGAGCCGACGTTCGAGGGTTTCGCACACCGATTCGGCCAGGAGCGCCCGGGTGATGGGGTCGGCCGTCGTGAGAGTGTTCGTGTCAAGTGCGCCGATGCGTGGCGGGACCCAGTCGCTCGCGGCGAGGACGCGGAGCTGCTCATCGGTGAGGCTTCCTGACATGGGGGTGTCCGAGCTGGTGGGGTCCGGGTGTGCTGTGAGGAGTCTGCGTCTGGCGCGAGTGAGGGCCTCGGGGCTGGTCGCTTCTCACAGAGACGAGGCCGTGGCAGGTGTCGTCATTGTCTGTCCTTCCACTCAACAACCTTCCAGTTACTCTACAAGTGTGAAGCGTTATGGAGGAGCAACACGCCGACGATGGCGGCGAATTCCGGGACAGCGTCGGCCCCGCAGGCGTTCCGTGGCGATGCGCGCAGTTGCAACGAAAAGTCTGGTATTCTGGACTTGTACTTGCTGGTCGAATGGTTGCTTTTTCGGCCACTGGCGATCCGACACGCTGTTTCCCCTGGCCACAGGGAGTACGACACGCCGGGCAGTCAGAAAGCACCGAGCACCAAACGGTGCATTAAGACAGGAAGAAGTTATCGCACTTAACGAACCTTCCATCCATAAGTCAGAAAGCACCGAGCGCCAAAAGGTGCATTAAGACCTCCTACGAGAAACAACTTCTCGGTTAAACCGAGCGGTCAGAAGGCACCGAGCGCCAAAAGGTGCATTAAGACGACCGTCGTGATGAAGGGGTCCGACTGAAGCCCCATGTCAGAAAGCACCGAGCGCCAAAAGGTGCATTAAGACCAGTCTGCGTACGTCCCGTTCAGCGACCCGCCACCCATCGTCAGAAAACACCGAGCGCCAAAAGGTGCATTAAGACCAGAAGTGGTTGCCGCTCAGGATGTCGTCGATGTCATCGGTCAGAAAGCACCGAGCGCCAAACGGCGCATTATGACGCAGGCTTACGCGTGGTTGCGGCCTTCTTTGTGGCGGGTCAGAAAACGCCGAGCGCCAAACGGCGCATTAAGACCCGATGATCTTGCCCGTGTAGGACACGGTCGTAGACGGGGTCAGAAAGCACCGAGCGCCAAACGGTGCATTAAGACCTGTAACTGGTCCTGTGACGCATGTACTCATCGATCGGTCAGAAAGCACCGAGCGCCAAAAGGTGCATTAAGACACGTGTCCATTTCCAGAGTGCGTCCCTCCTCTTTGATGTCAGAAAGCACCGAGCGCCAAAAGGTGCATTAAGACACCTCAATGCGGCCATAGATGTCCGCACTGTTGAATCGGTCAGGAAGCACCGAGCGCCAAACGGTACATTAAGACTCGAGGTCGATGGACTTGTCGCGATGGGAGGGCTTCTGCGGTCAGAAAGCACCGAGCGCCAAAAGGTGCATTAAGACGAGATCTCCACTCCCGGCATCGGAGACGGTGAGGGCGTGTCAGAAAGCACCGAGCGTCAAAAGGTGCATTAAGACGTGGCAATGTAGTTGACGAGCCACTGCTCGAACATCTCGTCAGAAGGCACCGAGCGCCAAAAGGTGCATTAAGACCCACACTCTGCGAGAGTCTTCCTCCACGAGTCAGAAAGCGTCAGAAAGCACCGAGCGCCAAAAGGTGCATTAAGACCTTCATCATATTCCTCAAGGACGTGTGTGAGGGTCAGTCAGAAAGCACCGAGCGCCAAAAGGTGCATTAAGACTGAGCCAACCGTTGAGATAGGTGCTGTTCGTGACGACATTGAGTCAGAAGGCACCGAGCGCCAAAAGGTGCATTAAGACTGACGTTCTGCCGGCATCGGGACAAGTATCTTCCTACGACGTCAGAAAGCACCGAGCGCCAAAAGGTGCATTAAGACATGTCCAGGACTTCCTGGTTGGAACGGTAGTTCGTTTGTCAGAAAGCAGCGAGCGCCAAAAGGTGCATTAAGACTTGCATTCGGGGTAGAACAGATATAGGTCACCAGCCGCCTGTCAGAAAGCACCGAGCGCCAAAAGATGCATTAAGACACCCCGCCGCCGCCCTGTTCACGGAGGGCACGCGTCAGAAAGCACCGAGCGCCCGAAAATATCGCACGTAATTCCCCAAAGGTCCATCACCGATAGACACCAGAAACCGCGAAATATCAACGATCTGCTTTCAAACATCGATAGATCAGCGCCGGAATTACGTGCGACAATTTCAAACAACCATAGACAGCCTGCAGCGAGAGGCACACACATATCTTCGAGCAGACACAGTCAACAGGGCTCTAGATGACTCAGCGCCGGAAGTTACCGAGCGCCAAAAGGTGCATTAAGACTAGTTCTTCGGAATGTAGCGTGCGGGGTTGAAGATAACTTCGGTCAGAAAGCATCGAGCGCCATAAGGTGCATTAAGACCCCTCAGGGACCTTCATCTGCTCAGGCGGGAAGGGTCAGAAAGCATCGAGCGCGATAAGGAACATTAAGACCCGCCCATACGGTTGGCGGTCTCCACGTAGATGTCCCGGTCAGAAAGCATCGAGCGCCATAAGGTGCATTAAGACAGCAGGTACTTCTGCTGGTTGAAGTCGATGTCAAAATCGGTTAGAAAGCACCGATCGCCACAAGGTGCATTAAGACCCGTCAACCCAAGCCACGTAAGACTCGATCTTCGCGTGTTAGAAAGCACCGAGCGCCATAAGGTGCATTAAGACTCAAGGGTGACCGGAGGCGTAGACGGCTCGGGTCCAGGTCAGAAAGCACCGAGCGCCAAAAGGTGCATTAGGACAGCCAGCCTTTCTCGTTTGCGCAGTACCACTTGTCAGGTCAGATAACATCGAGCGCCATAAGATGCATTAAGACTACTCCCCGTCAGCAGTCTTACACGTGACTTCAAGCTGGGGTAGCAAGCACCGAGCGCCATAAGGTGCATTAAGACTCGTCGGTGAGAATGTAGTACGAGTAGCGCAGGTGTGTGTTAGAAAGTACCGAGCGCCAAACGGTGCATTAAGACTCGACCGTGAAGGACTGGCGTGCCCTCTTCCTGAAGTTAGAAAGCACCGAGCGCCAAAAAGTGCATTAAGACTCTTCGGCGGAAACTTCCCATGGCCCGTCGTTGTCGATCTGTCAGAAAGCACCGAGCGCCAAACGGTGCATTAAGACCCGTTGAGCGAAAGCATGTCTGACTGGGGCAGATCGGGTCAGAAAGCACCGAGCGCCAAACGGTGCATTAAGACGGAGAGATGACGGATAACCTTCTTGGACTCGATGGTGTCCGTGTCAGAAAGCCCCGAGCGCCAAAAGGTGCATTAAGACTCATACGTGGCGTACCCTATGACGACCCCTTCCGGGGTCAGAAAGCACCGAGCACCAAAAGGTACATTAAGACCCATGTTGCCCCTGGCATCACGCGCCCACTTACGCCCGTCAGAAAGCACCGAGCGCCAAACGGTGCATTATGACAACACCAATTAGTGCTCGACTTAACAGAGGTCGCCTTTGGTAAGAAAGCACCGAGCGCCAAAAGGTGCATTACGACCTGTCGCACCCCATCGTCTGAATCGCCGGTCCCTTAGTCAGAAAGCACCGAGCGCCAAAAGGTGCATTACGACCCGACTCAGGCTCTTCAGCGCTGCGACGAAGTTGCGTCAGAAAGCACCGAGCGCCAAAAGGTGCATTACGACATGAAGCCGCAGAGGGCGTATCCGAGGATGCCGTTGATAGGTCAGAAAGCACCGAGCGCCAAACGGTGCATTAAGACCCTGACAGCTGCACCCTCGAGCACTTCGGGGAGGACGTGTCAGAAAGCACCGAGCGCCAAACGGTGCATTAAGACCTGGAAATCGAATCCTCGAACGTCAGTACCTAGTTGGGGTCAGAAAGCGCCAAGCGCCATAAGGCGGATTAAGACTCGACGTCGAGCGCCTGGACAAGCGTGAACTTGAACGTGTCAGAAAGCACCAAGCGCTATGAGGTGCATTAAGACCCCATGCCAGCATTAACGATCGAGTTCCAGTCCTGAAGCGTCAGAAAGCACCGAGCGCCAAAAGGTGCATTAGGACTCAGGAGGCAGGGCATCCGTGGCACACTACACCCGCTTGTCAGAAAGCACCGAGCGCCAAAAGGTGCATTAAGACTTCATGACGGTGAGGGTTAGCCCCATAGGTCCTCCAGTCAGAAAGCACCGAGCGCCAAAAGGTGCATTAAGACAGTGTAGCGACGCATGTCCGTGTCAGGGTCGGGCAGCGTCAGAAAGCACCGAGCGCCAAAAGGTGCATTAAGACATCGTAATCGCCACATCGTACACGTAGAAGTACTCGCGTCAGAAAGCACCGAGCGCCAAACGGTGCATTAAGACGGTGTAGTGCTTCATTTGGTGGTCTCCTGTTCCTGAAGTCAGGAAGCACCGAGCGCCAAAAGGTGCATTAAGACCCGGCTCCAGCGACCAGGCCAAACGCGGCCACCATCATGTCAGAAAGCACCGAGCGCCAAAAGGTGCATTAAGACTTTGCCTGAATAGTCTGAACCGCGTTGAGCTGGTTCTCGTCAGAAAGCACCGAGCGCCAAAAGGTGCATTAAGACCCCATACCGCAGCCATCCACGGGGCACCAACCAGTCAATCAGATCAGAAAGCACCGAGCGCCATAAGGTGCATTAAGACACTCTCGGTAGTGTGTGCGGGTCACTTCGGAGGGGTCAGAAAGCACCGAGCGCCAAAAGGTGCATTAAGACTCCGCCGCAATGTCCTGGATACAGTCACGCTGGTATGCCGTCAGAAAGCACCAAGCGCCACAAGGTGCATTAAGACAACACTCCGTCAGTGATCGGCACATTCTTCTGGAAGAGTCAGAAAGCACCGAGCGCCAAAAGGTGCATTAAGACTTTTAAGAAGGAACTTCCCACGGCCGATGGGAGCCGCGTCAGAAAGCACCGAGCACCAAAAGGTGCATTAAGACGGGTCTTCAGTGACCGTACAGGTGAAGTTGCCGCCAGCGGCGTCAGAAAGCACCGAGCGCCAAACAGTGCATTAAGATGACAGTGTCTTCTTGGCCATGCCGTCCGCGATTTCGCGGGGTCAGAAAGCACCAAGCGCCATAAGCTGCATTAAGACAAGACATAGATCGTCCTCACGACCTTGAGATAGAGATTAGCGTCAGAAAGCACCGAGCGCCAAAAGGTGCATTAAGACAGTTCCTCAGGGCTTCTGCCATCTCTTTTTCGGCGACGTCAGAAAGCACCGAGCGCCAAAAAGTGCATTAAGACATGGTGGACTGGAGGGTACCGCTCATCCAGGAGGCCACGGTCAGAAAGCACCGAGCGCCAAACGGTGCATTAAGACTGAGCTTCGGCTCCGTGGAGACAGTGATCGTCGTCGGTCAGAAAGCACCGAGCGCCAAACGGCGCATTAAGACGCGTGGATACGTTCCGCACGCCCCTCGTCATTCCGTCAGAAAGCACCAAGCACCAAAAGGTGCATTAAGACTATGTCACGTTGTCCGACAAGCCAAGATAATGCTTCTGTCATAAAGCACCGAGCGCCATAAGGTGCATTAAGAAGCGAGCGCGGCTTGCTGTGGTACGACGCCGTTACCGAGGCCATAAAGCACCGAGCGCCAAAAGGCGCATTAAGACCATGCTCCTTTACAGTTTGTGCGCAAATATGCGCTCAGTCAGAAAGCGCCGAGCACCAAAAGGTGCATTAAGACACGACTCGGACATGTAGGTGCGGACAACACCGTGGCCCGTCAGAAAGCATCGAGCGCCCCAAAATCTCGCATGCAATTCCCCGGAGCACGTATCAACAAGCACCAGGAAATCGCAGAATTTCAACGTTCTGACTTCAAATCTTGAAGGACTGTTAGCCGAATTGCATGCGACATTTTCCAACAACCCTCCAACATCAGCGCCCAACGGTGCATTAAGACGTTGCTCTACGGCGGGCTAACTATCTGTCAGCGGGTCAGAAAGCACCAAGCACCAAAAGGTGCATCAAGACAACTCGGCTACCGCTTTGTCAGACATCCAGGAGAACGTCAGAAAGCACCGAGCGCCAAAAGGTGGATTAAGACGATAGAATGAGGCGCAGGTAGGAGTCGTAGGAGAAGTGTCAGAAAGAACCGAGCGCCAAAAGGTGCATTAAGACACTCCCTCCGTGGGGGTCGGGGAGGGCATGAGCGATGGCGAGTCAGAAAGTACCGAGCGCCAAAAGGTGCATTAAGACTCGCCAGGCCTCACCCAGTAGGACGGCCCCATCACGGTCAGAAAGCACCTAGCGCCATAAGGTGCATTAAGACCTGCGCCTCGTTATCGAACGAGCCACCTACCTTGGTAAAGTGTCAGAAAGCACCTAGCGCCATAAGGTGCATTAAGACTCGGAGACAGAAGCCTTCTCAGAACTAGAATACTCGTCAGAAAGCACCTAGCGCCATAAGGTGCATTAAGACTCGTCAACGAGGGTATAGGTGACATGCGGAGTGAGCCACCGTCAGAAAGCACCTAGCGCCATAAGGTACATTAAGACTCCATCGTGCGAGAACGCTCATACCCCATGCCCTCGGGGGTCAGAAAGCACCTAGCGCCATAAGGGGCATTAAGACTATCCAACGAACGCCCATACAACCCACATAAATGCAGCGGGGAGTCAGAAACCACCTAGCGCCATAAGGTGCATTAAGACTTGTCCCCCGCGTTGAACTGTGCGCACAGTTCTGCCTTGTCAGAAAGCACCTAGCGCCATAAGGTGCATTAAGACAGGACGCGCCGTTGATCGCAAGGCCAGCGGTGACGCATCGTCAGAAAGCACCTAGCGCCATAAGGTGCATTAAGACTCGATGACACCTGTTTTTGCTCCTTCTGGTGTCTGGGGTCAGAAAGCACCTAGCGCCATAAGGTGCATTAAGACATGCTATACGCCGCACCATGACACTCGCTTGGACCAGTCAGAAAGCACCTAGCGCCATAAGGTGCATTAAGACCCGACGACGCTTTGCGCGTATTCGACGCCGAACGGGAATTGTCAGAAAGCACCTAGCGCCATAAGGTGCATTAAGACTCTGCATCCGAGGTGCTCGTCGACCATCCGCGATACTCGTCAGAAAGCACCTAGCGCCATAAGGTGCATTAAGACACTTCTGACGTGGTAGAGCTGCAGCCTTCAGATTGACCGGTCAGAAAGCACCTAGCGCCATAAGGTGCATTAAGACCTTTGCGGAAACTTGTACATGATTCAGCCCTTCTGTCAGAAAGCACCTAGCGCCACAAGGTGCATTGAGACACGAAATCCACTGCTTCTCCTAGATAATATACTTCTCCGTCAGAAAGCACCTAGCGCCATAAGGTGCATTAAGACGGCGGACCATCGTCGCGCCGTCGCGGACCTCCCACAACGTCAGAAAGCACATAGCGCCATAAGGCGCATTAAGACGTATATACGGAGATTGCCTCCGTGTTTTTTGTCAGCGTCAGAAAGCACCTAGCGCCATAAGGCGCATTAAGACAGCGTGCTCCACGGCGTAGACCAGATCGGCAGATCCGTACCGTCAGAAAGCACCTAGCGCCATAAGGTGCATTATGACACCGACGACGCGGTCGTGTGCCTCATCCGAGGCGTCACGTCAGAAAGCACCTAGCGCCATATGGTGCATTAAGACTTGCTGCTGGGATCCCAAGGGAGGGAGGATTCGACGTCAGAAAGCACCTAGCGCCACAAGGTGCATTAAGACTCAAAGTCGTCGAACATGGTGACTTCGCCACCCTTGTCGGGTCAGAAAGCACCTAGCGCCATAAGGTGCATTAAGACTAGAGACCCTGATAGCAGCGGTGAGCAAAGTGTCGAAGTCAAAAAGCACCTAGCGCCACAAGGTGCATTAAGACGCGTCTTCTGGCAATGCAACCAGTTGGAAGCTGATCAGTCAGAAAGCACCTAGCGCCACAAGGGGCATTAAGACAGAAGCGTTCGCTGCATCCTGTAGGGCGGCGGCGAAAACCAGGTCAGAAAGCACCTAGCGTCATATGGTGCATTAAGACGAGGGAATGGAGAGGGAGAGGTCGAGAAAGTCTTGGCGGTGTCAGAAAGCACCGAGCGCCAAACGGCGCATTAAGAATTTAAGATCCTGTTAGCCAGGTTCGTCAAGAACGTGAACAGTCATAAAGCACCGAACACCATAAGGTGTTTGCAGTGCGCTCTCGTGGACAATCGGATAACCCGTCGGCTTCTGGATAGTTTATTGCGTTCTGGATAGGTTAATAAGCTATCCAGAACTCCGTTTCCTATCCAGAAGCGCACCCAGGTGACGCGGGGTAGGCCTCGCCCCACCCCACACGCGAGCGAAGCCTCCCCGACACGCCCGGAGAGGCCTCGCCAATAATGGGAGCGACGGGCACCTACGGCCGCGAGCGCGCAGGCGTCCTCTTCGACGGATGCCGCCTATCTTCTCCCCTCCACCAGGGCATCCAGGCCCGGTAGCCGTCGGAGGGCGGGGTGGGCGAGTCAGGCTCGAAGCCGAGCTCCTCGGGCGTCTCGGGGATGCGGTCGACGAGAAAGTACTTGTCCTTATCATCGCAGTGTTCGCGCACGATGGTGCGGAACTCGCCCAGCTCGCAATACAGGACGCCCGTGATCGGATTCCTCTTGAAAGCAACGATCTTGTAGAGCCAGTAGGCGAACAGCGCAACGTTGGCCGCGAGCGCAAGCGCCGCGCACGCAATGTTCGCGCGCGGGTCCATGGTCGCGAAATTGAAGATGTCCGAGGGAGGGACCAAGACCTCGGGCAGGAGGGTGTTCATCGAGATCCAGAAGACCAGCGTGAAACAGCGGAACCAGATCCACTGCCCCTTCGCCCACGTGAACGCGGGGATCGTGCAGGCGAGCAGCAGGGCGAGCGTGC
>ERZ773065.558-NODE-558-length-20577-cov-3.704317_pt1 | contig 20577 bp, 18 predicted proteins | sample MGYA00580623_ERZ773065 | MGnify/ENA primary metagenome ERZ773065 (study PRJEB29015, sample SAMEA2738017) | human oral metagenome | biome: human oral; feature: human-associated habitat; material: dental | place: China | collected 2047 ... | reverse complement strand
TTACATTTTATAAAAGATAATTCTAAGATGCAAATTAATTCTTATAATAAAACTGAATCAATTATTAAAAAATTTATCACTTTTTCGTATCCAAATATTAACACCGTTAGCTATAAAAAGAACAGTATTAAAGAACAAAATCAGGTTTATGAATTTGAAATAGTTTCAGACACCAAACAAACCTTTCTAATTTCAGTTAAAGAATTACCTAATGATCAAATTTCTATAGATTTTTATAATCACAAAACTAAAATTTTTACGTACGATGAATCAACTTTTAAGAAAATTTATACAAATCCAACTAAATTATCCCAATTTTTACCAAAAACTTTTCATATAGCTGGTAATCTACAATACACTATCAATGAAAATCTCAATGGACAATATGAAATATCAGTCGAATCATGTGGCGATCAAAAAATTATTAACCAAGTAAAAGAATTAGCTAATAAATGGCTTATAGAAATCAACTTTAATCCTGAAGAAATCAGTTTTCAAATTCCAAATTATTGCGATGATGATGGTCACCATCATCATTAAATATAATATTAATAATTATTTAATATAACTATAATCATCATAAGAGTACCCGTATTTTTTTAATAAACCTCTTATTCTATCATTATTGTTATCACCATCAATTTTTACACACAAAAATGTTTCACATTTTTTTGTTTCTTCACTATTAACATCTCTAATAGTTGTAACCTGCAATCCATCAGCAATTTCAATTGGTAAAATTTCTTTTATTGTCATCGCCTTATCAATTTTATAAATAAAATCTTTCGCTTTATCATCTGCTACCAATTTTAATACATCATAATCATGAATATTCTTTCTGTATTCCATAAAGCCATTATTAGAATCCAGCAAATACTCGTGGAGTAAAGTAGTTTTTCCGCTTTCTAAATTTATTTTTATTTTTTTTGAGATAAATCCTTCTTTACTAATCTCAACATCTACATTTTGTTTAGGAAAAAATCTTTCAGACCCATTAATTACCTTTCCATCAACCTTTATTAAAGAACCATAAGGAGCCACTAAAACATTCAGATATGCATTTTTAAATCTATCCATTATAAAGATAGAACCAACTATTAATATAAATAACAATAGAATCATAAAAATAAATATTTTATTTTTATTTAATTTCTTTTCAACTTCCATAAAAACAGTATAACATAAACATTTTTGCTCTTTTTATATTTCATCAACCGATGTAATAATTACTTGGTTATCTTTAAAATTTTTTACCAAACTTTTTTGCCTTACATTATCTAATTCTGAAAAAACATCATCAAGTAGAACTACTGGTCTTTTTCCAGTTTCTCGAAAAATCAAATCTGCTTCAATAAATTTCATAGCTAAGATCATTGATCGCAGTTCACCTCGACTTGCCGTTCCGTCTGCTTCTTTTTCATTAAACAACAAGATAAAATCATCACGATGGATTCCAAATCCAGTGTGCCCTAAGATTAAATCTCGTCTAATTTCATTTTCTAATCTATTAAAATAATCAGCTTCAGTAATCTCTCCCCCAAATAAGTTTAATTTTAAAAACACCTGATCACCATTCTCCACTATTGAATGATATACCTGATTAAATTCTGCATTTAGTTTATCTAAATATTGTTTTCTATAATTACGAATCTCTAAACCATATTTAGCAAGCAAAATATTCCAAGAAAAAAAATCTCTATCTATTACTTTATTATCATCTTCATCAATTTTATATTTTTTTAATAATTCATTTCTTTGTCTTAAAGCTTTCTCATATTTTAAAAGGGAATTACCATATGATTCATTAAACTCAGAAATCACACGATCAAAATAATTTCTACGTTTTGTAGGACTAGTTGCAACTAAATGTAAATCTTCCGGTAAAAATAACACGATCGGATAACGATTTTTCTTAGGCAGTCTTGTCTTTTTCTTATCTTCAACTAAAAATTGTTTTCTCTGTCCGTCATACAGCACTATAGTTTTCGTTCCATCAGTAAAATCTAATTCAATCCGATAAAATTCAGTTCCTCTCTTCAAAATCTCTTCATCAGTTGCACGAAAAGACTTTCCTCTTAACGCTTCATAGATTGCTTCAAGCACTGAAGTTTTTCCGGATCCATTTTCACCAACCAACAAACTCGTTTTTTTATTACATTGTAATAAAAATTCATCATGACTTCGAAAATTCACTATTTTAACTGATTGAATTATCATCAACTCTTCCTTAAAGAGATTAACTCTTTAATGGCATAATAATATGTGTGTAATTATTTGATTTTTCATTTCTAATTACAACTGGCGCTAATTTACCTGAGATACCAAAAGTCAAATATTCCTCTTCAATCACATTTATTACATCAATTAGATAACGCGAATTTAAGATTACTTTTCCATCAGACTGAATTTCTGCCTCAATTTCAGATGCATTCTCACCATATTCATTCACTACAGAAGACACTGAAAATGTTTGGGTATTACTCTTCGCCTCACAAATAATCGAACCACCCACACCACGAGAAAATAATGCTGCCAACTTCACTATTCTAAGTAGTTCTGACTTATTTATTTTAATATCCACACCAACTTTTTCCGGAATCAAACGCCTATAATCAGGAAATGAACCATCAATTAATTTAGATGTAATCTCGATTTCTCCCATCCTAAATCTCACCTGTGAATTATCGAATACAATTTCTATTTCATTCATATTATCCGACATCGCACCTAGCACATCAACTAAACAATTCGACGGAATAATTGCTTTTACTTCACTTTCAACTTTCTCAATAAATAAACGTTCAGCTAACCGATATCCATCCGTCGCAGCAATATAAAGATTATTCTCGAAAGTATTAAAATAAACCCCAGTTAAAGCTGGTCTAGTAGTATCAGATGAGCAAGCAATTTTTACTTCATTAATGCCAGTCTTAAATACTTCCACGCTCATTCTATAAATCACTGCTTCTGTTTCATTAATATCTGGAAGTTCTGGAAAATCATCTGCAGATGAACCATTAAATGTAGATTTATATTTTCCAGAAGTCACCGTTAACTTTGAATCTTTTGCTTCTAATTTAATTTCACCTTTTGGTAAATTACTAACAAAATCTGCCAACAATCTTGCAGGTACTGTAATTTCTCCATCTTTTGAATCTGCTACTCCTAAAAAACTAACAATCGCCATATCAAGATTAGTTGCAACTAAACTTACTTTTCCATCTAAAGCTTTGATTAATACGTTATTTAAAATTGGTAAGGTCGTCTTTCCACTAGCAGCTACTCGACTTACAACACCTAATGCCTTTGCTAATTTTCCTTGTTCAACAACTATTTCCATTTCTCTCCTTTATAAGATATTAATTGTAGTAATAATAGACTATGTGTATATTGTGTAAAACTGAACTTTTATTAAGGTCATCTCCATTCTTTCTTTGTGTAAAACCCATCGTATAACTTTGTAAAACTTAGTGGAAAAATCATACTTTTCAACAATTTATTTATCAACATTAATATTATAAATTTTATCCACATAGTTTTTCTTAACTTTTTCACTAAATTATTCACAACTTCTTCCACATCTTTTCCACACTAATCACTTAACTGTTCTCGAATTTCTCCCACTTGATCTCGTAGTGCGTAATTTAGTTTCATATCAGTTTCTATCTTTTTAATCCCATGCATAACTGTTGTATGATCTTTTACTCCAACTTCTAGTGCAATTTTTGGTGTACTCATCTGAAGGTCTTTAGACATAATAAACATCGCAACTTGTCGAGCGGTTTTTATATTAGAAACTCGACTTTTTCCGCACAATTCTTCTTTTGTAATATTAAAGTGATCCGCTACTTTATTAATTATTAACTTAGAAGTTAAATTACGATTTCTTATCCCACTACCAGTGAAGGTAGTTAAACCATCCTGAATAACTGTTAGTGGTGAGACTCCTTTTAATTCGGATAGTGCAATAATTTTTCCATACAAACTTTGTAAATCACGAATATTTGTTTCTATATTTTTTGCAATATATTCAATTGCCTTATTCTCAATTTCTACTCCATCAAAATCTGCTCTCGCATGGAGAATTGCACAGCGGTCTTCAAATGTTGGATATTGAAGATCAAAGGCTCCAGTCATCGTGAGTCTTGATGCAAGTCTCTCATCGACAGTTTTAATTTGGCTAGGTAAGCGATCACTCGTAATAATTACTTGTTTATTCGCCTGATGCATATCATTAAAGATATTAAAGAATTCTTCCTGACTTTTTTCTTTACCAACGATAAATTGAAAATCATCAATTATTAATACATCCAGTTTTTGAAATTTCTTATGGAAATTTTCCATATCACCTTTTCGTACTGCGTTAATAAAATCACTGTAAAAATGGTTAATTGGCGTATATAGAATTTTTAATTTAGGATTTCTCTTCAGTAATTCATTACCAATCGCCTCGACTAGATGAGTTTTACCCAGTCCAGGTCCTCCATACAAGAAAAAAGGATTATATTTATCTCCAGGTTTATCAATAATATTTTTTGCCACTGCCACAGCTAATTCATTATTGGTCCCCACCACAAAATTATCCATAGTGAACTTATTATTTAATCCAGTTATTATTGTTGAATTAAAATTATTTGCCGGAATATGAATTTTTTCGACCGATCCTACTCTATTTTTTATTTCTTCTAGGCTAACTTCGCGAGGTTTTTTAATCTTTGTTGAATTATTAACTACAATATAATTGATGGATTTTATGAATACTTTGTTAGTTTTCAAAGCATCACTAATTAACGAACCGAATTTTTTCTGTATATTTACCTGCATAAAAACATTTGGTACGCCAATCTCGATAATACCATCGTTAGTATTTAGTAAACATGTGTGAGTTTGTGCAAAAAAAGTAGCATAGTTTTCCGGTGAGATTTTTTGTTCTAACTCTGCTAGCACGTTATTCCATACATCAAACACTGCCACTACCTCCAGCTTTTTACCGTATAACCTTTATTTATCTTCATTATAACAAAAATATATACTTTTCCACAGGTTTTGTTTTTGTTATTTTTTATTGTTTAATATATAAAATCTCTTTAGGGGTAGATTTATCCACAATTTAATTAATATAGGGAGATTAATGTGGAAAACTTCTTGAAAAAAGTGGAAAACTACGGTACAATTAAACACAGTTTACAAATATATGGATTATTAATATAATCCTATGTGAAATAAAGGAACTATATGCCAAAGCGTACATATCAGCCCCATAAGCGTCAGCGTAAACAAGAACATGGTTTTATGAAACGCAATGCTACAAAAAATGGGCAAAAAGTTTTAAAACGCCGTCGCATTAAAGGACGTGCTCGTTTAACCTACTAAAAAATACCGCAATTGCGGTATTTTTTATAAACTACGCGTATTTGTTTCGCTCTTAAAGGTTATGCTATATAATATTTATACATGCGACATTTTCTCGAAACTATTCAAACAGTTTTTGAAATTGCCCCCAAAAAGCGTTTTGAAGTTTTTGAGCTTTTTTTAAGTTTTATGTTATATAATCTGGTTAGTCTGCTTCCGCCGATTGCTACTGCCGGTATTATTGCTGTAGTCACGCAAGGTTCGAATTTTCACGCAATTTGGTTTTATGTTATTTTATTTCTCTTATTCTATATAATTGAGTACGCTATTCTCGCGTGGAAATATTATGTTTTTGTTACACTTTCACACTATTATTATAATACTATCCAACAGAAGTTATTTGATCATATAATCAATAATATTTCCATTACAGAACGGATTTCTCGTGGACGCATTACTGATACTTGTAGTGAGGATGTCTCGTATCTAATTCAAGTGGTTAATTCTGCTGCCATCACTTTAACTGGTGTCATACAACTTTTTATTATCTTTCTAATTTTTGCAAGCTATAATATTTTTATTGCCTTAATCGCCTTTATTATTGATCTGTTCTATATCTACCTAATGATTAAAAATTCAAAGTTTGTTGCAAAATATTATAATGGCATTCGAAAATATCAGGATCGTATCCTTGATGTTTTAAGTCAAATTCTGAATAATCTTAAACAGATAAAAATTCTCAATCTAATGCCAATCCTCAATCGTAAAATCACATCAAATCGTAATAGTTTTGATGCACAATACGATAAACGTTACTTATATCTAAATACGCGGTATTGTAAAATTCCTATGATTATTCAAGTCGGTAAAATTACTCTCTATATTCTTCTTGCCGCTCTGGTCTTTAATAATCAAATCACGATCGATAAACTAGTTTTACTAGTTAGTTATTTCGAAATGGTAGTAACGAACACTGATAAAACATTGGAGGAATTACTAAATCTTTCCACTTACAGTATTCGTATTCAACGTATTAAATCAATTCTAAACTATACAACCTATTCAAAAAGCAGCTTTGGTAGCCTCAATAATGACTATATTAATGGTGATGTTTTATTTGATAAAGTTTCTTTTAATATTAATGGACGTGAGATTCTTAAAAATATTTCATTTGAAGCGAAACCAAATGAAATCACTACTATCGTCGGTCGCCCAGGATCAGGTAAAACCACCATTATTAATTTACTGTATCGTCTTTATTCATTAAAATCCGGTAATATCTTTATTGATGGAAAATCCATCTTTGATTACACTAAAAAAGTTTACACATCAAATGTTTCAGGAGTTTTTCAAAAACCAATTATTTTTAAGATGAGTATCCGAGACAATCTCAGTGCTATTGACCGAAACCAAAAACATCAAATTGATGCCTGTCGACGTGTTGGTCTTTATGAGAAAATTAGCTCACTTCCACGTGGGTTTAATACAATCTTAGACGAAGATAGTAGTATTTTTACAGATGGTGAGCTTCAGAAACTTGCTATTGCTAGAGCACTTTTAAGTCAAGCTGAAATTCTACTTTTTGATGAAGTAACCAGTAATGTGGATCCTGAAACTTCTAAAGATATTATTGAAATTTTACAAGATTTAAAAGAAGACCATACTATTATTGTTATTACTCATAAACCCGAAATTATGAAAATTGCCGATAAGATTGTAGTCCTTAAAGATGGACAAGTTGTTGCAGAGGGGAAGAATAAGGAAGTATTCACAAAATGTGCACTTTATCGAACTTTGCGTACAGCAACCTTTGCAAGACCAAGCCTTGATGATGAAACGGAACATATAAAAGCCGATAGTTCATCAGATTTTCTCCATGATGAAGAAGCTTCTCTTGAATTAAAATAAAATCAGGTATGATAAAATAAACTAGATGTTGTCAAGTAAATACCGTTTCCATTCTCGTGGTGGCGTTAAGTATACTTATCAAAAAGGAAAGACTATTCGTACTCCGAAACTTTCTTTAGTTTTTGCACCTAATAAAAAACAAAAACAAAGATACGCCGTTGTAGTTTCTAAGAAAGTTTTAAAAACTGCAGTCGGACGGAATCGGATCCGTCGTCGTCTCTATGAGGCAATCCGTTTGGGATTCGATCCAAGCTTGAAGCTTGATTGTATCTTTGTAATTTATTCGAAAGATTTTGTAAACATGGATTTTAATCAAATTAAATCACTAGTTAAAGAACTCTTAGAAAAAGCAAAAGTCGAAGTCTTTAATCCATAATTATATAAAAGTTAGAAAACAACATCTCTGATATGTTATAATTATTCAAATGTTTGAGCTAATTGATTTTTTAATTGTTAATCCAATCATCAATATCCTTCTTGTCATCTATAATTTTATTGGTGATTTCGGCGTAGCAATGATCCTTTTTACAGTTCTAGTAAAATTTCTTTCATGGCCACTAGTCAAGAAACAATTCCTACAAGCAAAACTAATGCGCAAGATTCAGCCTGAACTAACAGAAATCCGTAAGCACTGCAACGGTAATAAACAACTAGAAGCTATTCAAACAATGGATCTCTACAAGCGTTATAATATAAAACCATTTACTTCAATCTGGACACTTCTTATTCAGCTTCCGATTTTCTTTGCTATTTTCTTTGCGATTCGAATTATGGTTACTCCAACCGTAACTGATAACGTCTCAAAACGTGCTTATCCGGTTGTTTCACAAATGACTCGTATTGATGAAATAATCAATCTTCAAAAAACTTATCTCGAAAATACTAGTGAAAGGACCTACGATTTTAAACCACAACTGTTTGGTAAAATCGATCTCTCTACAAGAGCTGGCTTAACCTCCATTAGCTCAATTATTATTCTTATTTTTGCTTTAGCCTCAGCCTATACTCAGTATTTAATGACTAAAATGCAAATGCCAAAGAAAGGCACAAAAAATACTTGGAAGAAAATGGTTGCAGATGCTAAAGCAGGGAAAGATATGGACCAAGCTGATCTTAATAATATGGTTTCTGGTCAGATGAGCTTTATGATGCCACTTATGATGTTGATGGTTACTATCAACTTTCCAGGTGCGCTAGTTATGTATTATTTATTATCAAATATTGTCACAATCATCCAGCAACAAATTGTTTTTAATCAAGCAGATAAACAAATGGATGATAATACTGATCGTGCAATTCTTAGAGAACTTAAAAAGAAAACATCTGAAATTCAAGAAGCAGAAGTAATAGAAAATAAAAAAACAGGTACTAAAATCACGCGTATTTCTGCAAAAGACGTAAAAAACTCACCTCATAAATCTACTACAAAAAATAAACAACAAAGCTCTAAAAATAACCAGCCAGATAACGGTTAGGAGAATAGGAGTTTTATGAATCGTGATGAGTCGATTCGCTTTGCAACAAAATATCTTGAAGATCTTTTGTCATTTTTTGGCATCAATGTTGCTGTGTGGTCTACAATTGATGATGAGGTTATACAACTTAGTGTGCCAAGCACAAGTCTAAATTCATTACTTATTGGTAAAAATGCAGACAATTTACGCGCTTTGCAACATGTAGTTTCTATGGCACTCTCTGCCCATGACTCTGAAGTGACAAGAGTTAATGTGGATATTGCCGATTATAAACGTCAAAGAGCCGATCGTATTGAGCATAAAGCAGAAAATTGGATTCAAAAAGTTCGTGAAACTGGTGAGCCATTAACTCTTGAGCTTAATGCAGCAGATCGTCGTATCGTTCATAAGTTAGCAGAGGATTATTCTGATATTACTACTCACTCTGAAGGCGAAGGACGTGCTAGACATCTAATTATTGAAAAGAAATCAGTCTAAAACATCAAATTATATAGATCAATAATTTAAAAACACCCTTCTGGGTGTTTTTAAATGTAACTATTGTCCCTTTATATCTGTTTTTCCGATAATTACTACAAAATCATAATTCGTTTTATCTATTCCGTTTGGTAATTCATTTGCTGGTTTTGCAGAAGTTCCATAATATGTCTCCAATTTTTTCTTTGTCTCGTTTTTTGTCCCAATACTATAAATCAAAACCTTCTCTGTATATTCTCCTTTTGGTGCATTGCCAGTACCAGTAACTTTAAATCCTGCCTTTTCCAGCTCAACTTTTTCGTTTGCTGCGACACCACTTTCATTTGTTCCGTTCAATACGAGAATTCTTGATGTGGCAGGTGAATCACTATGTTCTGCTATTTTTGAATTCAAATATTGTTGAATCTTTGTATAGTTTTGTAGTCCTGCACTTGGGATAACGAAAGATACATCAATACCGCCGACTGGGTAGCTTGCATTTCTCACAAGATCTCCTGTTTGAAGTCCCGTGAGAGGGGCGGACGTAATATTTGCTGAATTAAAATCAGAAAAAATCTTCGCAGCAGTCTTTATTTCGTCGATCTTAACATTTGTTCTTAAATTATCCCCCAATACGTTTACTAGATTAATCATGGCGGGAATATCCATGCCTTTTTCCATAATTTTATTTTTTATTGCAACTAACACTTTTTGCTGATTTTCGCCTCTCGTGAAATCGCCTCCAACCGAACCATGTCTCGCTCGTGCCAGAGCTAAGGTTTTTTCCCCATTGAGTACGGTTGGCACCCCAGCCTTCATTCGAATCCCTGTAAAGTAGTAGTCATTTATGTCTTCATCTACAGTAACTGTGATCCCTCCTAATGCATCCACAATCTGTATCAAAGAACCCCAGTTAACGTGAACGAAGTAATGCATCTCTAAGCCAGTTATCTTTGATAACTCGTCCATCACTGCGTTTGCGCCAGCTTCCTCATTTTTGCCATCTTTACTTGCACAGGTATAGACTTCATTAATTTTTCCAGCATAGCAAGCTTCTTTTCCAACCTTAAGGTCGCGCGGCAAACTCATCGTAATAGCATTTTTTTCTTTCTGATCAATAGACATCACCATTAAGGAATCTGTTAACTGCGCACCATCGTGTACTGAACGACCTTCGTGTCCAGCCATGTCATATCCTGAGGTTCCAAAAATCGCAATATTAGTTCGACCTTGCTTATCTGACTTTAGTGGCGTAGTCTTTTCTGTTACTACAGTTTTTACTAAATCAACCAGTCCGGATTTTCCACCTGTTATTTTTGCAATCAGTTGATTACCGTATAGGAATATTCCAACTCCTCCACTAAGTAACAGAATTAAGAAAATTGTTAGTTTAAGATGTCGTCTAAAAAATCCCTTTTTCTTTGGTTTACCATCCTCTTTTTTCTTTTTCTTGTTGTTAAAAAGATCATCCGAGCTTAGGTCGATTGGTGTCTCTTCTGTCGCATCCTCTGTAGATTCACTAATATTGGAGGTATTTTTTCGAACCAGACCAAATGCCTGAACTGGTTGTAGGAAATCATTTAATTTCTTTTTCTCAAAATCTCCAATCTTCCGACGCCCTCTACTTGTAGTGTCATTAGTTATACCAGCTCGTCTACTAGATTCTGTTCTGTATTCGTCTTTTTTTGGGGCTTTATCTAAGTCTTCTTGGCTATCCGTTACATTATCTCTTAATTCGCCATCAAAAAAATCCCAGTCTGCTGTTCGCGGCTTACATTCTATCTCTGAATTTCTTCTTCGTCGAATTTCCGCCTGTCCAACGAGTGGATCATCACTCTGTGCTAAAGACATATTTTTAGCACGTATTTTTCTTTTTCGTAACTGTTCTGCACGCAAGATTCTTTGTTGTTCCAAGTGCTGTTTTGTAGTTTGCATCTCACTAACCTCAAGTCCCGCCTTTGTGCGAGCACGTCGAAGCGGTTTTTTCTCCTTTGAAGGTGAAATCAGTCCATCAATATATGAGTTACTCATTTTTGCCACAAAATCTCCATCTACTATATAATTATAACAAATATGGCACTGAAATTAACTAAAAAGCAAAAGCGTTTAATGGATTTTTTACAAGATTTCCAAAATAATCATGATTATTCGCCATCCTATAGAGAAATTGCTGCAGGTTTAGGTCTACGTTCTGTAGCTTCTGTTGCTGAGCATATTGATCATCTAGTTCAGCAGGGGTTTTTAAAACGAAGTACTGGTGCCTCACGCTCGCTTGAAATTGTTGACCTCTCATTTCCCGAAACCACTGCCCTATTTAAGCAACGTCTTGAGTTCGCTTCTGAGGCCGATCGCGAAGTTTTGCTTCAGGCCGCCGAGATCTTAGGACTAGACCTTGAATAGGTACGATATCTAGAATATGATATAAGCAAGTAAGAGGCGCTATTATGGTAAAAAAGACATTATCGATTGTTGTTCCTGTTTATAACGAAGAAGAAGGTATCGAGACCTTTATTGAACATAGATTACTACCAGAACTCATCAAAATATCAGAAAACTATAATTGTGAGTTAATCTTAGTTAATGATGGATCATCTGATAATACACTATCCATCTTACAAAAAATATATACAAACAATCAAAAACGTTATAAAGGCATTGAGATTAAAGTTGTTGCTCTTTCTCGCAACTTTGGGAAAGAAGTTGCTTTGTCTGCTGGATTTAAGAACGCAACTGGTGATGCCGTCTTTAGTATAGATGCGGATGGGCAGCAGCCGCCAGAAATTATGGAAAGTTTTATTAAATCTTGGGTAAAAGGTAATGAAATAATTATTGGCGTTAGAGATCATTACACTAAACACGGACTGATTCCAAAACTCGGTTCCAAACTTTTCTACAAAATCTTACATCTTATGGGGAATAAAACTACAGTAGAGGGAAGTACAGATTTTAGACTTATTGATCGAGAAGTTATTGATCAATATAATAAACTTACTGAGCATAATCGCATCACTAGAGGTCTTATCGATTGGATGGGCTATAAAAAAGATTATATAAAATATATTTATGGCAATCGTCAATCTGGAAAGCCCTCCTATAACTTCTCTAAATTATTTAAACTTGCCATCGATAGTTTCATCTCTATGTCGACCACACCTCTAACAATTTTTGGCTATCTAGGAAGTATTATTTCTATTTTTGCCTTAATTTTGGGTCTATTTTGTATTATTAATCAATATATCTTAAATGACCCATTACATCTATACTGGGATGGGGCAGTCCAAATGACAATCTTTATTACGTTCTTAATCGGTCTTGTCATGATTTCGCAATATATTACATCTCTCTATGTATCACATATACATGCCGAAACTCAAAATAGACCACTATACATAATTAGTAAGAAGGAATCTCGTAATCTAGAATCGTCTAAAAAATAATTTAGTAAACTTACTATTAAGAAAGATAACAGAGAAAAGCAAAGAAACGCTATAAAACCGAACAAAAAATCACAACCGTTTTTTAACAAAACCGAACATTAATAAATGAATTAAAGTATTATGTGGAAAACTAAACAAAAACGTGGAGAAATCAAAACCGAACAATCATTAAAAGTCATAAAATAAAATCGTAGATTTGCAATGTGCACATGTGGAAAACTTACAGAGTATATTTTTTATGATAGAATAATCTAAAATAAGGAGGTCGATGGGAATTTTTAATCTACATAAGTCAAAAGAGACAGCTGTTATAAATACATCTTCAGTGACTGGCTTTGATTATCTACGGGATAATCAAATTTATTTTGATGGAGCCTGTCAGTCTCTCCGACCTCAGCCAGTTATTGATGCTTTAGTAGAGTATTATCAAAAATTTAACTCTTGCGGTGAACGAGTCAAATATCAATGGGGAAAAAACACTGATCAAAAAGTCGAAGAAACGAGAGAACTAGTTTTAAAGTATCTTAAATTAAAAAAGAAAGATTATTTTGTTAGTTTCACTTTGAATACCACTTACGGTATAAATCTTATACTCTCCCAGTTTGACCCCAAGAAATCACAGATAAAAACCATCGTCACTTCTGATATTGAGCACAATTCTGTTTTTCTTGCCACTCTTGCCTTTTCTGAAAATCATAAGCTTGATCGTCTAGTCTTATCAAGAGAAGCGGATGGTTCAATCCCTATCTCCGAAATACCAGATAATTCATTAGTTGTAGTTAATGTAGTTAGTAATGTCGACGGTCGTGTTCTTAAAAATCTTTCAGAACTCGTTTCTTTTGTTCATCAAAAACACGGCTATATTATTCTTGACGCCGCACAAGCAATGGCGCATAACAGAGAGATACTTTTTAATACAGAAGCCGATGCAGTTTGTTTTTCAGCTCACAAGATGTATAGTGCTTCTCTTGGCGTGATGGTAGTTCGAAAAGACTTTTTAGAGCAAATAAGATCTTCTTTTCTTGGCGGTGGCATGGTTGATGACGTAAAGAAGAGTAGCTATCTCCTTTCATCAGAACACGATGATAAAAAATACACTGCTTTCGAAGCTGGTCTACAAGCCTGGGGGGAGATTATAGCACTTGGCGCAGCTATTAAATGGCTTGAACAACTCCCTGAATCCGCAAAAGATCAATTAGAAAAATGTGAGGAAAAACTTTTTGATTTCTTATCTACTCACCCTAAAATTCATTGTTTGAACCAAGAAAAATCTAGTACATTCTCTTTTTATATTGATCAAGTCAATAGTCATTTAATCGCTGAAGCGCTCAGTGATCAGGGAATTATGGTTCGTTCAGGATATTTCTGTGTACACTACTATTTAGACCACAAACTAAATTTGCCGCCGCTAGTCCGCGTTTCGTTAGGGTATCAAACCACCGAATCCAATATCAATAAATTAATTGGTATATTAAAAAAGTTTTAATTTATTATGTGTGAAATTTTGGTGCACAGTAAAAAGTTTAGCAAGGGAAGAAGATGGTTTGTATAGCCGCATTTATTATACTTAGTGTTATTTCTGTTTTTGTTGGGTTTTTAAGTATTTTCAACCGAGAACTTGGCAAAAAATATTGGGTAGTTTTTCAAAAAGCTTGGCATTGTGTCTTTAAAAAAGTACGTTTACAAAAATGTGATACCAATTTCAAGGATGATGTAAAACATACTCTTCTCAAACGTATAGTACTTAAACATCCAAATCTTTTAAAACCAGCCAGCGCCCTCATCGAAATTCTTTCTGTTGTCATTGTTTTTATTACGGTTTGGTCTCTTGTTATTGCTATTAAATCACTTCTCGCACTCTGGGTTTTTGGTACTTGCAATATCTCCCACCCCAGCCAGTGTGGGCTTGGTTCCGAAGTTTGTAGTATTGATCAAGTTGAGCCTACTGATCTATTTGGTAAAATCGGTCGTGGGTTTTCTGAGTGGGGTGAGATTTTTTCTGCCATCCCAGATCGCTTAAAAACTTGGCAGGCTCAAGATTATCTCACTAGCACCAGTATTCCACTCATTGATCTTACCAAAGACCATGATGAGTCTTCTTTAAAGAATACCAAGAAACTTCTTCAGTTTTATCATTCTCAAATCATCCCAGATTCTTCGAAGGTTGCCGTGGATATTATCGACCCAGGCTGTACAGTTTGCAGGCAGTCTTATCTAAATCAGAAGCAATCAGGTCTCTTAGATCAATATTTTACCGTCGCCAACTTATATCCTATTCCAAAATCTGATGGCGAATATAAATTTACAAATTCGAAGCTAGTTACTGATTATCTAAATTCAATTGTCTATCTCATCCAACAAAAAATTAAAAAATACTATCAAGATCCCGATTTTGATTTCATAAAATTAAGTAAGCAACGTCAAGATGAATTAAGTCTCCTCTTACGTCTTCCAACCAGGATGCTTGATCGTCTATACACCGGTTCAAGTGATAATCGTAATTATATTGATCTCTTTAATTATTCATATGATCATGACACTACTCTTAAAGAGCTAGATGCTTGGTCTAAAGAATTTGGACTTAACGTAGCGGATCGTCATCTCCTTAAATCTGTTATTAATAACCAAGAAAAAAATCAAACTTCCGACAAACGTCAAACCAAAGAAAATACTTATGTCAAACAGATTATAGAAAACTTAAATAAAAACCAGCAAGATACCAAAAAACTAGTTGAAGAAAACCTTAAAGCTAAAGGTATTCCAGTTGAAATATTTGACGGTAAAAAACATAATGGTTTATTTAAACTTAAATAATTAATGTTATTTAGCTTAGATCATTATATTTAAAACCATGGTAGTTAATTTAGACTTGGTTATTATTAGACAATAAATTTTAGAATACAGTACAGTTTGACGGAGTGTGTTAAAATATAACCGTAAACAATATAAAATAACAAAACTATGTCAAAAAATACTAGCATTAAACACCGCCATTCAGCAAGAACTACTATTATTTGGTTTTTGTTTATTCTAGTCATAGCCCTAACTGCTTTAGTTATTTACCTATTTCTTCATCAAAATATAGAAAAACAGTCTAAACAAGATACCAATAATCCTAGTCAGCAAGTTCAATCAACCTCGGCTTCCACTTCCGAAAATCAGTCATCAAAAAATGAAACTAAGGAAGACTTAGAAGCTGGTAAAACACATCAAACCCCAAAACAATATGAAGAAACTGATAACAAGCCGACCGCGGATCTTACTGGCTTTATTACTTATTCTGGTAAAAATGGTAACAATCTCATGATTCGCGTTACAATTAACCAATTATTAAAAGAAGTTGGCACTTGTACTCTCTCTTTAATCTCAGCCAGCGGGCAGAGAATTAATCGCACAGCCAATACTATTGATAATCCTTCTTCTGCCACTTGCCAAGGGTTTGATATTCCGTTATCTGAAATTCAAGCTGGTGAATACCAAATCAACATTGAAATTAAAACGTCGCATCAAAGTGGTAACATAAAGGGGAGCATAACAATTTAAATGATAAACATTGTTCAAGGTAAAATAAAAAATATAAAAATTAAGCATCTCTTACTCTGTATTTTTGCTTTCTTTACAGTTGCTTCACTTGTTTTTTTTATAACTAAAAATTTAATAAAAATTCACGCCTATGATTTTAGTAGTTTTAATCCAGGCAATATTATCTCGGATAGTGTTATGTCTAACTCCAATTCTATGTCGGTTGATGAAATACAACGCTTTCTAACCAGTAAAAATAACTGTCAAGATACGAACATTGCTAAAGCAAGAGCTTATCCAAATCTTAGATATCATATCGAAGGCAATCGTTTCATCTGTTTGTCAGAAGAGACTTTTGAATATAATAATCAAAAGCAAACTGCGGCACAAGTTATCTATGAAGCTGCTAAAGATTATCAAATCAATCCGCAAGTCCTCATTGTTTTACTTGAAAAAGAGCAGGGATTGATTACTGATACTTGGCCAAACCATATTCAATATCGCAGCGCCACAGGCTTTGGTTGTCCAGACACAGCTGAATGCGATTCAAAATACTATGGTTTTAGAAATCAGGTTCGTAATGCAGCAAATCTGTTCCGCTCTGTTCTCAATGGCGGCTGGACGAACTATCCATTAGGCAGAAATTATGTACAATATCATCCTAATCCGAGTTGTGGTGGTTCAATAATTAATATTGAGAACCGTGCTACTTCAGCCCTTTATCGTTATACCCCGTATCAACCAAATAATGGCGCTCTTGCCAACTACCCAGGTACCGCGTCTTGTGGAGCTTATGGTAACCGTAATTTTTATGCCACTTTTAAACAATGGTTTGGTAATCCAATAGCCATCATTAAAGAAAAATTAAATCCAATTGATAGACCTGACCAAAACTCTAGTCAAGATGGCTCGATCGATAATGGTGAATATACTATCAAGACCTCACTTGATAAAACTAAGTACTTAGATGTCAGTAAGGGTAACACAGAGGAAAACGCACTAATTCAGCTTTATTCAAAATGGTTAGATAATAATAAAGCACAAGAATGGAGTATTGAAAACATTGGAAATGAAATTTATAAGATAAAAAGTAAATTATCTGGTAAAAATCTTGCATTCGATGTCAACTCTATTGATGTTAATCCACAGCTAAAGCTAAAAAATGAAAATTTAGATGATTGTTCTCAGCGTTGGAATATTCAAAGAAAAGATTCGCATGAATATAAAATTATTACCTCGTGCGATACCAACCATACTATTAATGTTAAGGATGATAATCCAAAAGATGAGTCTCCAGTACAAATTAATAAGAAGAATAATAATAAAGCTCAAGCATGGATAATCGAAAAAACTAATACTAATAAAGAAACTCAATTAATCCAAGATGGTATCTATAGTATTACTACCGCATTAAATAATGGTCAATTCCTTGATGTTGCAAAAGGTAATACCGAAAACTATGCTAAAGTACAACTCTTCCATAAATGGCGAGATAATAATGTTGCACAACAATGGCAGTTTAAACACCTTGGCAATAATGAATATCAAATCATTAGTAAGTTATCTAATAAGGCTATTAGTGCTGACACAAATAAAGTACAAAACGGTGAACAACTATTCTTATTGCCGGCAGTCTCTAATTCTTGTAGCCAAAAATGGAAGGCTATTCAAAATGGTGCTGGCTTTGTCTTCAAAAATAGTTGCAATCCAATTTATGTTATGGATGTTAATGCTGCACGTGCTGTTGATGAAAATCGAGTACAGCTATGGGGTAGATGGGGTAATAATAATAAAGCTCAAGCATGGATAATCGAAAAAACTAATACTAATAAAGAAACTCAATTAATCCAAGATGGTATCTATAGTATTACTACCGCATTAAATAATGGTCAATTCCTTGATGTTGCAAAAGGTAATACCGAAAACTATGCTAAAGTACAACTCTTCCATAAATGGCGAGATAATAATGTTGCACAACAATGGCAGTTTAAACACCTTGGCAATAATGAATATCAAATCATTAGTAAGTTATCTAATAAGGCTATTAGTGCTGACACAAATAAAGTACAAAACGGTGAACAACTATTCTTATTGCCGGCAGTCTCTAATTCTTGTAGCCAAAAATGGAAGGCTATTCAAAATGGTGCTGGCTTTGTCTTCAAAAATAGTTGCAATCCAATTTATGTTATGGATGTTAATGCTGCACGTGCTGTTGATGAAAATCGAGTACAGCTATGGGGTAGATGGGGAGAAGATAATAAGGCTCAAATCTGGATTCTTCAATCAACTCTCTAATCCTTTTCTACATGATATAATTAAGTCATGAATAAGACTGCAAAAGATTGTTTAAAAAATTGTGTTCTCATCTCTGGGACTGATCAAGAATTATCTCAAAAAATTGCTGATCATCTTGGACTTAAACTGACAAATCGTATCTCAGACACTTTTAGCGACGGCGAAGTACATGTACAAATTCTAGAAGATATTAGAGGAAAAGATGTATTTATTATTCAATCGACAAACCCTCCGCTTGATCAGCATCTTTTTCCAGTCCTTCTACTTGCAGACGCAGCTAGGCGCGGCTTTGCAAAAAGTATTAACTTAGTTATTCCATATTTTGGTTATGCTAGACAAGATCGTATGGCAGAACCAAACACTCCGATTAGTTCAAAGGTTATTGCTGATATCTTATACTCTGTATCTATTAATCATATTATTACTGTTGATCTTCACTCGGCTCAAACACAGGGTTTCTTTGATATGACAATTGAAAATATCACTCTTGAAGGGCAGTTTGCAGAATATATTGAAAAGAATTTTAAGAAAGATTCCTTTGCTATTGCTTCACCAGATGCTGGTGGTGTTAAACGTGCAAGGAAAATTGCTGATCTTGTTCATTGCGACGATGTCATTATTATTGATAAGAATCGATACAAGAAAAATAAAAGCAAAGTCATGAATATAATAGGTAATCCTAAGGATAAAAATATTATTATTATTGATGATATGATTGACACTGCTGGTACGATTTGTCATGCTGCAACTGCTCTTAAACAAGGTGGAGCAAAATACGTCTCTGTTATGGCTACGCATCCAGTTTTTAGTGGTAATGCCTATGATAATTTAGCTAATCAAGATATTGATCAAATAGTAGTTACTAATACACTTACTCTTAAATCAGAGCTAAAGAAAATTGATGTTATTGATATAACAAAAATCCTTGCAAAAAAGATCTATCAAATTTTTAGTAATTAAAAGGTTTATATGCAAAAAATCAAGAGTATTATCAAATTATTACGACCAAAACATTCTGTTAAAAATCTCTTAATATTTTTGCCACTAATTTTTGGTCTAAAACACCTTTCATTGCAGGATTTTCGTAGTAGTGTAGCTGGATTTTTTGTTTTTTGCTTTGTTGCATCCTCTATCTATATTATTAATGATTATAAGGACATCGAAAAAGATCGCTTACATCCAGTTAAAAAATACCGACCTTTAGCAAGTGGTGCAGTTACCAAAAATGAAGCATTGATTACATTGATTATTCTTTTACTTCTTGCTATTATCACCTCGATTATCTTTCATTTTTCTTGGGTTTCTCTTTTGCTTATAACTACTTATTTTATTTTAAATTTATTTTATTCGCTCGGGTTAAAAAATCTTCCCATTATCGATATAACTATTTTGGCATCAGGTTTTCTAATTCGTCTTTTTCTTGGAAGCAGCTTAACTAACATTGAGATTTCAGCTCTTTTATATCTCGTCGTAATGTCTGGTGCTTTCTATCTTGGTATTTCAAAACGTTATAATGAAATTATTAAAACCGGCAACAAAACCCGTGCTGTTCTAAAGAAATATAATATTGATTATCTAAAATCAATTATGAATATGTTTTTGGTTTTAATTATTGTATTTTATACTGAATGGTGTAGTAATGCCTACCCAGAACATCGTGATCTTCTCCTTGCCAGTGTTCCTCTTCTTATTATTCTTATCATTTCTTATATCTATACTGCTGAAAAAGATAAGTATGGTGATCCAGCTGATGTAATTATGAAAAATAAACACCTAGCGTTAATGGGGATTATCTTTGTTGCATATTTAATGATAATTATACGGTTATAATATGAATGTTTACGATTTTGACAAAACTATCTATGATGGAGATGCTTCACTCGATTTCTGGAAATTTTCCATTAAAAAACAACCAACGCTTATTAGATATTTACCTTATCAAATTTTTTCTGCAGTACTTTTTAAAATTAAAATTCTTAATAGAAAACAATTTAAGGAGCATTTTTTTATTTTTCTGAAATCTATACATTCTTTAGATCTTACAAGATTTTGGGACCAAAATCAGGATAAAATTAAAACATGGTATTTTAATCAAAAGAAACCTGATGACCTAATTATCTCAGCTTCACCAG
>ERZ773065.556-NODE-556-length-20614-cov-26.598619_pt1 | contig 20614 bp, 23 predicted proteins | sample MGYA00580623_ERZ773065 | MGnify/ENA primary metagenome ERZ773065 (study PRJEB29015, sample SAMEA2738017) | human oral metagenome | biome: human oral; feature: human-associated habitat; material: dental | place: China | collected 2047 ... | reverse complement strand
GTTTTTACCGAATTCGGTTATAATATCTCCGGCATGAGATTTGTTGGTTGTACGGATCGAGCTACCTGCTTTAACTTCAAGAACGCCACCATCATCTGAAACTTTCTTGATATTTTTATCGTTAAAATCAATAGGTGTCTGATCGAGGTCATTTTTGTCCGTGCCTTCAAGAATTTCATTTGCTGGGCTAACTGTTAAATTATTGATTCTTTCGCGTGTTTGATACGATTCAATCTCTTTAGCTATTTGTGTTCCGCCCGTTATCGTAACTCCGATTGCTGCTAATTTTGCTAAATTTTTAAGTATAGCTTTTTTGTGGGATGGTTTTATTTCTTGAGCCTCTGTGCGATTATTCAGCTCTATCTGATGCTCAGTCTCATCTCTGACTATCAGTTCTTGTGTTTGGCTGTCGGGTTTTTTTCTTAAGTCTGAAATGAACATGGGTTCATGGCCGGGTTTTGGTTGATTAATGTAACCTGGGCCTACTATATATTTATCATTCATATTTCTCTTTTTCTTTCAATTTGTTATTTATGTTTTATATTTTATCATAAAATAATTACTATGTCAATAGTTTAATTAAAAAACTGCTTGATTTATCCTAAAAAATCCTGTATAATTACTTCAAAGGCAAATAATAACCTAAAGGAGAACTTTAATGGCACAGCCGAAAAAGCAGAGTAGCCCTCGAAAAACTGGATTGCGACGCAGTCACTTGCGCCTTGATTTAGCTCGACGAGTAAATAAAAAGTCACCAGTAAAAGTTTATACAACTAAAAAACAATCTGGTAAAGCTTTAAACAAGCAACTCGAAGAAAATAAAACGCTTGCAGCTTAGTTTGCTGGCGTTTTATTTTTTGTTTGACAAATAATAATTTTATATAATAAAAAAGGAAAGAACCTTACGCAAAATGGCATCAAATAGACATTTAGGACGAATCGTCGTCCTTCAAACACTCTACGAATACGAATTTCGCTCACAGTCAGAAGACAAAAGTGTGAACTTAGCGGATATTATCGCTCGAAATATGGAGCGTTATGAAGACACTATTGGCGATAAACAATTCGTTCAGGATTTATTAAATGGGGTCGTTGAAAGACAGGTTGAGCTAGATACTAAGTTGCAACCAATGGCGCCAGAATGGCCAATTTCACAAATCTCTCGAATTGATCGAAATGTGCTCAGGATGGGTCTTTTTGAACTTCTTTATATGCAAGAAACTGTTCCGCCAAAAGTTGCTATCAATGAAGCGGTTGAGCTTGCAAAAGCGTTTGGTTCCGATAATTCAAGTAAGTTTATCAACGGTGTTTTAGGCACGGCGTTTAAACTGTTTGTAGGGGAACAAAATGGCGAACAAGAAGATTGAAAATTTTAAAAAATATTTTAATCGTAATAGAAGGGTCTCAATTCAAGAGATTGTTCGTGAACCTACGGCTGGTGGCGTAATTTTTCGGCGTAATCAAAAAAACGAAATTGAAATTTTGCTTATTCAGGATTCCAAAGATCGCTGGACGATTCCGAAAGGCCATATTGAAGAAGGTGAAACTGCGCAAGAAACAGCCCGCCGTGAAATTGGCGAAGAGGCTGGCTTGAAACAGGTTGAGATTCTTGGCTGGCTGGGCAAAATTAATTTTCGTTATCGGCGAATAGATAAATTAGTCTTAATGACAACTCAGGTTTATTTAGTGAAGGCGCTGGGCGATACTAATGCAATTCAGAAAGAAGACTGGATGAACGGCATTAAATGGTTTAGCTTTGCTGAAGCGTTAGATGTGATTGAATACGAAGATATTGGAAAATTAATTTTGCTAGCAATGAAAAAAATTAGACAGGAGAAATTATAATGAGTGGAATTTTGCTAACACCTTATCATGACTGGGCAAAAGAAAAACTTGGTTATGATTTTAATGATATACAGCTTTTAGTGACTGCTTTGACGCATCGAAGCTATTTGAACGAGCATAAAAAATCAGCAAGCGAGCACAATGAGCGGTTGGAATTTTTAGGCGATGCTATCTTGGAGCTTGTTACGACGGATTTTTTGTTTTCTAACTATCATGAGCCGGAGGGGATTCTTACTGCTTGGCGTTCGGCGCTGGTTCGGACTGAAAGTATTGGTGCGGCTGGTGAGCGTCTTGGCTATGAAAAGCTTATTCGGATGTCACGTGGCGAAAAACATGGTTCAGCGCGTGCTCGCCAGCAGATTTTGGCAAATGCGTTTGAAGCTACTACTGGCGCAATTTATCTTGATCAAGGCTATGAAGCTGCTAAAAAATACATTACCGACAATATTTTATCGACTTTACCTCAGATTTTAGAGGACGAATCTTGGCGGGATCCTAAAAGTTATTTACAGGAAATTTCACAGGCGCGCGATGGTTTCACACCAGTTTATCGAGTGTTGAATGAAGATGGTCCAGATCATGAAAAGATCTTTACTTTGGGTGTTTTTGTGGGTGAGAAGAAAATGGGTGAAGGCGAAGGGCCAAGCAAGCAAATAGCCCAACAAGAAGCCGCCCGCGAAGCTATTCGTAAGTATAAAACCCAAAAATAAAAAGAGCGCTAGTCGCGCCCAAAGACAATGATAACTTCGAATCTATTGCTATCCTGATTTATAGTGATAGATTCGAAGGTTTTTATGCTATCATCTTTTTTGATAGCTTCCAAGCGGTTTTTAATTTCTTCCGCTTGGCTTTTGTTTTTTGCTGAAATTCTAGAAATATTTCCTTCAATATTTCTAAGTATTTCAGTTTTTAACTCAGACCTTTCGCCCTCTTCGCATAGATTAGAGACTGGCCTGAAAACGAAAAACCAGATGCATGCAGAAAAGCATACAGCAATGAATATCAGTCCTAGATACTCACCGCCATACTTTTGCCAATCGAGGCAGATTTTGCTCCACTTTTCTTTATTCATTTTTTTTACCTCCAAAGTACTAAGATAAATAAATTATAATATAAAATTCTCGATGAGTCAAATAATTAATTGCTTGCTTTTTTTGCCTAAATCTGATAAAATAAAAAAGCTATAAAATTTAATAAAGGGAAACAAGAATGCTAGCAATCAGATTACAGCGAATTGGTCGCAAAGCTTATCCTGTTTATCGCGTGGCGGTTCAGGAAGCGCATCGACATCCGTCGAGTGGGCGCGTAGTTAGCTACGTTGGTTCATATAACCCACACACAAAAGAAGCCAAGATCGAAAAAGAATTGGCTAAAAAATATCTTTATAACGGCGCACAGCCAACTCCACGAGTTGTAAAACTTTTGGAAGAGGCGGGAATTGAAATGCCAAAATGGGTTAAAAAACCTGCACAAAAAACTCGTGCAATCAAAAACGCCGAAAAGCTTCGCCGTAACCAACCAAAAGAAGAAGTTACCGAAGAAGCTTAAAACTAAAAAATCACTTTTCATTTCGAAAGGTGATTTTTTTCGAAAAAGAAAAAGCCAGCGTTTGCTGACTCTCTAAAAGAGCTAATCTGCTGGTGGCAGAGATACGTAACTCCCAAAAGTTGGAGTTTTATTTTCGAAATACTATTAATAGAAATATAGGAAGAAAGGATATAATAAGAAAGAATAAACAGCCGCAGCCACAACAACTACAGACTCTAACATAATCTTCATCAGAATGATGCATAGAAAAATACCTCCAAAAAATAGAATATATAAATAATAACACTTTTGATTTATCTTGTCAATCATTTGCTAAAAGTTTTAGGTTTTGTTAAAATATTAAAAAGCATAAACGAAACGAGGAGTGGTGGGAAGCTATTTTGATAAAATAAATAAAAGTTACAAAAGGCAAAATATCGAAGACGTTGCGGAATTTTATTCGGCGATTAATCGTGAGAATTTAACCAAAAAACTTTCACCTGAACGCCCTTATGTTTATTTTACGATGGAAGTCTATGACAAGAGCAACGGTATTAAAGGTGGTGGTGGCTTGGGGGTGCTTGCTGCGGATACTCGGCGAGTGGCTGAAACGCTAGAGATACCTTTTGTCTGCGTAACGCCGTTTTATCGCAAGGAAATTAAGCAGTCGATTGAAAATCTTGATCAGAAAGAAGAATTCATTTCTGTTTCGCCCGAGGATTATGGGTTTGAATATCTTGATGACGTGGAGATTTATACTGAAAATATGCCGCCAGCTCGATTGAATATTTTCCAGAAAATTCTTGGCACAACACGATTTTTGACGATGGGCGAGAGCAACTTTGGTGAGCTGTATGCTGGTGACGGCTCGGGGGATCATAGACTTTATCAAGAAGTTGCGCTTGGTTTTGGCGGTTATAATGCTTTGAAAATGATTGGTCTGAAGCCATCGGTAATTCAATTAAATGAAACTGCAACGATTTTTGCGGCGGTCGCACGGCTCGATGAATTAGTTCGCAATGGAATGAACCTTTATGAGGCGATTGTTTATGTTCGAAAACACACGCTTTATACGAATCATACTTTAGTTCAGGCTGCGGAAAGTGAATTTTCTTTTGAGCAGTTTGAAAGAATTGTTCTACCGAACATCCAATCTTCGGCGCTGAAAACTTGGATTTCTGGTCTTTTTCGTGACGGAAGATTGAAGCTTTCGACGCTTACGATTGAGCTCGCCGAGGCTAAAAACGGTGTGAGTCGACTCCATGCACATGTTGCCGACTATAAAAATATTAATGGCGATAAAGTTAAATTTAAGGCTGTCACAAATGGAATAGATTTAAAGACTTGGGTTTTGCCAGAAATTTTGCGTAGTTTTGAACAAAAAGAAATTATTGATAAATTTGGTTTGCCGGCAGACAAATATAAAGCGAATATTTTGAAAATTTCAGCGGCAGAGATTCGTGAGCTACGTAAACTCGGCCGAGCTAAACTCAATGAGATTTTAAAAACGCGTAAAGATCAATACGGGCGCGTGGTTCAAATTCCAGAAGATGCAATATTATTTGATTTTAAGCGGCGGTTTGTTGATTATAAGCGGCCATGGATGCCATTTGAAGATGTATCTAAATTAAAGAGAATTCTTCAAGAATCTGGCGCTCATTATATTTTAGCTGGAAAGGTTCATCAGGGCGATACGCGAATGCGTGCGACATTAAATGCTGTACTTTCAAAAATTGATTCTGATGATTTTTTGCGCGAGCGAATTCATTTCATTCAGGACTATGACGAACAGCTTGGCTTTGCGTTGGCGGTAGGTTCTGATATAGCAATAAATGTGCCGATTGTTGGCTTAGAGGCTTGCGGAACTTCGTTCATGAAAGATCTAGCTAATTTGAAACTTTTAATTTCGACGGCAGACGGTGGTGTAGCGGATATTTCGCCCACGCCTTGTTTGGAGGTTTCTGGAGTCAATTACGATCAGGAGGTTTTGGCGCTTTATGTTCAGATGTGGCGAGCTATTAGAATTTTGAAGGATGATGCATTACTGGAAAAACAGATTCAGCACCAGTTGAGAGCATATCTACCGGTAGTGAGTGGTGCCCGCATGATGAAGGACTATCTTGATTTAGTTTTTGGAAAGTAGAATTATATAAAATAAACCTCTCTGGGTTTATTTTATTGCTCGTAAAAGCTTCCTGCGCTGTATTTTTTACCGCTTAGAATGTCATATTCGATCATCTCATAGTCCTTTAGTTCTTGCGTGTCTTGCGAACTAATTTTTTTGGTTAGGGCGGGATTTTTCTTGGAATTTTCTAGTAGAAGTTGCTGGAATGGAGAAAGTCTAGCGCCAATTTGGTCAAAGATTTTAACTTGGAGATAGTTCAAACTAATTTGACCAAGTTCTTTTTTGTCTGTATTGAAATTGCTATAGATGAAAAGTGGGGTGCTTTGGGCATCAGCTTTCTGATTGGAATTTAATAGTGCGCTAGCAATTCCTGGCCAATGATCTCCCCAAAATATGACAATAGTTTTTTCGTTTAGTGTTTGAAGCTTTTCGATAAATTCTTTTAAGGCAGTGTCGGATTTATTAATTCCTTGAATGTAAGTCTCCCAACTTTTAGCCTCCGAATCACTGCCGGCAATATTTTTAACTGGGAAATCATTTGAAGAATAAGTTCCGCTATCATAAGGCATATGATTTTGCATAGTTACTAAGTGAACGAAATCTTTATTTTTAGTAGCTTTTAATTCATCTAAAACTTGATCGAAGGCGACTTCGTCAGAAATATATTTAGAATTATCGATTTTTGAAGTATTTTTAAATTTAGATATATCTATGAACTTCTTAAAGCCTAAGTTTGGGTATACGACATTTCGTTTATACATTGTACCGTTGTAAGGATGAATCGCAGTGGTTGAGTATCCGTTTTTAGTAAGTGCTTTAGCTAATGAAGGTGCTTGTGGATTGCTAGGTAACAACGTGGTGTAAGGCACTGAATTTAGGAAGTAGTTTGATAGTCCGGTGACGGCTTCAAACTCAACATTGGCTGTGCCGCCGCCGTATTCGGCAGTAGCAGTGCGCCCAGATGTGTATTTTTTGAGGATTTCTCGAGTGTAAGGAATCGGATCGTGCTTGCCATAGTCGTAGAAATTTTTAATCTTGGCGGGATCAACAAAGCTCTCGCTCATGATGAAGATAATATTTGGACTATCGGTTGAAAGTTTTTCGCGATTAGCGTTTTCGGCATTAGCAATTTTTGAGTATTTATCAACGATTTTTTTGATTGTATCTTTAGAATAGCCGTCTGGTTTTTTGGGTGCAGAGTTTTGAAAGGCGGAAATTGTACTGATTATATATCCATTAGAATCATAATTGTATTTTGCGTCCGTAAAGTCAATATTTGAGTTTAGCCAATCAACTTTAACGAAAGTCCCTTTGCCGTAGAGCTGGGTTCGGAGGAAAGCGGTGTTGAAAGTTAGAAGAGTCCCGCTTGATACTACGATGATGATTTGTGCCAGTAAACGATATTTTTTAGGAAAATTATAGTGAGGTATTTTTTTGATATTCTTATTTAACCAAAAACTGACAACGAGGATTGTGATTATTAGTAGGATTGTGAGCGTTAAATTACCCCAGTTTACTAAGTCTTTTAGAGTTCCTGCTTCAGAACTCATAGTTAGATCTTCCGGCAAAAACGGCACATTGCGCGAGCGGATTTTTTCGTCATTGATAAACATAATAATCGAAAGAATGGAATAGAAAATCCCAATAGACCAAGCGGTGCTACCTGTTATGCCAAAAAATAAAATCGCAATAATAGTCATTATTAACACGCTATAACCGTATATTTCTGGATGCTCGACTATGAAAGTGAAAGCTCCATTCCAGCCAAATTGTCGCCAAAAGACATAAAAAACGCTCAGCCAACCAGCTATAACTATTGCGGCGATTTTTAGGATAAATGCTAGATTTTTCTGATTAGCGCGTTTACTTAAGAATTTTGCTGATTTGGGAAATTTTTGAGCAAATATTCGCCAAACCTTTTTAGGAAGTTGTTTTGGTGTTTTAGATACTTTTTTAATTTTATTTTTTAACAGATTGAATTTACTACAAATGATTCTTTTCATACTTTTATTTTACCATTTTTCGGTTTTTAAGCCAAATTTAAGCACGGCGGTTTATAATTAAAATGTGATTCGAAATAGAAGTTGAATCCAAAGGAGGAAGATGAAAATTTATCTAAGTAAACAAGGTTTTAAGGATTTGAAAAAGAAAATCGCCAAGCTAGAGCATGAACAAAAAATGTTAGAGCTTGAGTTGCGTGATGGTGATATTAAGGAAGACCTATTGCGTCAAAATGATATTTTTGTGCGAATTGATGCGATACGTAGCGAGTTAAATGATAAGAGACTCCAGCTGCATAACGCTGAGATTTTACCGAAGAAAAATAAGCGAGTTCGCACTCGAGTGACGATTGGTTCGTTTGTAGAGCTTGTGAATCGAGCTACAGGCAAGATTATGAAATTCCAATTAGTTGATAGTGTTGAAGCTAATCCGCTTGCGGGAAAAATTTCAGCGGATTCGCCTCTCGGTAGAGTACTAATGGGTGCGAAAATTAAACAAGAAGTTAGCTGGATGGCTGGTCTAAAAACGATGAACGCTCAGCTAGTCCGAATCTCTTAATATATTTAAAATAAATAATCTAAAACAGCTCGCGAGTGTGGGCTGTTTTTGTAGTCTTTATGGATATTTTTAATTATGATAGAATAGAATTTATGGAAATAATCTCACTAATTGCAATTATTTTGCTGGTGGCACTAGTGCTATGGCAAAATTCAAAAATTCAAAAAATCGCTAATTCGCGCGATCAAGAAATAGCTACAAATTTAATTAAAACAGATTTAGTTGAACTTAATAAAAGTTTAAATGAATTGCGTGAAAACTTTGGTCAAAATTTAACAAGCTTTAATGAAAAAGTAAACGAAAAACTTGAGCGAAATAATTTTCAATTGCAAAATTCAATGACTAAACAACTTGGTGAAAGCTCGAAAATCGTCGAGGAGGTTTCGAAACGTTTGACTAAGCTCGACGAAACTAATAATCGCGTAATAACAGTGGCGGATGAGCTTAAAACACTTCAGAATGTTCTTCAAAATCCTAAACAGCGAGGTGTGTTTGGCGAGTTTTATCTAGGACAAGTTCTGGAGAATATTCTCCCGCCGAATGCTTTTCAGCTGCAGTATAAGTTTGAAAATGGCGAAGCGGTTGATGCGGCAATTTTTCTGGAAAAAGGCAAGATTTTACCCGTTGATAGTAAATTTAGTTTAGAGAATTATAATCGAATGATTGAATCGCAGGGCGAAGAACGAAAACAGCTGGCGAAGAAAGTTCAGCAGGATCTAAAAGGTCGAATTGATGAAACTGCAAAATATATTCGTCCTGCCGAGAATACTATGGATTTTGCGTTTATGTTTATTCCGAGTGAAAGTCTTTACTATGATATGTTAGTTGGAAAAGTTGGTGCTGGCAGTTCTGAGCGCGATTTGGTTGAATATGCTTTTCATGATAAACGAGTAATTGTGGTTAGTCCAACCAGTTTTATGGCTTATCTTCAGACTGTATTGCAAGGGCTTAAATCGCTTCAGATTGAGGAACAAAGTAAAGAAATTCAAAATCGAGTCGGTCAGCTTTCGGCGCATATTTCCAAATATGAAGAATTGATGGCTAAGCTTGGTAAGTCACTTGGTACTACAGTTAACCATTTTAATTCTGCACACCGTGAACTTGGTAAAATTGATAAAGACGTAGTTCGGATTGCTGGTGAAGATGCTCGGGCTAGAGTAATTCCAGAAGCTGTTGATAAACCTCAGATAGATTAATGATTTTTTAAACTAAAAGCCTCGACTATCTGGTCGAGACTTTATTTTGTTTGTTGATATAGATTATTTTTCGCTATTATTTTGTAGTAGCAAGCTAAAACCGAAGCCGGTAATTCCGCCGAGTAAAGCTCCGCCGAGATAGGTTGCAATCGCCCAAAGTGTGTTGGTTCCTTCAACGGTAAAGGCCTGAACTGCAATAGCTATAGCTGGGTTAAAGATTGATGAAGCTTGAGTTACTGTTGTGGCAAAGCCAGCAATAATTAGGGCTAGTATCAATCCGCCACCTACACCTAACGCAACGGCTGTAGAATTGTGTTGTTTTTGGGCAGTAACTTGTGCTACCGAAAAGGCGAAAATCATTGAGCCAATAAATTCAGCTAGTAGTACAGCAAATTCTTTGCCTTCTGGGATTTTTTGAACGGCAGCGGGTAGATTTTGTCCGCTTTGCGAGAAGAAGTAGCCGATCAACACAAAGGCGAGCATTGCTCCTAGAACTTGAGCAACAATATAGCTAAGTGCGCGGCAATGACCAATTCGGCGAGTTGCCCAAGATCCGGCGGTAATAAGTGGATTTACGTGGGCACCAGAATTTTTCCCGACAATCAATACAATAAATGTTAGAGCTAAGCCGCTTAGAAGAATATTACCTAGTAAAGTAATATAGTTGCCATAAGTTGTTAATACGATTACTGTTGAAGCAAGAAGAAAAGTCCCAACAAATTCAGCGGTAATAGCAGCAAGCGCTTTTGGCTGCATTAGCTTGTTGATTAGTGTTTTTGGAAGGTTTTTTCCGTCTTTTGCTCGGATGGCTTTAACGGTAGCTTCGGTTTTTTGAACTGATTTCATGACTGCATTTTCAGTTTTTTTGGCAGTAGTTTTTTTTGAACTGGCTTTCTTTTTTGCCATTATTCCTCCTTTAAATTATACTTTTTAATTTTAGCATAAACTGTATTGATTTTCAAATTTTAACTGCTTGTGCTAATATATTGATATTATGGCTTTATATGTGAAACAGGATAACGACAGAACAGAATTACAAAAACGAATCGCGGCGGAACTACGCGAAAAACAAAAACGAAGTTCGCTTAAAGGAGGTGGCGAGAACCCACCTCGCGCAGAAGGATTTAATCTAGATAATTCTCAATATCTGGAGGGCACCAAACAGACAACGGGATTGGCATTTATTTGGCTGTTATTATTAGTTGCGGTGCTGATTGCGATTGGCTATTTTGTTTGGTTTGCTAAAGCTTAAGTGGTTTGATTTTGATATTAAAATGTGCTAAAATTGAACCATTAAAGGGTTGGGAATGTTTGAGTTTTTAAAGAAAAAAGTGGTAAAGAAAGTTGAACCAGTCAGTGTTTGGGGTGATGGCACGGCGGTTTTGAGCGCGATTGACGACGGTGTGGTTGCGATTGACCCAAAAGGTAATTTGCGAATCATTAATCCAGCTGCAGAACAAATGATTGGTTGGACTAATGGTGATACTACAGGGTTAGTGTTTGACTCGGTTTTGACGCTAGTTGATGGAGATGGTAATGCGCTTGAGCGATCGGCTAATCCGATTCAGCGAGCGCTTTTTGACTTTGAAAGTTTTACTAGTAATGAGTTATTTTTAAAAACTCAAAGCGGTAAAAAGCGTCAGATTTTTTTGCGAATTAATCCAGTAGATGATATGAAAACAGGTCTGGTTGTAGTTTTTCGTGATATTTCTAAGGAGGTTAAAGAAAATCGAGAGCAAGCAGAGTTTATATCGACTGCGAGTCATGAAATGCGAACGCCGGTAGCTAGTATCGAGGGCTATCTTGGATTAGCTTTAAACCCTACTACTGCTACGATTGATGATCGTGCGCGGGACTATTTGCAAAAGGCTCATGAGAGCACTCGATATTTGGGTGAGCTTTTTCGTGATCTTTTAGATATTTCAAAGGCTGAAGATGGGCGAATGAAAAACGAACCTGTAGTTTTGGATGCGGTAGAGTTTACGCGAGATATTTGGGAAGGTTTGAAGGCAAAAGCTGAAACTAAAAATTTGGAATATATTTTTATGCCCGACCAAAAAACTAGTAGCGAGCGAACATTGACGCCTGTTTATTTTGTTCATGCCGATAGGGATCATTTGCGCGAAGTTTTGGATAATCTATTCGAGAATGCGATAAAATACACGCCGTCCGGAAAAGTGGTCGTAAATGTTAGTGGCGACAATGAGAACGTGCGAATTTCGGTAGAAGATTCTGGAATTGGTATTCCGGCTGAGGATATTCCCCATCTTTTTCAGAAGTTTTATCGTGTTGATAATTCTGAGACTCGTGAAATTGGTGGAACTGGTTTAGGACTTTATTTGTCGCGCAAACTGGTTGAGGGCCTTGGTGGCAAATTGTCTCTAGAGAGCGAATATAAAAAAGGCTCAATTTTTACTGTTCAACTGCCACGTTTAGAACGCAACAAGGCTGAAAAACTTATAGAGCAAGAACAGCCTGTTATTGAAAAAAGCATAAAGTCAGGTGATGAAAATCCGCAAACCTACACCGAAGAAACTGCGACCGACGTTTCTTCATTGCAATCTATGGAGACAACTTCGGTGAATAATCCTTTGTCTCAAATGGCAACTATCCAGTCAGCCATCCCGACGCAAAATCAACCTCCGGCGCAGTATTATTCACAAGAAGAAGCGATTCGCAATTATCAAGCTCAGCAGTATTATGCTTATCAAAAAGCTAGAAATGATGCTAGGGCTCAGTCTCAAGCTCGGCAAAATCAGATTCAACAAAATCCATATTTTCCGCAAAATCATCAACCGCAAGCTAACACTAATAGCTATTCGTTAAATCAAGCTTATGCACCGCCAAATCAGCAAGTTCAACGACCTTTATATAATCAAACAAATCAAGCTCAAAATCAACCACCGACATTATCTGATATCGAAAAAATGCGGGAAGAATATATTCGAAAAATAGTAGCCGAACGCCAGCGACAAAATTAAGCATAAAAGCTTTGGAATTTTAACAAAAATAATATATAATAGGAGTAATATGACGAAGATTTTATTAGTAGAAGATGACAAAAGCTTACGCGAGATTTATGGTGTTCGTTTGCTAGCAGAAGGTTACGATATCGTTTCGGCAGGCGATGGTGAAGAAGCTTTGGCGATGGCGATCAAGGAGCGCCCAAATTTGATTGTGTCTGATGTTATGATGCCAAAAATTTCTGGGTTTGATATGTTGGATATTTTACGTTCAACTACAGAAACTCGTGGGATCAAGGTGATTATGATGACTGCACTTTCCAGCGAAGATCAGCGACGGCGTGGTGAGCAACTTGGCGCAGATAGGTATTTAGTTAAATCTCAAGTTGGGATTGAAGACGTTGTTCGAACTGTTCATGAAGTATTAGCGGACGGGCATTTAACGCCTGAACAGCGAACTGCGGATAAACGCGAGCCACAAGCTCATACTCAGCCCATGCAAAATCCATCCCAAGGAGCGTCAATTCCGGTTACCGGACAGCCAATGCCGCAACTATCGCCTCAAGGTCAAGGATCTTTAGCTAGCCAACAGCCAGTAGTTACTCAATCAGGAGTACATATTCCGCAGCACCAGCCTTTACAAAACCCAGCTCGACCGGTATATGATAATCAGTCATCTTTTTCGACACCAGCTCGTAGTATAGCTCAGCCAGAACCTCGGCAAAATGTTCAGCCTGAAAGCCACTTGCCTCGTCCTGTAGCCCCATTCTCAACCGATCGTCCGGCTGGGCTTGGTGAACGTGTAGTTCAGCCGCCGGTCAAGAATCCAGAGTCTGAGATGAAAGAAGCGCAGTTTGAAAAAGAGCTTAATAATGTGCTAGGTAATTTTTCTACTCAGTCAATCGAAATTCCTACTTCTCAAGTTCTACATTCACAAGATCCTGCTGTTCAACAGTCTTCGCAATCTCAAGTTTCTCAATCACCAGTTCAGTCTGCTCCGCAGCCTCAGGTTCAGTCAGTATCTCCAGGGGTTAACTCAGAGAATTTATCTCGGCAAGCTGTGCCTGGCTCTAATTTTGGGGTGCAATAAATGCTACCCCCTGATAGTGGTCAGGATAAGGTAGTGGGCGAGCGTTTGAATAAATTTTTAGCCCTTCAGCTTGGTATTTCTCGGCGTCAGGCAGATGACTTGATATCTGCTGGTAAAGTTGCTATAAATGAAAAACCAGCTAAACTTGGCGCACGATTTTTGAAAGATGATAAAATTACGCTAGGCAATAAAATAATCTCTAAAACCCCAGAAGAAAAAATATATTTACTACTAAATAAACCTCGAGGTTATGTTTGTTCACGCAAGAGGCAAGGTGATAATGAGACCATATATTCGATTTTGCCTAAAAAATACCATAATCTCAAGCCTGTCGGTCGTCTTGATAAAGATTCGAGTGGATTAATTTTACTTACTAACGATGGCGATTTTGCTTTTCAAATGACTCATCCAAAATTTCGCAAAATCAAAGAATATTTAGTAAGGATCAATACTCCACTTGAGCCGCTCCATCAGCAGATGATTGCTGATTTTGGTGTGAATTTGCCAGATGGTAAGTCTCAACTTGGTCTTGAACGACTTGATGATTCGCGGAAATTTTGGCGAGTTTCTATGAGTGAAGGACGAAATCGACAGATTCGTAGGACTTTTGCGGCTTTGGGTTATACTGTTGTATATCTTCACCGCACCATTTTTGGTATTTATAGATTGTCGGAGGAGATGTGCGAAGGTGATTTTTTTGAACTAAAAGAAAAATAGCCTTCTGATTGAAGACTATTTAAAATATATCCTCCTTAACTAGCGGAAGAGAGTTTTTCTGAACTGACAGAAAAACTTCATCTAGAAGATGTAATGTTGTATCTTCTAGAATCTCACAGAACAGATCGTTTTGTTTTGTAATTACCTCAATAACCGTTTTTAGTCCATTATCTAACGAATACTTAAGTATATCAAATTTTGATATGCTGCTGGCAATTTCTCTAGCGTCAATCACTTCGAATCCGCTACATATTAAAGCCCTGATCATATTATCGTTTAGATTTCTGATCTGCTTCTTTCTTTTTGCTATGCTAGGCCATAGTGAATCTATCTCACTAATAACCCCATTATCCACCAAGAAAGAACCTAGCCATTCGATATTGTCAACGACTTTTTCGAAGTCGCTTTTATCACGACTTTTTCTCGTGCATAGATAGTCCTGTGGATTATTGATAACTAATCTGAAAGCCTCTCTTTGCACATTAGCCAGTTCTCGCCGCTCTTCAAGCGAGAATTTTTGCTTATGCGCAAAGAGTCTTGCTATATGCTTAATAATATTAAACATAAAAAGTACCTCCTAATTTCAAAGATTTTAATATTCTAACACATTTTTCTATAAGATGCAAACATAAAAGCTTAAGGTTGAAGGTAGTCCCTTAATCTGGTATAATTTATTTACTATGTCTAAAAATCTCCCTAAAGTTGCAATTATCGGTCAGGCGAATGTCGGAAAATCGTCGCTTTTTAACCGAATGATTCGTGCTCAGCAAGCCGTTGTTGCGCGAGAAGCCGGAACGACGCGCGACAGCGTTCTTGGTAAAGTTAATTATAAAAAACAGGCTTTTTGGCTGATTGATACGGCTGGCTTAAAAGACCCAAACGATGAGTTTGAAGCCACAATTCAAGAACAAATCCAAGACGCAGTTGACGTCAGTGAATTGATTTTGGTAGTTCTTGATAGCACTAAACCTTTTTCGAACGAAGATCGCTTGATTGCAAAAAAGGCTTTAAAATCTCGAAAGCCAGTAATTTTAGTTTTGAATAAAACTGATTTAAAAGGGAATTTACCAAATGAAGAATTTTTGCGTCTAGGGATTAAACCGATTATTCGAACTTCTGCCGAGCATAACGCTGGCGTCGATGAGCTCTTAACCGAAATTGCTGAAAAAATTCCAAAAGTTAAAGAAGAAAAACGCGACGAAGATATAATTCGTGTGGCTTTAGTTGGCCGCCCAAACGCTGGAAAATCATATCTTTTCAATACAATGGCAGGCAAACAGCAGGCGATTGTAGCAAATGTCGCCGGAACAACCCGCGATACCAACAAAACGCAAATTCGCTTTAATGAAAAAACCATCGAAATTATCGACACAGCTGGAATGCGAAAACCCGGTAAACAAGAAGTTGGAATTGAGAAATTCAGTGTACTTCGAACTTTAAATGCGATTGACGAAGCCGATATTTGCTTGCTTTTAATGGACGCAAACGAACTTAATACTCAGCTTGATCAACGAATTGCTGGCTTAATTAATGATGCCGGAAAAGGGATGATTATCGTAGTTTCGAAATGGGATAGTGTTGAAGGAAAAGATGCTTACACTCGCGACGCTTTGGCGCCACGAATCGCATATTACTTCAAATTTACTCCTTGGGCTCCGTTGATTTTTACGAGTTCGAAAACTGGCCAAAATGTCACAAAAATTTATGATTTGATTTTAAAGGTTCACCGTAACCGTGCAAGACAAGCCAAAACTTCAATCTTAAATCAGCTTCTACAAAAAGCAACTCAAGCCCATCCACCAGCAGGTTTGAAGAATACGCATCCAAAATTGCGTTACATTTCGCAAAGCGACAGCAATCCACCTTGGTTTATTATTCACGGCTCAAATTTAAAATTTGTTCATTGGAGTTATAAGCGATATTTAGAGCGCTTAATCCGCGAGAATTTCGATTATTCTGGCACGCCGATTAAGTTTTCTTTTAGAGACGAAAAGCAAATCAAAGAAAACCGCGCAAGAATTTCGGCTGGTAAAAAAGTTATCAATAAAGCTTCGGGCGCTCTTAAAAAGGCAACTGATACGCAAAATAAACGCGAGCGCAAACGCGATGAGCGATTAGAAAAACGCGGCATAGAGATTCCGAAAAAATAATGAAAGTTATATTGTTTCAGGGTAATTTTCCAGCGAAATATTCAGGTACGCGCCATAATGTCGGCTTTGAATTTGCAGATTTTTTAGCAAAAAAGCTCAACGCAAAATTCCAAGAAAAGCCAAAATTTAAAGCTTTTATTGCTGAAATTTCGCTTTTTGGTGAGAAGATTTTGTTAGTAAAACCAACAACTTTCTATAATAAAACCGGCTTTTCGGCACGTTTAATTTGCGATTTTTATAAAGTTGATTTTAGGAAAGATTTTTTAGCCATTCATGATGATTTAGATCTGGATTTTGGCACGGTTCGCGTTCGAAAAAGTGGTAGTTCAGCCGGCAACAATGGATTAAAATCTTTAATTTCAGTTTTTGGCGAAGATTTTCCAAGAATCAAAATTGGTATCGTTAATGAATTTTTACCACGAATTGGTGCAATGAATTTTGTGCTAGAGAAATTTTCGAAAGCTGAAAGTGTGCAGTTATCTCATATTTTTGAAGTTTGTGAAGATTTGATAGAAAAATTTGCAAAAGATAAACTAGAAAACTGTAAAGTTTCAAAAATAGTGATATAATAGATTTTAGATATAATTTAAGACAGAAAAGGTAAAAAATGATTGTATTTTTTGGTCCAGCGGGTGCTGGTAAAAGTGTTCAAGGTAATTTATTGGCCGCACGAAATGATTGGCGCTGGCTTGGTGCAGGCCAGCTTTTGCGCGATAGCAAAGATCCTGAACTTCTTGCGCAGATGAGTACAGGAAAGTTAGTTGACCCAGAAATTGTTAATCGCGTTATGAGTGAAGCTCTTAATCGCGCAAATAGCAAAAATGTTAAACAAGTTATTCTTGATGGTTACCCACGCCAGCTTGCTCAGGCGAAATGGCTAATTGAAAATAAGCAAAATCATGGTCGAAATGTTGATCTGGTGATCGTTTTAGAAGTTCCGCGCAGTGAATTAATGCGCCGGCTTGAAATTCGCGGTCGATTGGATGATGTGCCAGAGATTATTGATGAGCGCCTTCGAATTTATCGGCAAGAAATGTATCCGGTTTTGAATTATTTTAATGAAAATGGTGTGCGAATTGCGCACATTGATGGAACTGGCACGGTTGGGCAAGTTCATGATCGAATTATGGAGGAAATTGAGGCGTGCGAAATTTAGTGACTGGCAATAAAACCGAAGCGCAAATTCAAGCCATGCGTGAAGGCGGTAAAATTCTCGCCCGGATCTTACGTGAGCTGACTGAATTTGTAAAGCCTGGCATGACTGGGCTTGAGGTTGATGAATTTGCTCGTAAAAAAATTAAACAATATGGCGCGAAATCGGCTTATTTAACGCCAGAGGTAAATTTTCCGGGGGTAGTTTGTATTTCTAATAATGATTGTATTGTTCATGGCGCACCGAGCGATATTCCTTTTAAAAAGGGGGATGTGGTTTCTTTTGATATGGTGATTGAATATAAAGGCATGATGACAGATTCGTGCGTTACGACGGTAGTTGGCGAGGAACCAAAGGGTGCGGTTAAATTTCTATTAAATGAAGCTCAAAAAGCTCTCTCTGCGGGAATCTCGGTTGTTAAACCTGGCGTAAAAACGGGTGATATTGGCTACGCTGTTGAAAAATCACTTAAAAAAGCTAAGCTTGGAAATGTTAGGGAATTGGTAGGTCATGGAATTGGTAAAACAATGCATGAAAATCCAGAGGTGCCAAATCAAGGCCGCAAAGGTACTGGAGTGACTTTTTATGAAGGCGACACCTTTTGTATTGAGCCTATGGTAACTCTCGGCGGTTGGAAGGTTGATTTTAACGAAACAGATAATGGCTGGGATGTTTTGACTCACGACGGATCTATTGGGTGTCATTTTGAGCATACAGTTTTAGTAACTAAGGACGGTGTTGAAATTCTAACAATGGAATAATCTAATGCAACACTCTCATACTCATAAGTCTGGAAGAAATTTAACCGTTGCGATTTTACTTAATTTGCTATTTTTTGTTGTAGAATTGATATGTGGCAATTGGTTTAACTCTAAAATTATTCTCGCCGATGCACTTCATGATTTAGGTGATGCTTTGCTGCTTTTGTTTTCGTTAATTTTAGATAAGATTTCTCGCAAAAAACCAACTACTAAATATTCTTACGGTTTTCGTAGGCTTATTGTTTTTGGTGCAATTTTAAATTCGGTCGTTTTGCTTTTTGGTTCGTGGCAGATTGCTCGGTGGCTATATTATGAGGTTGCATTTTCACATCGACATCCTTATGTAAATATTCCCGGCCTTTTGATAGTTTCGGTGCTAGGGATAGTGATTAATTTGGTAGCTGCTTGGCGAGTGTATGGTTCAAAAAATGTTTTAGACAAAACAGTTTTTACGCATTTACTTGAAGATTTATTGGGTTGGATTTTAAGCTTTTTAACAGCAGTATTGATCGGATTTACGGGCATGCATCAACTCGACCAGATCGTCTCAGCTTTAATTTTGGTGATTGTAGCTTGGAGTGCGCTAGAAAATGTTTGGCGAATAGTTGGTATTTTACTTCAAGCAATTCCAAATGAAAAAGATTTGGAAAAAATAAAGATGCAAATTATGAAAATTCCAGAAGTAAGTAAAATCGAGAATATCCATTTTTGGAGTCTTGATGGCGAAGTGAATGTATTTACGGCAAGAATTTTTATTAAAAAATCGAGCGACTTTGGGAGGATTCGGCATAGAATCTCGAAAATTTTAACAGAATATTCAATTGTTGATTCCACACTTGAATTAATTGAAAAATAGACTTGCGTTTTTTGGTGTAATTATGTTATAATTCAAGAGTGTGGCTCTTTAGCTCAGTTGGTAGAGCAGAGGCCTGAAGAGCCTTGTGTCCCCAGTTCAAGTCTGGGAGGAGCCACCATAAGATTATTTTTGATTTTATTCCAACTTGTAGAGTTGGTTTTATTTTTGTGCGATGAATTTTGATGAAGCATCGTTAAAAATCGACTTTTTGATATTTTTATGATAAAATTATAGATAGTTATGGAACAAATTCAACAGGTACGAAATGAGCTTTTGGCAGAGATTAAAACACTTGAAAATCCAAATGATATTTTGAAATCGCCAAAAATTAAGGAACTTTACAAAATTATTCCGACTTTACCAAATGAACAAAAAGGTGAATTTGGCTCTCAGGTAAATAATTTGAAGAATGAGATTCAAGCTGAGGCTCTACGAATTATTGACGAAAAAGAAACTGCTGAGGTCGATCCGCTCGATATTACTGCTCCGTTTGCCGAGAGCTCGCGAGAGAAAAATATTAAAAAACCGCAACTTTTGAGTGCGAAAAATGGTTCGAAGCACCCGCTCCAAAAAGAACTTGAAAAAGTGGTGGATATTTATACACGAATGGGCTTTGAAGCAGTAGAATCTCGCCAGATCGATAACGATTGGAATATGTTTGGCGCGTTAAATTTTCCTGAGAATCACCCAGCACGAGATGGCTATGATACTTTTCGAACAGAAGAAAACTTTATTCCACCAGCTCACACTTCAACAATGCAAAACCGTGTTTTGAAACATGGTAAAAAACAGCTTGAAGAGGAGGGACAAATTGCGCATGTTTCTTATGGGCGAGTTTTTCGCAACGAAGACTTAGATGCTACTCACGAGCATACATTTTATCAGTGTGAAGGTGTTTTTGTGAGTGAAAATGCGAATTTGGCGCAAATGCTTGGTACGCTCCATTCCTTTTTTGAAGAATATTATGGCCAAAAACTAGAAATTCGCACTCAGCCGGGCTATTTTCCGTTCACTGAACCAAGCCTTGAGTTTTTAATTGAAAAACCTGAGGCACTTGGTGGCAAAAAAGGTGAATGGCTTGAAATGCTTGGTTGCGGAATGATTCACCCAAATGTCTTGGAAGCTGCTGGAATTGATAGCAGAAAATACCGTGGTTTTGCTTGGGGTGGAGGAATTGAACGCCTTGTAATGCTTAAATATGGAATTTCGGATATTCGTTATTTTGAAGGCGCAAAGTTAGAGTTTCTAAAGGAATTTTAAATGACCGAGCAAGAATGGAAAGAAATAGATAATAAGCGATCTTTAACAGGATTGAAGACTGCTTTGATATTTTTTGCCGTGGCTATTGTATTTTTCGCCGGAGTTTCAGCCTTTACGGAAGAAGATACTCATTGTGAGGATTTTAGTAGGGGAAGGCAACGTTTTTATTGTAAGATTTTTGAAAAACCCATTGCTGATACGATTAGAAATATTTTTGGATTAAGAAGGAGTGATAAATGATAATTTCAGTAAATTGGCTTAAAAAATTTGTTCCAGATTTGCCAGATATTGGTGAGCTTTCGAAATTGATTGGTGCAAGGCTGGTTGAAATTGAAAGTATTGAAAATTTGGGCGAAAAGTATAAAGATGTGATTATTGCTAAGGTTGTTTCTGCGCAGAAAGTTGAAAATTC
>ERZ773065.553-NODE-553-length-20637-cov-3.287679_pt1 | contig 20637 bp, 15 predicted proteins | sample MGYA00580623_ERZ773065 | MGnify/ENA primary metagenome ERZ773065 (study PRJEB29015, sample SAMEA2738017) | human oral metagenome | biome: human oral; feature: human-associated habitat; material: dental | place: China | collected 2047 ... | reverse complement strand
CGCCCACGTCGTCGTAGGAATGGCGCGAACGGCACAGGATGAGCGCCTGTTCACCATCGAGGGTCTGCTGGCCTGCGGAAAGCGAGCCGCCGGCGCGATCGTCGTCGATGTCCCGCGGGACGTTGACGTCGATGCCGCCGACGCTGTCCACGACGGCTTCCAGACCGTCGAAGTCGACGATCGCGTAATGGGAGATCGGCACGCCCGCGAACTTGGAAACCGTGGATATGGCCAGCTGGGCGCCGCCGAACGCATAGGCGGCGTTTATCTTGCCGGGACCGTGGCCTTCGATGTTGACGTAGGTGTCTCGGTAGATGGATACGAGCGTGACCTTCTTGTTCTTAGGGTCGACGCGCGTGAGGATCAGCGTGTCGCTGCGATACGCCCCGTCGTATTCGTTGGTTTCCTCGCGGTACTCGGAGCGATCGATGCCGATGAGCAGCATGTAGAAGGGATCCTGCGCCGAAGCCTTCTCGGTCAAGGCGCTCGAGGCGTTCGGATCGGCGCTGGAATGCAGGTTCGAATTCACCTGCCAGAGATACGCGGCCGCCGCGACCCCTACGGCGACGAGCGCGAGGGCGAACGTCGACGCGACGCCGATGAGCACCTTGCGCATGCGTGATCCGCGCTTGCGCTTCTTGCTGTATTCGGCCTGCGTGGAACGCCGAGAGAATTGATCCACAGGATTCGGTTCGTCGACGCGATCCTGCGCCCCGCCGCGATAGGACTGGGAGCTTTCCCGGTAGTATTGGGAGTTGGCGCGAGAATAGTCCTGTGCGCTGCGGGCACCGCTGATATGGACGTCGAGCCCGCGAGAATCAGGCTGCGACGTGGGTTCTCGTCGGTTTCGTGCCATTCGGCATTCTCCTTGTGAATGGGCCGCCCCTGCATATGGACGACGATGCCCGGCCCGGTGCGCTCACGGCGCGCGACGGCCGCTCGATCTTCTATATGCGGCTCGCATCATACAACAAGACGCCGTACGGAGCTTCCCTATCAGCCAAATGAACATCGCCGCGTTACCCCGAGGATACGCGCCGACGCGGTGTGGAACGCCTCGAACCGCCTTCTGAAATGGGTGGGAATGCGCGAGTACGCGCGCCTATCGCCCGCCCGCCGCGGAGCCTCGGGCGTTTCCAGATGCGCCCGTGCGGGATCCGCCCGCGTCCTCTTCGGTTTCGTCGCCTTCGCCGGATGCCTCCGATCGGGCCGTCTGGTCGGCGGTCGCCCCCAAATAGCTTCTCGCCGAACCGACGATGCCGCCGTCATTGGAGTTCTGCGCCTTGTCTTCGTAAGGAGGAAGCCCCGCGTCGACGCGGGTCATGAGCTTACGCCATGCCGCAAGGTCGCAATACTGATACCAGATGCCGTCGATCTGCGCGCCGTAGGTCGGGTTCATGGCGGAATAGATGCCGTTGTCCATATCCATGCCGCGCATCGATTCGGCCACCTTGATGAGATCCTCCACCGACATGTCGGTGGTGATGTAGCCGGACATCGCGTTGATGGTCTCGGCCATGGTCGCCACGTCGGAGCTCAGCACCTTCTCGGCAATGGCGCCCATGACCAGGCGCTGGTTCGCCATGCGATAGAAATCTCCCGTCCCGTAGGAATCGTAGGCGTGGCGCGAGCGGCACAGGATGAGCGCCTGCTCGCCGTCGAGGGTCTGCTCGCCTGCGGAAAGCGAGCCGCCGGCGCGATCGTCGTCGATATCGATGGGAACGTCGACGTCGATGCCGCCGAGCGCGTCGACCGCCGCCTCGAAGCCGTCGAAGTCGACTTCCATATAGTGGGATATGGGCACGCCCGCGAATTCGGAGACCGTCGATACGACCAGGTCGGCACCGCCGTATGCAGCGGCTGCGTTGATCTTGTCGGCCCCGACGCCGTCGATGTTGACGTAGGTGTCGCGCTCGATGGAGACGAGCGTCGCTGTCTTCTGGCGCGGATCGACGCGCACGAGGATCATCGAGTCGCTGCGGAACTTGTCGTCGCCGGTGCTTTCGCGGTATTCGGAACGGTCGACGCCCATGACCAGCATGTAGAACGGTTCTCCGGGGTCGGTCGAACCCTGTTCGCTCAGCGAATCCATCAGATCGTCGTCGACGCCCGCCCGAAGCTTCTGATTGATCGAGTCGGTGTAGAGGTACAGCGCGACGGCCGCGATGGCGCCGACGAAGACCAGGGCGGCGATGACGATGCCGACGATGCGCGCGATGCGCCCGCGCTTCCTATCGGGCATGACGGAGCTCACATCGCTTACATACGCCCCGGAAGACGCCTGGCGGGAATCGAACTTCGAGGAATAGGACGCCGGCCTCACCGTCGATGCGGGAACGAAGCCCCCTGCGTTGCCCGAGGACCCGTGCTTGCCGCTCTTCTTCAATCCCATATATGTACCGTTCGCGTCAGAGCAACCCATGGGGGCTGCGAGGAGTGCATGCCGCGCGCGTGCGGCCGCGATTTCGGGAAGCCCGTTCGGGCGCACGCACGCGTCACAACATACCACGCGCGCCCCCGATGCTCCGCATGCGTAAACGTAACGTAGGGAATCTTTCAATATCACCAGACATCTTCGCCGCGAAGATATAATGGCGCGCAACCCTGACGATACGACCGCGGCCCGCCCGAGCCGTGCGTCATGCACCCGCTCGCGGGCACCGAGGAGCACACCATGCAAGAGCGTCCGTCCGTACACGATTCCCGCCGCGCCCATGCGCATGCATCGAAGCCGACGTCCGCAGGGTCGCACGCGCCTCGCCTGAGCGAGGACCGCACGCGCGTCCGCGCCGACGGCCCGGCGCGCTCCTCCCGTGCCTCCCGCCGGCCCGCGCCCGCCCACGACCATGCGAGGACGCCGTCGCGGGCGACGGCGCGCAGCGGACGCGAAGGATACGTCCGCGCGTCGGTCAGCACGCCGCATTCCACCCATGAGAGCGCCCTGCGCCGGGAATTCCGCATCCGCAAGCTCTTCACGCGGGCGCTTCCCCTCGCCCTCGTGCTCATCGCCATCGTCGCGGGATTTTCGGCCTGGTCGGCGCACCGTCCGATCACGGTCACGATCAACGATGCGAAGGTCCAGCTCAAAGATGACAGAACCATCGATGCGGCCTTCGATCTGAGCGGCGTCGAGGTCAAGCCCGGCGACCTCGTGGATGTCGAGGGGGATGTGCTGACGGAAGGAGGCGGCACGCGCTACACCGCCACGGTCGACGGCGCGGCCGTCGACGATCCGGATCGCACGCTTAAGAACGGCGCCGTCGTCCAGGTATCCGACGGCACGAACGTCGAAGAGGATTCCACGATCGACGAGAACGCGGCGCTCCCGAGCAAGCGGGTCGCCAAGGGGTCGGGACCGCTGTGCGTCAAGCAGGACGGGCATGACGGCGTCGCATCCATCAAGACCGGCTCGGTTTCAGGCAAGCAGGTGGTCGAAGAGGTCAAGCAGGACCCGGTCGACACCACGTACCTGCGCTACTATCCCGAAGTCGGCAACGACAAGGTGATCGCGCTGACCTTCGACGACGGCCCGGTGGCCAAACAGACCGAGGAGCTGCTCGACGTGCTCGCCGACAACGGCGCGAAGGCCACGTTCTTCACCATCGGGGCGCAGATCACCGGAACGGCGGCCGACGACGTCGTGCGCGAAGAGAAGGACGGCCATCAGGTCGCCACCCACACCTGGGACCATGCGGCGGGAAGCGGGCAGGGCGTGAACCTCTCGTATATGACCGCCGACGAACAGCGCGACGAGATCACCAAGGGGCTTTCCGGCATCGCGGGCGCGCTCGGCCACGAGGTCTCGCCCGTGCTGCGCGCGCCAGGCGGCAATTTCCCCACCGACTCCGTCTGGGTCAACGTCGACGACCTCATCACCGCGCAGATCGGATGGAACATCGACACGATGGACTGGTCGCGCCCCGGCGTCGACCACATCGTCTCCCAGATCGAATCGGCGAGACCCGGCGACGTCATCCTCATGCACGACGGGGGCGGCGACCGCTCCCAGACCATCGAGGCGCTCAAGACGGCGCTGCCCTACCTCAAGGAACAGGGATATCGCTTCATCACGATCGACGAGCTGCTCAAATATCCCCCCGCAGACGAACCCGGAGCCAAGGTCGAGGACGTCTCGTAAGGCAAACATGAAGAAACCGTGCGAGGCGGCGCGTCGTCCCGTCGCCCGCCGCGCACGCGCCTATAATCCGAGCAACTCGAATACATGCGACGACAGGGCAATAGGAACGAATCCTTCTCCTGAAAGCAGGCGGTGAGCAAGCCTGCGTTGGACGGCTCCGAAACTCCCTCGAGCAGCGCGCTTGAACGCGTGTCGCGCCAGGAGCGATCCTCCTCGGCCGCGACGGGTCATTATGGCGGGCCGGCAGCCACCGTTATCGGCGTCCAGAGAGGCTTATGCTCCTGCTCGCATTCTTTTGAGGTTCGTCAAAAAGAGGGAAAGCGAGACACTGGAATGCAGCTTCGAAGCGACGCGATAAAGAAGGGCGTGGCGCGCGCGCCCCACCGCAGCCTTCTCAAGGCCGACGGACTCACCGACGAAGAGCTGGAGCGCCCGCTCATCGCCGTCATCTCGTCCCAGAACGAAATCATCCCCGGCCACCTGCATCTCAACACCATCGCCGAAGCCGTGAAGGCGGGCATCCGCATGGCAGGCGGCACGCCGCTGCAGGCCACCACGATCGGCGTATGCGACGGCATCGCGATGAACCACGAAGGCATGAAGTACTCCCTCACGAGCCGCGAGGTCATCGCCGACAGCGTTGAGTGCGTCGTGAACGGGCACGCCTTCGACGGCATGGTCATCATCCCGTCCTGCGACAAGGTGGTCCCCGGCATGCTCATCGCGGCCTGCCGCATCAACATCCCCACCGTCATGATCTCGGGCGGCCCGATGCTCGCCGGCCACGACAGGCACGGATGCCAGACCGACCTGAATACCTTGTTCGATGCCGCAGGCCAGGTCACCGCCGGCACCATGACCGAGGAGGAGATGAATTACCTCGAGAACACCGCCTGCCCCACCTGCGGCAGCTGCTCGGGCATGTTCACCGCGAATTCCATCCAATGCCTCTCCGAGGCCCTGGGCATCGCGCTTCCCGGCAACGGCACCGTTCCCGCGGTCTATTCCGAGCGCATCCGCATGGCCAAGCAGGCCGGCATGAAGGTCATGGAGATGCTCGAGAGGGACATCCGCCCGCGCGACCTGATCACGCCCGCATCCGTTCATAACGGCATGGTGCTCGACATGGCCTTCGGCGGTTCCACCAACACGATGCTTCACCTGACCGCCATCGCGCATGCGGCCGGCTGCCCCATCACGATGGACGACTGGGACCGCGTCTCGGACGTGACCCCGAACCTCACGCGCATCGCGCCCGCCGGGCCGCTGCATATCGAAGACCTCAACGCCGCGGGCGGCATCTCCGCCATCCTGGGCGAGCTCGGCCGCGCGGGACTCCTCGACGAGACGGCGCTCACGTGCCACGGCACGATGGCCGAATGGCTGGCCCAATGCCCGCCTGTCGACGGCGAGGTCGTACGCACCAAAGAGAACGCCTACATGCAGACCGGCGGCCTGAAAGTCATGCGCGGGAACATCGCGCCCGACTGCGGCGTCGTGAAGAAGTCGGCCGTCGACGAAGGCATGCGCAGGCATTCCGGACCGGCGCGCGTCTTCGATAGCGAGGATGCGGCCTGCGAGGCCATCTTCGGCGGCGCGATCAACCCCGGCGACGTCGTCGTCATCCGCTACGAAGGCCCCTCGGGCGGCCCCGGCATGCGCGAGATGCTCACCCCGACGAGCGCCATCTGCGGCATGGGGCTGGACACGTCGGTCGCGCTCATCACCGACGGGCGCTTCTCCGGCGCCACCAAAGGCCCGGCCATCGGGCACGTAAGCCCCGAAGCCGCCGCGGGCGGCCCCATCGCCCTCATCCATGAAGGAGACATCATCGACATCGACATCGAGACGGGCACGCTCGATGCGCGCATCTCCGACGAAGAGCTCGATCGCCGGCGCGCCGCGTGGCAGGCGCCGGCGCCGAAATACACGACGGGAGTCCTTTCCCGCTATGCAAAGCTTGTGACCAGCGCAGACAAGGGAGCATACCTCGCATGATGAATCTGACCGAAGAGCTCGAGTTCAAACGCGCCGCCGTCGCCGGCGCGCCGCTCGGACCCGGGACCGCGACCCCGTACGAGGGGAAGAAGATGACCGGCGCGCGCGCCATCGTCGCTTCCCTCGAGGCCGAGGGCGTCGACGTGATCTTCGGATATCCCGGCGGCACCGTCATCAAGATCTACGACGCGCTCTACGATTCGCCCATCCGCCACATCCTCGCGCGCCACGAGCAGGGCGCGGCCCACATGGCCGACGGCTACGCGCGCGTGACCGGGCGCCCCGGCGTCTGCCTCGTGACAAGCGGGCCGGGCGCCACGAACGTCGTCACCGCCATCGCCACCGCCTATATGGACAGCGTGCCCATGGTCGTGATCACCGGCCAGGTGCAGCGCGCCGTCATCGGCACCGACGCATTCCAGGAAGCCGACATCGTGGGCATCACGATGCCCGTCGTCAAGCACAGCTTCCTGCTGCAATCCACCGATGATCTGACCGCCACCGTGCGCGAGGCGTTCTACATCGCCTCCACCGGACGTCCCGGTCCCGTCCTTATCGACGTGCCGGCCGACATCTCCGGCTCCGAGATGGTCTTCCATTACCCAGGCGGCGTGAACCTGCCCAGCTACCGGCCGACCTACAAGGGCAACGCCAAGCAGATCCGCCAGGCCGTGAACGCGTTGAAGCGTTCCCGACGGCCGCTGCTCTACGTCGGCGGCGGCGCCGTGCGCTCGCTTGCGGAGGCCGAAGTGCTCACGCTGGCCCATACCCAGCAGATCCCCGTGGTCACCACGCTCATGGGCAAGGGCGTCATAGAGGCCGACGACCCGCTGAACCTCGGCAACGTCGGCATGCACGGATCGAAGTACGCCAACAAGGCCATGAGCGAATGCGACCTGCTCATCTGCGTGGGCGCGCGCTTCTCCGACCGCGTGACCGGCAACCTGGCCACCTTCGCGCCCGACGCGACCGTCATCCATATCGACGTGGACCCGGCCGAGATCGGCAAGATCCGCGACCCGCAGATCCCCATCGTCGGCGATGCGCAGATCGTGCTCGCCGGCATCAACGAGCAGGCGGCGAAGGCGAAGCTCTGCGGCATCGGCAGCGCCTGGGCCGCGACGTGCGCCGCATGGCGCGATCGCTGGCCCCTATACGGCGCGGGCATCGAGGCGCAGGAACAGCCCGGCACCATCGTCCCCGAGATCGCGATGAAGCACCTGTCCGACCGCCTCGACCAGGATGCGTCCGTCGTCGCCACCGACGTGGGACAGCACCAGATGTGGGCGCTGCAGCACATCGACCGCAGCCACCCCGGTTCGTTTCTCACCTCAGGCGGCCTGGGCACGATGGGCTTCGGCCTGCCCGCCGCCATCGGCGCGCAGATCGCGGCCCCCGATTGCACGGTCGTGCTCGTCACGGGCGACGGAAGCTTCCAGATGTGCAGCCAGGAAATGGCCACCGCGGCCATCCAGAAGGCGCCGGTCAAGGTCATGATCTTCGACAACCGCGCGCTCGGCATGGTGCACCAGTGGCAGAAGCTCTTCTACGACGGCCGCTTCAGCGAGACCGTGCTCGACCCGGTGCCCGATTTCGTGAAGCTTGCGGACGCCTACGGCTGGCAGGCCGCGCGCGTGTCCGATCCATCGAAGATCGACGGCGCCATCGACGAGATGCTCGCCGCCGACGGCCCGTTTTTGCTGGACGTGGCCATCTCCGAAAACCAGAACGTCTTCCCGATGGTCCCTGCCGGCGGAAACCTCGCACGCCCGATCGGCGTCATCGATATGACGCGCGGAGGCGTGCGCGTCGACGATGCCGGCGCAGACGAGGAAGGAGGCCGGGAATGAACCACATCCTCTCGGTTCTCGTAGAGAACAAGCCCAGCGTGCTTTCGCGCGTGACCGGGCTCATCTCGCGCCGCGGCTTCAACATCGAGTCGCTGACCGTCGCTCCGACCGAAGACGCGACGATGTCGCGCATGACCATCATCGTCAAGGCCGATGCCGTGGCGTTCGAGCAGCTCACCAAGCAGCTTCACAAGCTCATCAGCGTGTATAAGATCGCCGACCTCACCGAGGGCGACGCCATCCAACGCGAGCTTGCGCTGTTCAAGGTATCGGTCGCGCCGGAGAAGCGCCACGAGATCATCGAGATCGCCAACGTCTTCCGTGCCAACATCCTGGATGTCGGACGCGCGTCGATGACGGTCGAGGCGACGGGCGACGAGAGCAAGCTCTCGGCGATGGAGGACCTGTTCCGCGCCTACGGGATCAAGCAGCTGACGCGCACCGGCAAGATCGCCATCAACCGCGGCACCCACGATTGATCCGCTGCGGACCGGCCGCCCGCGCTCCGCGCCGTCGACGAACATCGATGCGCGCTCAAGCGCGATGCCGGGCATCCGGAGCATGAGAGAACCTTACGGCCAGGTAAAGGCCCTGCATACGAAAGCGATTCCCGCCGCCGTTCGCGGCCCGCGGTTTGAGCATAGGACGTGTCGGTCAAGACTAAGGAGAAAGAAATGGCTGTCACCATCTTGTACGAACAGGACGTCGATCCCAAAGTCATACAGGGTCTCAAAGTCGGCATCATCGGCTACGGCTCCCAGGGCCATGCCCATGCGCTGAACCTTATGGATTCCGGCGTCGACGTGCGCGTCGGCCTGCGCGAAGGATCCTCGTCCTGGAAGACCGCCGAAGAGGCCGGCCTGAAGGTCACCGACATGGACACCGCGGCCGAAGAAGCCGACGTCATCATGGTCCTCGTCCCCGACGAGATCCAGCCGAAGGTCTACCAGGAGCACATCGCCGCGCACCTGAAGGCAGGCAACACGCTCGCCTTCGCCCATGGCTTCAACATCCACTACGGCTACATCGTGCCGCCCGAGGACGTCAACGTCATCATGTGCGCCCCCAAGGGCCCGGGCCATATCGTCCGCCGTCAGTTCACCGAAGGTTCCGGCGTGCCCGACCTGGCCTGCGTCCAGCAGGATGCCACCGGCAACGCCTGGGATATCGTCCTGTCCTACTGCTGGGGCGTCGGCGGGGCCCGTTCCGGCATCATCAAGGCGACCTTCGCCGAGGAGACCGAGGAAGACCTCTTCGGCGAGCAGGCCGTGCTCTGCGGCGGCCTGGTGGAGCTGGTCAAGGCCGGCTTCGAGACCCTGACCGAGGCAGGGTATCCGCCCGAGCTGGCATACTTCGAGTGCTATCACGAGATGAAGATGATCGTCGACCTCATGTACGAGAGCGGCATCCACTTCATGAACTACTCGATCTCCAACACCGCCGAATACGGCGAGTACTACGCCGGCCCGAAGGTCATCAACGAGCAGTCCCGCGAGGCCATGAAGGAGATCCTGAAGCGCATTCAGGACGGCTCCTTCGCCCAGGAATTCGTCGACGACTGCAACAACGGCCATAAGCGCCTGCTCGAGCAGCGCGAAGCGATCAATACGCACCCCATCGAAACCACCGGCGCCCAGATCCGCAGCATGTTCTCCTGGATCAAGAAGGAAGACTAGCCTCTCGGCATCCATGCGTGCGCATGCCCGGCTCCAGCCGGTGCATCGCCGACCCCGAACGGCCCGCCTCGCGCGGGCCGTTTTCGTACGTAAGGACCTCGGATGCCGGCACGACTCGGCGCGAAGAAGGACCGAACACCCGCACGCCGGCGCAGATCGGCGCGCAAAAGGGCCGAACGGCCGGCGTCGATGCGGCATGCGCATGCCATGCGTCCGACGGCGGCGGTGGATACGGAAGCGGGACGCGATCGAAACGATGCCGCGCTCCACGTCATTCGACGCTCTTGAGGCTTTCGACCATGTCGATCCCATCGAGCTTGCGCTTCATGAAGGCGCTCACGATGCCGGCGAACGCCATCGTGAGCACGAAGGCGAGCACGAAGCTTGCAGCATGGATGTCGCGCCCGAACATGACCGCATCCACCTCGGCCGTCGCGACGACGAACCCTTCGAGCCAGATGCCCAGCGCAAGGCCTACGGCCGACCCGATCGCGGCGATGATGAGCGTCTCGCGGTAGATATAGGCGTTGACCTCGTGCGGCGTGAACCCGAGCACCTTGAGCGTCGCCACCTCGCGCATGCGCTCCTCGATGTTGATATTCGTCAGGTTGTAGATCACGACGAACGCCAGGAGCGCGGCCGCCACGATAAGCACGACGACCACGGCGTTCACCGATTGGAGCGCCGTCTCGTAGTATTCGATCGTGTCGTCGATCGAGCCGACGGTGTTCACGCCGTCGATGGCCTGGATGGCTGCGCTCGCATCCTTGAGCGCCTCGCCCGACGCATCGGCCTCCTGCGCGTAGATCGTCGTGAACGCGGGATCCTTGCCGAATACCTCCCGATAGTACGCAGGGCTCATGTACGCCGGCAGCCACACGTATCCCTCGGATGCGCCGCCTACCGTGACATCGAAGCCGTCGCCCACGGCGTTGCCGGTCTCGTCCTCTTCGAAGAGCCGGACCGTATCCCCCGCGCGCACGCCCAGGATGGACGCGAGCTTCTCGCCGAGTATGGCCGAGCCATCCCCCAAAGGCAGAGGACGGGCGCCCACGCGCTCGCGCAGCGTCAGGTATTCCGATTCGAATTCGTCCACGTCCTGCGGAACGACGAGGGAGATGCGGTGGTCGGCGCCGTCTGAGGTCTTCGCGATCAGGGTTTCCGTGTGCGCAGCGGTATGCGACGTGAAGACGTCGGCGTCGTCGAGCAGCGCCTCGAGCCGCTCCGACGATTCGTCCGAGATATCCTCGTCCACCGTGATGGTCGTCTGGTAGTGCGAGATGGGGCCGAATTCCTTCGCGATGATGTCGTTGATCGAATCGTGCAGGCCGAAGCCCGTGAGCAGCAGCGCCGCGCATCCCGCGATGCCCGCGCATGCCATGAGGAAGCGTCGCTTGTACCTGAAGATATTGCGCGCCGTCACCTTCCAGAGAAACGACATCCGCCGCCACAAAGGCGGGATGCGCTCGATCAGGATGCGCTTGCCGGCCCGAGGCGCGCGCGGCAGCATAAGCGCGGCCGGAGTCTCGACAAGCGTCGAGCGGACGACGAGCCCCGTGGCCGCAAGCGTGATGCCGACGCAGAGCACGCCCGATAGAAGCGCGATGCCGGGATCGATCGGGGTCGGCATGACCGGCATGTCGTAGACGACCGCGTACGCCTTCATGATGAACCACGGGAGGAAGCGTCCGAGCGCCGCGATGCCGACGGCGCTGCCCACGCCTGCCGCAAGCACGGCATAGACCAGGTATTTCGACGCTATCGCGCTCTGAGCGTATCCGAGCGCCTTGAGCGTGCCGACGTATCCGCGCTCGTCTTCGACCATGCGCGTCATGGTGGTGAGAGACACCAGCGCAGCCACCAGGAAGAACATCAGAGGGAAGACCTGCGCGATATGATCGACGCGGTCGGCATCGGATGTGAAGCTTGCGGCACCCGTGTTCTTCGAGCGGTCGAGCACGTAGACATCGGGCGCGGCCATCGCGTCCAGATCCGCCTGGGACCGATCGATCGCCTCGCGCGCCTCGGCAAGCTCCCGCTCGCCTTCCGCCCGCCGATCCTCGAGGCCGGCGGCTCCCTCATCGCGGTTCTCCAGCATGAAGGCGAGGGTGTTCGCCAAGCTCTTGGACCGGTATTCCTCATCTTCGAGCGTATCGCGCGCCGCATCGATATCGGCCTGCGCTTTCGCGCGAAAGCGCTCCAAGCGCGCCTCGGCGATGCCGCCCGCATCCTCTTCGATGCGATGCGCGACCTCATCGACCGCCTGGTCGTACGTATCGGAACAGGCGTCGAGATCGTGCGCGCCTTCGACGGAAACGCGCACGTCGGCATAGGGAAGCCCTTCGGCGAAGGCTCCGTCGGGAACGTAGAGGTATTCATCGACCAGGCCGCGCCCGAGCGACGACGAGCCGAACGCGCCCGTATACACATAGGTTGGCGAGCGCACGAAGCCGGTCACGGTGTATTCCGTCTCCGAGAACACGTCGTCGACGTCCTTGGCGGCGCCGGTCACACGTATCGTGTCGCCGATGCGCGGCTCGGAATCGAGCGTCGCGCTTTCCGCCAGCACGCATTCGTTCGGCGACGCAGGCCATGAGCCCTCGACGAGGATAGGACGGTCGAGATAGGACGCATCGTCCGACAGCGCCCGGGCCCCGCCCGTCGTGTCCGACGCTTCGGCCGCATCGACGTCGAGGCCCGTCACACGTGCGACGTAGGGGCGTTCGTCCACATCGATCACCGCATCGGCCTCATGCACGGGCATGACCGCCTCCACGCCCTCGATATCGGCGATCCGATCCACGGCTTCGTCGTCCCAGCCGATCGAGCTCACGACGCGCAGATCGTGCATGTTCGTCGCATCGAAATAGATATCCACGGCCTGCTTCATGTCAGGCGCGGTCATGCGGAGCCCGGCATAGAAGCCCGCACCGAGCGCGGCGATCACGGCGATGGCGACGAACCTGCCCGCGCCATGCGAGATCGATCGAATGAATTCCGTGAGAAACGCGCGGGACATGGCGTTGCCGCTACCATTCGATGGTGCTGGCGGGCTGCGGATGCTCGTTCGTCTCGACGGCGGCCGCATGCCCTCCCCTGACGTGAATGACGCGATCCGCGACGCCTGCAAAGGCGGTATTGTGCGTGACCAGGACCACCGTGCAGCCCATACGCTCGCATGCGTTCTGCAGGAGCTCGAGGATCGCCTTGCCGGTCTTGTAGTCGAGCGCGCCGGTCGGCTCATCGCAGAGCAGAAGCTTCGGACGCTTCGCTAGGGCGCGCGCGATGGCCACGCGCTGCTGCTCGCCTCCGGACAGCTGCGACGGGAAATTGTCCATGCGGGCGGTAAGCCCCACGAGTGCAAGAGCCTCGTCGGCCGGCAGCGGATCCTTGCAGATCTGGCTTGCGAGCTCGACGTTCTCGAGCGCCGTCAGATTCTGCACGAGGTTGTAGAACTGGAAGACGAAGCCTATGTCGAAGCGACGGTAGGCGGTGAGCGCGCTCTCGTCGAAGGCGCTTACGAGGCGCCCGTCGAGCAGGATATCGCCCGACGTAGGAGAATCCATGCCGCCGAGCATGTTGAGCAGCGTCGTCTTCCCCGATCCGCTCGGCCCGACGACGACCGCAAGCTCGCCGGCCTCGATCGAAAACGACATGCCGTCGAGCGCGGCCACGTCGACCTCGCCCATCCGATAGACCTTTGTGACGTCGTGGAACTCGACGAATGCCATGGCGCGCTCCGATTCTTGAAGAGGGACCGCCATTATACCGTGCGCCGCGCTTCCATCCCGTCCGCCGGGGCGGAAGGACGGCTTGGCAAGGAACTGCGAATCGCGGGCCCGCACAGCCGCCGTGCGCGCTCCGAAGCCCTGCATGCGGCCGGCTTACGCGCCGCTTACCAGAGCCCCATCTGCTGCGGCTCATATTCGACGAGCATTTCCCCCACGGTGATCTCGGTCTCGAAGGATTCCCACGACTTCACCGGCGCGACGAACGCGCTGCCGTTCTGCTCGAAGACGATGGCGCCGCCGACCAGACCGATGCAGCGGCCGCCGATGACGTCGTCGGGCTCGCCGTCGGGCACCTGCACGAGCGCCGGGCATGCCACGCCCTCGCCGAAGTAATAGGGCGTCAGGTCAAGGTAGCCGCCGTCGGGCTCGATGCCGAGCAGCGCGCAGCGCCGCTTGAGCGATTCGATGGCCTCATGCGGATTGAAATACTCGGATAGAAGCTTCACCTTGGCGGACAGGCGCATCGACTCGAACGTGTCGGCACGGGCGCAGAGGTCGGCTTCCAGGCTGCGCGCATCGTCGGCGTTCTCGAAGCGCTTGAGAATCGCGCAGACGCGTGCGCCCTGCTCGAGCAAACGGTCGATGCCGCGCGTCTCGGACGAGATGCCGACCTTCAGATGCTGGGGCGAGAAGTAGGCCATATACACGAAATGCGGCGTCTTGTTATAGGCGCGCTGCTGCGGCGATATGGTGCTTGCATTGTAGAACGCCGGGTCGAACCCGGTGAGCTCCTGGCAATGCGGGCACATGTTCATGTCCTTCTGATCGGGGTTAAGCAGCAGCTCGGCGGACAGCTCGCAGGCGGCGGACCTATACGAGATCAAGTCGAACGACCCGGTGCAGTACCGGTGCGGCAGACGGCGCAGCGAAAACGTGCGGCCGAGGATGGGCATGCGGTGCTGGGTCTTTCCGAATACGTCGTTGAATTCCAGATACGGCCCGCGCGCGTCGAAGCCGAGGTTGGACAGAATCAGCGTGCGGTCGGCTGCGATACGCGGCATTCCGCCTCCTTCGTGCGAAAATCATGTGCAGAAACATGCGGGGGCGACGCCTGAGCGCAGGCATCACCCCCCCCCTCTTCGAAACGAATCCGGAGCCCGCGGCTCCGACCGTGCGGTTACGCGACGACCAGCGGCGCCGGCGTCGCATAGGTGCGCGACGCGTATTCCTGGTCGAGATCGTAGAGCGCCTTGGCGTCGCCGCCGAAGAGCTTCATGCGGGTGATCATGTCGTCGGCATTCGCCTCCTCTTCGAGCTGCTCGTCGACGAACCACTTGAGGAAGTTGATCGTACGGTAATCCTTGACGTCTTCGGCGGCGGCATAGATGCCGTTGATGAGCGCGGTGACGTACTTCTCATGCGTGAGCGCGGCGGTAAGCGGCGCGAGATAATCTTCGAAGGCGCATTCGGGCTCGGCAATGGCGGTCAGCGTGATCTTCTCGCCGTTGTCGTGCATGTAGTTGCGGAAGATAAGGGCATGGTCGCGCTCTTCCTTCGCTTGGATCATGTAGTAGTTGGCGTAGCCCTTAAGACCGGCCTCCTCGTAATAATCGGCAAACGAAAGGTACAGGTAAGCGCTGTAGAATTCTGCGTTTATCTGCTCGTTTATCAGCTTTGCGACCTTCGCGTCCATGATGCGTCCTTCCCCGGCCCCCACGGCCGACACTCGAAACCTCTCATCGCTCGGATTATATCGCGCACGCACGAAGGCGGCGGTTTTCCGAGGTGAAAGACACGCGACCGATACATCGGATTCTCCATGGATACCTCGTGGACGAACCCGAAGCTCAGGTATGCTTGACCGATGAAGAAAACGCGTGACAAAGCCGCGGCTTCGGCAGGCGCGGCCGACCTCCTCTACGAACGCTTCGAAGGCCGCATCCGCGCGCGCTTCGCCGATCCCGACGTTGCACGCGACGTGGTCACGCTCGGCGGCATGACCGAAATCTACTGCGCCGACCATCATCCTGAAAGCATGCGCGTGCCGTACCGAGGCCTTTCGACGGACATGGGGCTCTATCCTGCACGCAGGATTCCTCGGCTCTGCCCCGCATGCGCGGCCCACCTACGCTATGGCGAGGCGCGACGTGCGCTCTGCACGAGAGAGCCCCGGCCTTCATGCAAGACCTGCGCCGTCCACTGCTACACGCCCGAAGAGCGCGCCTGGCAGCAAGAGTCGATGGCCTACGCGGGACCGCGCGCCATCTTTCGCGGCCAAGCACGAAACGCGATTCGCCACCTTCTTCAGACGCGCCTTTCGTAAGGACCTTGCGCGATGCCCGGTGCGCACGCACCGTTCGGCGCATGCTCCATGCACGCCCCGCGCGCGTCCCGCCGCATGCGGTGCACGCGCGCGGTATCCATGCACATCGGCGTTCGAAACGCCTTGGATGGGAGGCCTCGCGTGCGACGCGCTAGTCGTGGATACGCTCCCCCCGGTACCGGGCGATGGCCGCCACGTCCTTGTCTCCGCGGCCGGAAACCGTCACGATAACGATCTGATCCTTCCTCATCGTCGGCACAAGCGTGCGCGCGTAGGCGATCGCATGCGAGCTTTCGATCGCCGGAATGATGCCCTCGGTGCGCGACAGATACTCGAACGCATCGACCGCCTCGTCGTCGGTGACGGGCACATAGCGCGCTCGTCCCGCATCGTGCAACGCCGCATGCTCGGGGCCGACGCCCGGATAGTCGAGTCCGGCCGATATCGAGTAGACCGGCGCGATGCCTCCCTGATCGTCCTGGCAGAAATAGGTTCTCATGCCATGATAGACGGCAGGAGCGCCCGCCGTGAGCGTGGCTGCCGTATCGGGCGTATCCGCTCCGTGGCCCGCCCCCTCGCACCCGATAAGCTCCACGCCCTCGTCCTCGATGAAGTGGTAGAACGAGCCGATCGCGTTCGATCCGCCGCCGATGCAGGCGATGACCGCATCGGGAAGGCGGCCTTCGCGCAAGAGGATCTGCTCCCTGCTCTCGGCGGAGATCACGGCCTGGAAATCCCTTACCATCTCAGGGAACGGGTGAGGCCCCACGCACGAGCCGACGACGTAGTGAGTGTCGTCAAGGCAGGAAGCCCATGCGGCGAAGGCCTCGGAAACCGCATCCTGCAGCGTCCCCGTACCGCCGGTCACGCCGCAAACCTCGGCACCGAGCAGGCGCATGCGGTACACGTTGAGCGCCTGGCGATCCATGTCCTTGACGCCCATATAGACGGTGCATGCGAGACCGAGCAGCGCGGCGCAGGTCGCCGTCGCCACGCCATGCTGGCCGGCGCCGGTTTCGGCGATGACGCGCGTCTTGCCCATGCGCTTGGCGAGCAGGCACTGGCCGAGCGCGTTGTTGATCTTGTGCGCGCCGGTATGGTTCAGATCCTCGCGCTTGAGATAGACCTTCGCTCCGCCCAGATCCTCGGTCATGCGCCGAGCATAGAAAAGACGCGAGGGACGCCCCGCGTACTCATCGAGCAGCGCCGAGAGCTCCGTGCGGAATGTCGGATCGTTTTTTGCCCGACCGTATGCTTCTTCAAGCTCGCGCAGCGCATCCATCAGCGTCTCGGGGACGTACTGTCCGCCGTATGCGCCGAAGAATCCCCGTTCGTCGATCGCCGCGTTCGTCATCGCACCCATCATGGTCGTTCCTCCTTGTCCCCGTCTGGAAAACCCAAACGGCTCGTCTTCGTCAAGGAACGAAAAAGCCCGTCCTTGACTGCCGCATGCGTCAAGGACGGGCTCGAAGACCCGCGGTGCCACCTTGATTCACGACCCGACCGGGCCGTGCCCTTTGCGGAATGCCGTCACATCCCCGGCAACTGACGTATGCCTTCACGTCGCAGCCTACTCGATCGCTCTTTCGGTGCGCCCTCCGCGGCCCATTCGATGAGCAGCATCTCGACCCGGATCCCACCGCCCCGGATTCTCTTCGCGCGCTTGGACATCTACTTTCCGCGTCACAGGTTTCGGTATTTCATTGGCGAGCATGATGCATCCGGCGTGTGCGAAATGCAAGCGGTTTTTCTCCATCCATCCGAAATTTCCGCGGGACGGCGCCGCGACGCATTAGACTTGACGTTCATACGCAGCGAAACGCGCGATAAGGCGGTGATCCATGTACAACCAGCGGATGCATGCGCTCGGAAGCGAGCCGAGCGCCATTCGAGAGCTTTTCGCCTACGGCCTTGCCCGCAAAGCCGAGATCGGATCCGACAAAGTATTCGACTTCAGCTTGGGCAATCCGTCGATCCCCGCGCCGGCCGCCGTGGGCGGCGCCATCGCCGACATCGCGGAGCTGCCCCCTCAGGACGTGCACGGGTACACGCCCGCCCAGGGGCTGCCCGCTGCGCGCGATGCGATCGCCCGCGTGCTCAACCATCGCCATGCGACCTCCTACGGCCCCGACGATCTGTATCTCACCTGCGGAGCCGCGGCTTCGCTCAGCATCTGCATCACCGCGCTTGCGAACCCGGGCGACGAATTCATCGTGATATCCCCGTACTTCCCCGAATACCGCATATGGATCGAGCACGCGGGATGCTCCTGCATCGAGGTGCCGGCGCGTGCAGACGACTTCCAGCTCGACGTGCCCGCCATCGCGGGCGCGATCACCGGGCGCACGGCGGGCGTCATCGTCAATTCGCCCAATAACCCGGTCGGGTCGGTCTACCCGAAAGGCGACCTTGAGGCTCTGGCCGATGAACTGCGCGCGGCCCAGAAACGCACAGGGCGGGACGTCTACCTGCTTGCCGACGAGCCGTACCGCGAAATCGTCTACGACGGGCTCGAAGTCCCCTGGGTGCCGAGCATCTATGAGAACACGCTGGTCTGCTATTCGTATTCCAAATCGCTCAGCTTGCCGGGCGAGCGCATCGGCTACATCCTGGTGCCGCCGGCCGTCGCCTGCGCGCGCGACGTCTACGCCGCCATTGCAGGCGCCGGACGCGCGCTCGGATTCGTCTGCGCCCCGGCGCTGCTCCAGCGCGTGATCGAGCGCTGCGCCGACGAGCCGAGCGACGTCGAGGCGTACCGGAGGAATCGCAATGCCCTCTATGCGGGACTGACCGCCCTCGGCTACGAATGCGTCGAACCCCAAGGCGCCTTCTACCTATGGGTGCGCGCGCTCGAGGACGACGCCGAGGCCTTCGCGCTGCGGGCCCGCGCGCACGAGCTGCTCATCGTGCCGTCCGACAGCTTCGGGGCGAAGGGCTGGGTGCGCATCGGCTACTGCGTCGCGCCCGAGGTCATCGCAGGTTCCATGTCCGCCTTCGCGGAACTCATGGCGGAGTATCGGGACTAGAGGCCGCCTGCAGCGCGCCCGTCTGACGTGCCTTGCCGCCTCGACATCCCTTAATACCGGATGCGCGGCCGGAACTTTCGCCTACAACGTGCCCGCTTGACGTGCCGCCTCTACCTCGGCGAGCGCTTCATCGGGAGAGAAGGCACACGTGCCGTCCCCCGTCTTCACGATGTCGATCGCATCCCCGGCCTTCACCGTGCCGCCGCGCAGCACCACGCCGAAGATACCTTCGCGCGGGAAGATGCAATCGCCGGCCATGTAGTAGATGGCACAGCGCGTGTGACACACCTTGCCGATCTGGCTGATTTCCACCAGAACCTCGTCGCCGATGGCAAGCTGTGTGCCTATGGGAAGGTCCATGCAGTTCAAGTTGTCCGTGGTGAAATTCTCGGCGAAGTCGCCGATGGTCACATCGAGACCCGCAGCCTGGGCGCGCTCGATGGATTCGTACGCGAGGAGCGACACCTGCCGATGCCAGTCGCCCGCATGTGCGTCACCCGCGACGCCGAACTGCTCGCGCACCTGGACGACCGCATCGCGATCGAGCGGCGTCTTGCGCTGGCCCTTGCGCTTCGACACGTTGATGGAACGCACACGGGCCTGCAGCCCCCGGGCCGCCGCAACGGCCTCGGCGCGCTCGGCCGGCGCCCCTCCGAACAGCTCCTGGACTTCGCGCGCGATAGCCTCGTCGTCAAAGGCATCACCTGTGCGCACGTCGGCTCCGCCATCCGGCAAAACGCCCTTGCGCATGGCCGCCGAGCCGGGTTCCTCAAGATCATCAGTACCGCCGGGCGCACCAGCGCCCTTGGCCTCGTTCGCCATGCGTCCCCCTTCAGCATTGCATCGCGCACGATCGACGCGATACGGCGGCGCCTATGCTAGCACAATCGGAGAGAGGCGATGCTCGATCGAGGATGATTCGAGGCAGTCGACGATCGTCCGACGCAGACGATCCGCCGCCGAGCGGCCTCTCGCTATTCCTGCGCCTTCATCGCCAGCGAAAGAGGGACGCGACGAATGCGTCTGATATGGAAGAACGCGACCACCGCGTACGTCGCGATGCCGAGCGCGATTTCCTCGATGAAGCTCTTGACCGGCACGTATGCCTGCATATAGCCGTCGTACGACGCCATGGCCACGTCAAGGATGCCGCCGAGCGCCCAGATGATCAGCGGCAGGGCCAAGATGATCGATGCGACCACGGTGACCGTGATCGAGCGCACGTACAGCCTGCTGATCTCGCGATCCTCGTATCCGAACACCTTCATGTACGAAATGGCCCGCGCGCTGCGATCGATGACGGTCTTGGTCAGCAGTTAGATCAGAATCAGATAGATGGGCAGCGCGACGAGGCCGATCACGCGGGCGATCGAACCCATCGAATTCTGCATCTGATCGACGATGGCATCCATGGACTCCGGCGTGATCTCGGACGACAGGTACCGAGGATTCACATCGAGCGCGGCATCGGACGCGTACGCATTGAAATAGCCGGCATCCTCGTCGAACAGATCGTTGCATGCGCCGATCGGCAGATACAGCGACATATCCGTCATGGAATCGTTCACCGCATCGATATGGATCGTGTGCGTCTTGCCGCTGTACTTATCGTAGAACTCGTGGTCTTCGCCTGCCTTGACGCCGCACTTCCGTGCCAGCCCCGCGCCCGCGACCGCACGCCCGTTCGAAACATCCACGTCGGTCCAGTATCTCGACTCCTCGGAGATGCCGTACACCGTGACCTCTTCGTTCGAATCGGACAGAACGCGCGGCGCTTGGAGGGATCCCATCGTCACCTTCTCCGCCTGGGCGATTGCATCCGGATCGTTCTCGCGCGTATTCACGGCATGTGCATCCGCGTCGACCGTCTGGGCCTGAAGCATCATAGCGAGCAA
>ERZ773065.552-NODE-552-length-20652-cov-3.715735_pt1 | contig 20652 bp, 19 predicted proteins | sample MGYA00580623_ERZ773065 | MGnify/ENA primary metagenome ERZ773065 (study PRJEB29015, sample SAMEA2738017) | human oral metagenome | biome: human oral; feature: human-associated habitat; material: dental | place: China | collected 2047 ... | reverse complement strand
CAGGAGACTTCTAAGCTCAAGGTCGTAGGTTCGAACCCTACTGGCGCTACCAAATGATTGTTTTTGTTTCAAGTGAAGAAAAAGATGATTTAGTTAATCATCTTTTTTTGATTGCCAATTTCTATAAGTATGTTTAATGTAAGGTTTTCTAGAGTAAGTTTTTTTGGTAGTAAATTCCATGAGTGCTAGATAAGACGGAAAGAAAGCATTGAACTTATCTAGCGGCTTGATACATTCATGAAAGGTCGTGAGTGCACCAACAACTAGAAGTTTATCAGCGTAAGTTCTAAGAGTATTGCGAGAATTATTAGGCGCCCATTTTTTAGTTGGTGAGATAATACCATGGGAACCTGAAAGTAATTCATCAAGAACCGGTGGGACAACACCATTGTGCATATGTCCAGAGATGAAGTAGTCAAATTCACGAAGGCGATATTTAATTTCCGAATCATTGAGATAAACCGGAGAGTGGATGAGAGCAAATTTTAATTTATTTTGTGGGAGATGATAAAGATATTTTTCTGGCAAATTCGCTAGTTCATCTAACATAACGGTTAAGTTTTCGGATTTTCCCTCTTTCTTTTCATAATAATCAGGCGACTGAGTATAGCCTAGACAATAGATATTGTCATCTTCATAGATTTGATTATCCAAAAGATGGACATTCTGCAAACTTCTTATTTGATCAAAAAGAATAGTGGCTTTTTCATATTGCCAACCAGATTGATTAGCTTTGGGTTTTCGATACATATCATGATTTCCGATACTCAAAATGACCGTCGTAATTTGTCCCAATGCTGCTAAAAAATCTAGTAGCCTTTTTCGTTCAGAGCTTTTATCGACCATATCGAGTGTATCGATCAAATCACCTGGAAAAAGAAGATATGCTGGGTTAATAAGTTCGACTTGTTTAACAATTGACTGAAGTTTACGATCTGACACTTGATAACTAAAATGGAGGTCAGACACGATCATAATTTTAAAAGGATCTTCGAGCTTTTTATGCGATGCAAAAAAATCTGGGCTATAAAAACGATAAGTGCTGAGATGAAAAAGTTTCATTATTTTGTATTTTATACCTTTGTTATCAAATTACTTGAGACTACCAGCTTAATCCTCTGAAACTTTTTTGATAAGTTTGTAATAAATACTTGGAGCAAAGCGCATACTGGCAAGTGGTTTTTGTAACCTCTTTTCTAAACCAACGAGTGTTTTAGTCTTAAAGATTTTCTTCATAGTTTGACTACGAAGATTGGAAACAGAGAGGATATCAGTAATTTCAAAACCAGATTTTCTAAAAAGATCCTCAACATAGGCGGGATGATAATTATAAAAACCATCTTTATCAATATTTTTTAGATTGGAAGGTTTTTTATCAAAAGGATTGACTTTGGATTTCTTAAACCAATAACGGAATATCTTAGGGAGAGTACGCTTATTCGCGACTTCGATCACTGCAACGCCACCTGGCTCGAGAATACGATAAAGTTCTTTAATAACAGCAGGGAGATCGGCAAAATGGTGAGTAGCGCGAACCATTAAAAGACATGAGAACTCGTTGTCTTTGAATGGAGTATGATAGATATCACCTTGGACAGTTTTTACACGATCACCGAATTCCTTTTTTGCTTGGTCAAGTTCAGTTTTGGAGTAATCGAAAATCGTAGAGGATTTTGCTCGATTGAGATACTCTTTAGCGAGACGACCATAACCCCCAGCTATATCTACGAATTTATCCATTTTTCGTGGAAGTAAACGTCTAATTGCGAGACGATCTGCCATATCTTCATATTTACGATCGGCATCCTCCCAGAAAATTTTTTTATAATCATAGCCGTTATAATCAGAAACGACTTTTTTATTTTGCTCTGTCATGGTGATAATTATACCATGTAGTGAAAACTAAATTGAGTCTCGAATTTCAAAAATAAGCTTCAAGTAGTTCCTATTAAAATATGACGGGAAAATCCTATAACTAATTATCTTTGGGACGAATATTACGAAAGAGAATTTTATTTAATTTTTCAAAGAATGGTTGAACTTCTTCAAGGTCGAGCAAGAAACTGGCTGCAAAATAAATAATCATGGAAACAATTGAGATGATAAGAAATTTAGGAATCGTTACAAAAATAGAATTATCAATAGCCCGAAGCGGTATAAACTTAGTTAGGATATAGGCTGAAACACCAGTAACAATAGTTGCGATAAGCATACGTGAAAAGGCAGACCAAAAACTTTTATTGAGTAAGTTTTGACGAGATTTTTTCTGTAAGATAAAAAGTAAAATAAAAATTTCAAGAACTGCGCCAATAGATTGTGCCCAACCAAGACCATCAGGACCAAAACCGATCATACTAAAAATTACAGAGAGGATCATAGTAAAGCCAACAGCAACAATACTGACGATGAATGGAGTTTTGGTATCCTGTCTAGCGTAAAAGCCACGAGAGGCGATATGAAAAATTGATTGAGCAAAAATAGCGAGAACAAGAGAGCCTAAAATACTAGCGATCATCGGTTGTCCACCATTTTTAACAAAACTCACAACATAGCCACGAGCGAAGAAAGCAATAACAGAGACTGGTAATGAAATCCAAATAATCATCCTGAGAGCTTTACGAAAAATATCGTCAAATCGTGTGGTATCTTCGCTATTAGTTTCTTCAGTGAGTTTAGGAAAGAAGGCAGTAGAAATAGCAACACCGATTAGATTAACTGGCATTTGATGAAGACTGTTAGCCTGCTGAAAAGAGCGTAAAGCTCCTTTACCCATACGAGAAGAGAGATTAGTAGCGAGAATAGAATAGACATAATCAATGCCCTGATCAAGAGATCTAGCAGGAAGCAATTTAAGTACAGCTTTAAAACCCAGATTCTTCCAATAAATCTTAAACTGGTAATCAAAGCCTAGACCAAATAAACCAACGAGACTAACGAAGATTTGTAGGATGGCGCCAAAAACAACACCAAGAGCGACCCCCATGATGCCGCCTTCAAAGAGTTGAATACCAAAAAGATTGATTCCATTTGTAAAAACCGTGATGCCGATTAGGATGCCGACATTATAGAGAGCAGGGGCGAGTGAATAGAATACAAAACGCCCGACTGCCTGCTGAATGGAATTTAAAACTGTCGCAATGCTAAAAAGAAAGGGGTTAATAGCGATGACTCGCATCATATTGATGGCAAGGATAGTACCAGATTCGTCAAGCCCTGGACCAACGATATAACGAACTAGAGGATCTGCAAAAATCATAATGAGGATACTAGAAATAAGAGTAACTATAGCCATTAGATTGAGGATTGAGGAGCTTAATTCCCAAGCCGACTTCTTATTGCCAGAGGCGAGGCGCTGATTAAAAACTGGGATAAAACTGACGGCAAGAGCGCCCGATGTCAGAATAAAAAACATAAAATCAGGGATAGTAAAGGCAGCAGTGTAGGCGTCGATACCAGTAGGGTAAGTATCAAGATAGTAAGAATTAAGAAGACGATCGCGAAAAATACCAAGGAGAGCGGAAATTAGGGTACTGACACTGAGGAGGAGAGCCGCATATTTGACACTTAATTTACTATTAGCCATGGCGACTACAGAACGGAACTGGAATTTTTTCATTACTTATTATTATACATGATTCTGCTTGGTAGCTGGACGAGAGTTTTATTTTTTTATTAATCATTAAATGATATAATGAGTGGGTGAAGTCAAGAAATCTTGTACTGATTGAAAAATTTGGGAAAGAAATTTTAAAATCGAAGAATATGCAACGCGAAAAGCGATTTATTCAACATGCTAATGTTTCAACTTATGATCATTCCCTTCATGTAGCAGAAATGAGCTTAACATTGGCTCATCTTTTTCGATTTAAACTAGACGAAGAATCCTTGGTACGAGGAGCTTTGTTACATGATTTTTTTCTTTATGATTGGCATGACAAAACGGCAATGCCAAAGGCACATGCTTATCTACATCCTTTAATTGCTTATGATAATGCGAAGAAAGAATTTAAACTTAATATTATCGAGAAAAATATAATACAATCACATATGTTTCCAATCGGGATCGTGATGCCAAAATATCGAGAAAGTTGGATGGTAGTAATGGCGGACAAGATCTGTACAGTCAACGAAGTAACCTCACATTTACGACTACGAATTGCAATATTACTTTTAAAGCAATTTAGTTAATGATGTATATAAAAAATAAAATTTACAAAATCAATAAGTCTAACAATAAAAAAGAACCCTAGGGTTCTTTTTTGTAGGCTTATTCGTGTAATTTTGCACGTTCTGGTAGAGTTGCGCCATCAAAGATATCTTTAAGATCTTCCTCTTCGAGAGATTCTTTTTCAAGCAGTGCATCTGCAACGCGGTCAAGTATCTTACGATTAGCTTGTAAAACAAGTTCCGCGCGCTTAGCTGCTTCGTTGGTGAACTGAGCAATCTCTTCATCGATCAACTCTGCGGTTTTTTCTGAATAAGGTTTGCCAGTGCTAATAGTGTAATAACCTGTATCTTCCGATGGAAAAACAAGATTGCGAGTTTTATCACCCATACCTTCGCGAGTAATCATTTCTTTACTAAGTTCAGCAACATGTTGTAGATCTGAGGCAGCTCCAGTTGTAATATTATCAGTGCCAAAAATAATTTTTTCGGCAATACGACCACCCATGGCACGAGCCAAGACGTCTTTAAGTTCATAGATATTCTTGTAACTACGATCTTCAGGCGGAATAAACCAAGTAACACCGCCGGTATGTCCGCGAGGGATGATAGTAATCTTGTGTACTGGATCAGAATCTGGTAAAACATGACCCACGACTGCATGTCCAGCTTCATGATATGCCGTGATTTTACGTTCGTTTTCATTCATGACCTTCGATTTGCGTTCAGGACCGATGGCAACACGTTCGAAAGCCTCTGTAACATCAGCACCAGTGATCTCTTTATGTCCCTCACGAGCAGCAGTAATAGCAGATTCATTTGCAATATTAGCAAGGTCAGCACCAGAAGAGCCAGCAGTTTTGGCAGCAAGTGCATCTAAATCCACATTTTTAGCAGTTGGCTTATTTTTGAAATGAACTTTAAGGATTTCTAAACGATCCTTACGTTCTGGCAGAGTTACATCAACGTGTCGATCAAAACGACCTGGACGAAGCAAAGCTTTATCGAGCATATCAACACGGTTAGTAGCAGCGATAACAATAACACCGGACTCATTATCAAAACCATCCATTTCGACAAGGATCTGATTGAGAGTTTGCTCATCTTCACGACCGGCACCACCACGAGCATCACGCTTATGTGCGACAGCATCAATCTCATCAATGAAGATGATACTTGGAGCATTCTTTTTGGCTTTACTGAAAAGATCGCGGACACGAGAGGCACCAACGCCAACAAACATTTCAGCGAATTCGGAACCCGAAATACTAAAGAATGGAACATTAGCCTCGCCGGCTACGGCACGAGCCATGAGAGTTTTACCGGTACCTGGATCACCAGCTAGAAGAACACCGCGAGGGATTTTTGCACCGAGCTTCTCATATTTTTTAGGATTTTTGAGAAAATCAACAATTTCAGAAAGGTCTTGCTTAGCAGCTTCATTTCCTGCGACGTCTGAAAAAAGTACACGTTTTTTGTCTGGACCGTAGAGTTTAGCACGTGCTCTGCCAAAACCCATATTTTCCTTATTGATACTCTGTGCTTGACCGAGTAAACGGCTGAAAAGAAAAATTGCAATGGCAATTGGAATGGCAATCGTGAGAATATTAATGATGAGTTCAGTATAGTTGATCGGCTCAACATAATTAATAGTTGGATACTTTTCTTGGCATTTTTTGAGGTCATCACCAGATTTATCAGAACAATGATTAACTAAACCTTGCTCATAAAGAGTACCGGAAGAATCCTTACGGGAAGTTTCAGTGGGGACGTCTTTATCTTTTAAAGTAATCTCAAGTTCATTGCCAGAAACAGTGATACGCTTAATGTTGCCATGTTCGTCATTGGCACGTGCGATCACATCCGAAAGTGGAACTTCTTTCATTTTGAGATTATTTGAGTTAAATAAATTAAAACAGTAGGCAAGGAAAAGGATCGAAAAAAGAGTGAATATAATCGAGCGAAGAGTGTTCGATTTGTTTTTCTTATTTAAATTAAGTTTTGGCTTATTGCCAGTTGAATTCTGAGTCTTCATTAATCTCCTTAAATTGGTCTTGCTAGAAAATTGGATACATGTCTCTTGGTCAATTTGCAGACTTTTGGTCTATAAAACTGACAGGAACAGATAGTAATATATTAACATATCATTGCATTTTTAGGGGAGGTGTGGTAAATTTGACTGTAGCGGGGCGTGGCACAGTTGGTAGCGCGCGGCGTTTGGGACGCTGAGGTCGCAAGTTCGAGTCTTGTCGCCCCGACCACTATGAATTAGAACGACTATATCGGTCGTTTTTTGTTGTACTAGAATATTTCAAACGAACTTGCGGAACGTCCCAAGGGATAAACGCAAGTTCGAGTCTTGTCGCCCTGACCAATCAAGGAGGAAAAATAAAGAAAACTTGTTTTCTTTATTAAACCGACGCAGATTGGAACGATTTTTGCGAAGCGAAAAACATACCATTATTAAAATACGGCTAGTTGATGGTCGTTTTTTAAAATTTAAGTTCACGTGTTTTATCTAGATCAATACCTCTCTCTAAATATAACGTTTGTATATCCTTTGTGGTTATATCCTCTTCTTTGAATCCCAATTTTTTTGCATATTTTTTAACATCTTCTTCCTTGTTCGATTCAATTTCAAGTATATATCCGAGTTGTGGCCAATGGTCTATAGATATTTTGGTATCTTCTATAATAAAATCATCCCTAGTATTCTCTTGATATGATTGATGTAATAAACCCAGTTTCTCGAGAATTATTAATGTCTCCTTAAAATCGCTTACAGTAATTTCCCATTCATTAGTGCCTGATAGCGAGTCATTAATAATTTCCTTTAGTGTCAATGTTGTGTTCTTACCGTCTGTTCTTAGTCTACCCCAACGACCATCAACTTTTGGAATAGAATCAAAAGTATATCGTTTAAAATTATAAAAACCCACTTGTTTAGCGCCCAATTTAGTTATTTTATCCCTAGTTTCCTCTGGATTTATATTTATAATTCTACCTTCAATTTCTACAGACATAAAATCTTCCTAATTATAAAATAAGTATAACATCAATTAAAAAAAAGACCTGCACAGAGATTTATTATCAAAAAATATATTAACCACACTCATCAGTAAAAAATCCTATAGCCATCAGATCATAATATTAAATCTCATCATGTATTTGCAATGAGAAAAATGACTCATACGGCATGTTAGATACAGTAAATAATAGCGAGAGTCTCTTGTGTTTTAAATTGCTTGATTTGATAACCATGATTTTTTATCCACTCGTCAACAGCACGAGCAGAGCCTGGAAGTTCGGGGTTATTATAATCATGTACAACAACAATACTTCCCTTTTGAAGTTTTGATTCAATTAGATGTAGACTAGTTTTAATTGAGGAGTAGAGATCACCATCGAGAAAAGCAAAGCTGATTTTTGAAGGAAGATCCTGATTTTTGTCCAATTCTTCAAAAAAAGCTTTTTTGATTTTAGGAAGCGTGAGATTTAAACGTTTGAATTTATCAAGTACTTCCCTTTTAGTGACGAACAATTCACCAGATCTAAATTGATCACCAGCCGCGGAGCTATCTTCTTTAGTTTTAGATGGAAGACCGGCAAAAGAATCGTATAGCCAAAGTGTTTTTGGAGGGCGGATTTCGCGTTGGAGGAGAACTGAGGTATCACCGCGATAACAACCAAACTCAACAATGTCGCCTTCAACGTTTTGATTTAAAGTTTTTCGTAATAAATCTAATATTATATTCGTCTCAGTTTGAGAAACCTGCGAGACCGCATCGGAGTTTGATGAACTATGTTTTGTCATGATTTTACTAATTTGAGTATTTTATAAAATTGCATGGTTAGATTAATGATTACTTTTTTCTTAAAAATATGGCAGTAACAAATCCAGCGAGAGAGGCAGATATAATGTCACCCATTGTATCATCAATTCCTGGCGCGTTTAACTCTTGCATGTGTCCACCAAAAAGTTTGTCATAAGAAAATTCATAACATTCCCACATTGCGGCTGTAAAAACGACAAAACAAACAATAAAAAGCAAAGCAAAACCAGAACTATAAACTTTACGTTTAATGATAGATTTACCAGAGGAACCAGTTTTAGATTCTAGGATTTTACCAGAGTGATCAGTGGCTTCTTTACCATCATAAAACCGATCCAAAATTTCTTTAGCGCCAAAGGCAGCAAAGACACCACTTAAAGTATGAACAATTTTGTCGTAACTCGGATTTCCCATAATGATGATAGTTTTATACCAATCAAGATCGATACCAAGAACCATCGCAATAACTAGGAAGCCATCATAGATAAGCTGAAGTTGTGTAGTGGTGGAAAGACCAAACTTAGCAAGAAGCTCCGGAATATATGGCAGTAGAATCGTAACTAGATAGCTAGGAAGTTTGTGCCAAGTTGAAGCATCAGCAAAATGAAGAAAAGTGAATGCAATACCAAAGATACTAATTACAATTTTCAAAAGCCAATTTATTTTCTCTTTTGGCGAAAGCTTGAGATATTTCTTAAAGAGGTTATTCATGATAAAAGTCCTTTTATAAATAATAGATATATCATATTAGAGTTTTTATATCTTATGTAATTATATCGCTTTATGAGAGAATCAAAAATACCCCAGATGGGGTATTTTTGTTGTTTTGGAAGTCTTTGATTGTTTTATTTATCGACAACTTCGCCTTCGACTGGTTCGCCATCAGCTGGCTTTTCAGATGATCCTGCAGAGCCTGCCTGTCCTGCATTGGATGCAGATTGATAAAGTTTTGCACCGATTGGCATGATTTTATTTGAAAGTTCTTTTACAGCTTCCTCGTATTTACTGGAGTCAGCATTTGTATCTTTGAGAACTTCTTTAGCTTCGTCTACTGCCTTTTTAATTGTCTCTTTATCTTCATCTGAAATCTTATCTTTATACTCGTCTGGCATCTTTTCATACTGATATACAGTCTGTTCAAGCTTGTTTTTAGCGTCGATAGCCTCACGTTTCTTCTTGTCTTCATCAGCATGGAGCTCGGCATCCTTTTGAGCTTTCTCAATATCTTCCTTTGACATATTGCCAGAGTTTTGAATTGTAATGCTCTGTTCCTTACCAGTACCTTTATCACGTGCGGTAACGTTCAAAATACCGTTGGCGTCAATATTGAAAGTTACTTCGATTTGTGGGACGCCACGTGGGGCAGGAGCAATACCATCAAGGATGAAACGACCAAGAGATTTATTATCTGCCGCCATTTCACGTTCACCCTGTAAGACATGAATTTCTACTTGTGGTTGATTATCAGAGGCAGTAGAGAAAGTCTCAGATTTAGAAGTTGGGATAGTAGTATTACGTTCGATGAGCTTTGTAGAGACACCACCCATGGTTTCAATACCAAGCGAAAGCGGAGTAACATCAAGAAGGAGAACATCCTTAACATCACCTTGTAAAACACCACCTTGAATTGCAGCACCAACAGCAACGACTTCGTCTGGGTTTACGCCTTGCATTGGCTCTTTACCGAAGATTGATTTAACTTTTTCGACAACAGCTGGCATACGAGTCATACCACCAACCATAACAACTTCGTTAATATCGGAGGTTTGCAATTTTGCATCTTTCAAAGCTTTCTCGACTGGTCCTGCAAGTCGATCAAGAAGTGGTGCAACTAGCTCTTCCATCTTTGAACGGGTAAGCGTGTATTCAAAGTGTTTTGGACCGTCAGCATCGGCAGAAAGGAATGGAAGGTTGATTTCAGTTTCTTTAGCTGATGAAAGTTCCTTTTTAGCTTTTTCAGCTTCATCCTTAACACGTTGCATGGCGGCGGCATCGTTTCGAATATCGATACCGGATTCATCTTTGAATCGATCACAGAGGAAATTAACAATAATATTATCAAAATCTTCACCACCGAGATGGGTATCACCATTAGTTGATTTTACTTCAAAGACACCATCGCCAAGTTCAAGAATAGAAACATCAAAGGTACCACCACCAAGGTCAAAGACAACGATCTTTTCCTCATCCTTCTTTTCTAGACCGTAAGCTAGAGCAGCGGCAGTAGGTTCATTAATAATACGTTTAACTTCAAGACCGGCAATCTTACCAGCATCCTTAGTAGCTTGACGTTGAGAATCATCGAAGTAAGCTGGGACAGTAATAATTGCTTCGGTGACTTTCTCACCAAGAAAGGCTTCAGCATCAGCTTTGATTTTTGAAAGAATCATGGCAGAAATTTCTTCAGGTGTATAGGTTTTACCATCCATTTCAACGGCTACACCATCACCTTTTTTAACAATTTTGTAAGGCATGATGCTGAGATCACGTTGGACTTCTTTATCCTCAAATTTACGTCCAATTAAACGTTTAATACCATAAATGGTGTTCTTTGGGTTAGTTACACGCTGACGTTGGGCAACTTTTCCTACAAGACGTTCACCTTTTTTTGTAACGGCGACAACGGATGGTGTGGTACGATCACCTTCAGCATTGGTAATAACTTCCGGTTTTCCGGCAACCATGTACGCAAACGCAGAGTTTGTTGTACCAAGGTCAATTCCAATAATTTTACTCATTATTTACTCCTTTTTTATTATTTTATCATTTAGCGCTCGTCATATTTCATTGCTAAGTTACTTAGAGTATAGTCCATTAGCACTCTCATGTCAAGACTGCTAATTTATGATTTTAACAGGGGTAAATGAGAAAAATATTAATTATTTATGAAAGAAAATTTTACGAATTATAACTAGAATTTCATTTTTAAACTGAAAAATTGCAATACCAAGTCCAACCACTGCAGAACCTGCTACTGCTTTAGCTCCGTTAAAATCCTTTTTCTCGTTTTTCTTATCTTGATTGCCTAATTCTGGTACTTCGACCGGATTTTCTGCACCTGTATTTTGGTGTTTTTTGCGGCAGCGATTGGTTTCTGGATGACGTTCATAGCCTTCTTTGCATGGCTTTAACTCATGTTCTTTTTCAGGATTTTTACAGCGGTTAGTGACAGGATTAAGAATTTTCCCTTCAGGACAGGTTTTTGGACCTGTAGTTGCAGCAACTTTATGGCAACGTCCAGTTTTGGGATTACGAACTTGGTCAGATTTACAAGGTTTTTTATCGGTCGTTGTTTGATTTTTATTGCAGCGGTTGGTGATCTTATTGAGAAAATAGCCAGCTGGACAGGTTTTTGGTATCTGACTTTTTACCTTATTACAACGCTTGGTGGCGGGATTTAAGACATATCCTGGTGAGCATGTCTTTGAGCTACTCGGACGGTTTGAACTCTGTTTAGGTTTATTTTGAGAATTTTGATTTTGTGATTTTTGGTTACCTGATTTTGAATGATTTTGGTTTGTTTTGCTAGAAGGTTTTTTCACGGGGATTTTATTACAGCGATAAGTCTTTACATTTAAAAAATAACCTTTTGGGCAAGTTTTCACTTTTTGCTCTGGTATTTTATTACAGCGTTTGGTTTTTGGATTAAGATATTTTCCTTTTGGACAAGTTTTTTCTTCTTTAACAACATTCTTACCTTTAGCATCTGAAGGAGCTTGGAGAGCTGAGGTTGATTGTACAAAGTTTATAGTCGAAAAACTAAACATTAAAGCAAAAAGATAGATAAGATATTTTAGCTTTCGCTCCCTAATAGTTTTTTGTTTTTTCTGGTTTCGATCGAAAATATTTTTAGGCTTAGTAATTTTCTTCAATTTAGTATTTGCTACTATTTTTTGTATGGTAGTAAACAATGGTTTGTGCATAGTATTACCTCATTTAATTTCTAATAAGCTCAATGTAAAGATTTTGTGTTTAAATGACAAGCATAAGTATTTTAGATCAGTTCATATATAGATAAGAATCTGTAAAATATCTAGGATAACATAAGCAAGATATAATCTAGCATAAGCAAAATATGTTATAATTTGGTTATGGAAGGTCTCACTATGTTCTCTGCACTAGGTGTAATAATTTTGGCAGCAATTGCCCATGCATCGTTACAGATGAATTTAGGATCTTTACTTCTCTTATATCATGAAAGTCTTGGCAAACATCTAAAAAAGCGGACAAAATTCTTAGTAACGAATTATGTTTTAGGTGTATCTTTTTTGGTCATGATGGCACTTGCTGCGACCTCTTATTTTATTTATCTATTTTTTGGTTCAAGTCTTTCCACAATTTGTTTAGTGATTTTAGTGGGAATTCTGGTTGCATTAACTCTTTGTATTTGGTTTTTTTATTATCGAAGTGGTCGTTCAACAGAGTTGTGGTTACCAAAACCAATTTCAAGATATATTACTAGAAGAGCTAAGCAAACGGATAGCAACATTGAAGCTTTTGCTTTAGGTTTACTAGCAAGTTTCGCGGAAACTCCTTTTGTGATCGTATTATTTTTAGTAACAGCAGATAGTTTACTAAAACTCTCAGTTGAATTACAGATTAGTATGTTTTTTATTTATACTTTGATTGCGATTTTGCCTTTGGTTTTTTTACGAATTGCTATAAAACACGGCAATACTGTAGTGGAAGTACAAAAATGGCGTCTTAAAAATAAAACTTTTATGAAGGTGCTTTCTGGTTCACTATTTGTGACATTGGCTATTTTCTTAACCGCATTTAGGATTCTGCAAAAATGAAGAAGGTTACGAAAAAAGTGCAGTTTTCTGGGATACAGCTAGCCGACGACATAAAAAGAGAGGCAAGAGTACTAAATATTCACCCTGGGGCTGCAGAATTAATTGCTGGAGAAGTTACTAAAAAAATTGAGAAGTGGATTATGGATAAACCAACAATTACCCAATCTGATATGGATCGTAAAATTATTACAGAAGTTAAAAAATATAATAAAGATCTTGCTTTTATTTTGGGAGAGAGGAATAAGCTAATATGAAAAAATATGATTATGATTTGATAGTGATTGGTGGTGGAGCAGCTGGTATGGCTGGGGCAATGATGGCAACCGCAAATGGGAAAAAAGTGGCGATTATTGAAAAAAATCTGATCGGAGGACGAAATACGATTCATGGTTTCACTCAACTAATTGCTTCAAGATTTTCTCAGTTGTTGTATCGAGCACGTGAGGGTGCAAGTTTTGGGCTTAATTCAGATCATCTAAAAGTTAATCTGCCATCAATGTATAGTGAAATCCAAAATAATACCGAAACCTACATCGAGATGAGAAAAAAAGAGCTGAAAGAGGCGAAGATCGATATAATTCAGAGTTTGGCTAGATTTATTTCACCAATCGAAGTGGCGATTGACGATCGGACACTGACAGCAAAGAAATTTTTAATCGCAACAGGAACCAATCTTTATACTGACGAGATTACTGGACTTCTAGACGTCGATTATTTAACTTCATCTGAAATTTATTTAGGATTACCAAGAATTCCTAAAGTAGTACTCGTTGTTGGTGCAGGACAAGATGGAGTGGAGGCTGCAGAATTTTTAGCTAACCTAGGAAGTTCAGTGATATTAGTGGATATGGATGAAAGGATTCTACCAAAAGAAGATCCTGAAGTAGCAAAAATTATTGAAGCGAAATTTAACCGAAAAAAGAATATAAAAATTCTGACGGAAACTAAAGTTGTTGCACTTGAAAATGATGGAATGCAAACTTTACCTACTGGTAGAAAAACAAAAGTAATAAGAGCGATTTTAGCACGTGGCGAACAGAGAAAGTCAGTGAGAATAGAAACTGTGGTGCTTGCAATCGGGCAGAAACCAGAGCTAGATCTTGGACTGGAGAATGCTAACGTAAAATACGAAACGACAGGGATTGTTGTCTCAAATCAGATGCAAACTTCAAATAAAAACATTTTTGCCGCAGGAGGAGTGTCGTTTATAAAAGAAAATAAAAAAATCAGCGATATTTTATTTAGTTCATACGAAAAAGATAGTTATGAAGGGGCAATTGCGGCGTCAGTGGCATTTAATGGGCGTAGCAAAACAATAGTTGAGAATAATGGTTTTGTACGAATGACTAATATATATCCAAAAGTTGCAAGTATTGGGATGACAGAAGACCAATGTATTTTATCAGGAATAAAATATACGGCTGCAATTTCAGGCTTAACTCAAAAAACTGCAACTTGGAGTCCAAGTGCTGAAGATGGTTTTGTAAAAATTCTCTGCAATCGCGAGAAGAAAATTTTGGGTGCAACGATTGTCGCCCCCAATGCAGATATTTTAATGCAGGAAATTAGTTTAGCAATGCGAAATGGATTATCGGTGGTGGATATTGCAGCAGCACCACATGTAGGGATGAGCCTAGCAGAAGCCGTGCGAGTCACTGCACGAAAACTACTGTAGATCTATTATTAAATAGCTCAAAGGGTTGACAGACGATATTGTTACAATTATAATTGGGGTGTTCATCGCGGGGTAGAGCAGACTGGTAGCTCGTTTGGCTCATAACCAAAAGGTCGTTGGTTCAAATCCAACCCCCGCCACCATATTAAAGATTATAGGGAGCATCGATGCTCTTTTTTTGTTTTATTTGTTATTCATACACTATCAGAAGCGACTATAGCCAGAACTCTCCTTGAAATCTGGACAAGTATCTTTAGTTCCATCAGTCACTGTCCAACAATTGATTGTGGTGTAGAAAGTTTTTCTAGTACTGCTATTTTTGTCGTCGTTTAACTGGATTGTAAATTCTGGATATGGGAAATAAGTATCTACCAATTCAACACGACTCTCTACACGACGATAAAGGTCATTGGCACGACCAGTGGAGTCGACTCTTGCTTGGACACCAGTGAAATTAATTGATTCACGTTTTGAATTGTATAAAGAAACAGAAAAATCAGTTTCTGGTGCGCCATAAGGGAGATTGAGCAAGAGGAAGGTAGTTGCAGGATTGCGGTCAGTACTGTTTCGATAAGTATTCGGAACTTCAAAAGTAACCGAACAGAAGAAAGTGCCTTCTTGACAATATACAGGAAAGAGATGGTTGTTATTTTTATCAAAGGTTTCAGCGACATCTTTTGCAGAAAACTCTGTTGCGTACTTTACACTATCTGTTGGCTTAAAGAAGAGCATGGCGCGGTTTGTACTATTTTCACTGCTGGCAATATTAAATTCACCAAGATTAAAATTACGATCAGACTGGAAGAAAGCTGCGGAAATAAATGGCGGAGCCATAGAATGCTGTCCGCTTGGAAGATAATAATCGCTATTATCCCAAGACAGATGACCACCACTACGCAAGAGAGCTAGGTAGTTTGTGTCTGAAAACCATTTTATAGTTACGTATTTCAAATCTTGTATCTGGTCAGATCTCAAAGGAACAATTCGCGTCCTCGTATCAGAGCTTAGAGTTGAGCGATAATCGGCAAGATCTTCTTGCAGGGTAACACATGTATAAGCTTGTAATTTTGAGGCGGCAGAGCCACCATCTTGACTAGAATCCTTCACTTCTTGAATAGTAACACCATGCTGGTCATCAATGGTACGTCCGAGAACGTTTGATACGGTACTACAATCTTGTTTACGAATACCATCTTGCATTGCTGAAATAATTTTGCCACATCTATCGCCAGAGCTAGCAGTAAAACCTTTGTTCAAACAATCGTGATATTTTAAGAGTGCAACTTTTGCATCTTCGATACCAGCAAGTGCAGAATCATAAGCAGATTTCGAAAGATTAGTGTTGGTAGTTTGGTTGACCTCGGAAAGAATTAGACGAGTGAATCCCAAAGTAATGATACTGAAAAGAATAATTGTAAACATAGTAACAATCATAGACGTTGCGCCTTTGCGGGTTTTTATTCCGGTTTTTACTAGATCCGGATGAGTATTATGGTCTGTAATATTATTATCTATTTTTTGAGTACGTTTCAGATTGTGAAGACGTTTAATTGAAAGAAATCGCATCATTCTCCTTTTCGATTTTGGCCAGTTGATCTTGCCGCAAAATTAAATTTATTAATTGCACAATAAGTAAAATCGGTGGTTAAACCATCGGAAGGTGGAGCCTTACAAAAATCCCCGATACCAGTGATATCGATGCTACCACGCTCAGTGCCAAGAATGAAAGTGCCAGAATAGAATGAATGAAGAGTTACTGTATGTTGTGTTGGTGGAAATATAACAAAATCATAAAGGACAAGGCGATCATCAGATTTGTTGAGTAGCTCTATGATATTTGCATATTTCATATAGAAGTTACTCTTGTTGTGGTCGTATCCGTAGGTAGGTACGCCAGTAGTGTAGCTTAAAGAATGTTGATAACAAAGTTCACGATTACTATCTTCAATTTTTAGTAATTTAAAATTATCGTTACTAAACATTCCCTCACTGGTTGCTGCTTCATAAGAAGCACGACTACCGGAAGTAATCTCGTAGTCCTCAGAATTTAGTGCATATCCAGTATTCCAAATATAGCTGTGTCTACCCGTACAAAATACACCGTTGAGTGGAACATTATGTAGAAGAGCACCTGTAGACTTAATACGAACCGAGCCATAATTTTGCTGATAAGTGAAAATTCTCGCATTATCTTTTAGACATTTCTGCATCTCATTTTTATCAGAGGCATACCATGTACGACAGATGTCCGATAAAGAACGTGCTGGGGCAGCAGCAATCGTGCGAGAAAGATCATCAACAATTAAACGCCCAGTGGAGTTGACTGAACGCACAACTAATCCTTTTTGGTAGGTAGTGGAAATATGAATAGTAACGATTGAAACCATAATCAATAAAGATGCAACAAAGGCAAGACCTACAGAAAGTTCAATAAGTGTAAAACCGGAATGAGAGTTTAGATCGTTAGATTGTTTATTATTCTTCTTAAATATGTTCATACTAATCCTTTTTTACATGTTCCGGATTATAAAGTCGAATAATAGTACTGATTGTGGACGGGATGTTGCGACCTGGACCATACCAACATGTACGAATATGAAAATCATAATATTCTGGAAGATTTTGATCAAGTGTAGCATTATCCATTGTTTTTGGATCACCAATTCTGGTAACATCACGAGTACCAATCACCCAAATCCCCTCAATTCTATATGGAGTATTATAAAGTGGCGCAGTATACGCATTATCACCGGCATTTAATTCGTTGAGATTGCCAGAACTATCACTACCACTTGATTCTCCAACTCTTGAGGAATTTGAAAAAATAATTCGAGGATATAAAGTGGTTTCTTGAAATAGGTCCGGTTTTTCCTTGGCAGAGATAATTGTTGATTCAGGATTACTCGGATCTAGTTTACGCGTATTAATAACAAACGCCTTATCCGTAAAGATATTGTGAACATCACCAGTGTTGTTACTTGGGTCATAATACTGCCTACAACTTGCTTCATTATACTTTGAAATATGTATTGGATTATTATTAAGTCCATTTTGTGTAAGTGATAAACGATTCCAGAGGTTACGATATTCCTGCCACTTGGTTGGGTCTATATTTTGATCACGAACTAATTCACGCTCGGAAAGAAAAGAGTTATGGATGAAGCGAATAGCTTCAGCTTGAGCTTCAATTTCATTGCGTGCCATGGAAACTTCTAAAGCTCCTTGCATAAGAGAGAGATTGCGATTCATAAGACCAATAGAAATAATGGTGATAAGCGAAAAAATAGAAAAGCAAAAAATAATTTCTACTAGTGTGTCGCCGCGACGAGATTGTTTCTTCACCTTATTCCCTTTTTGTTTTAAAAATCTTAACATAACCATTATTATTATACGCCTTATTCGCAGGGATTATCAGGTCCATCTATATTTACTAGCTCTATGGCTGATGAATTACTGCCATTTGCTTTAATACGAATTGGTCGACGATTTTTAGGTGCAAGCGGAATGTCTTCTGATGATAGACAAAGATTAATGTCTTGCTTTTTCTGCATTTTAGAATTTTTTAATTCAGTATGCAGTGCAGACTGAGAGTTACCAAGTTCACCAAGAGCACTATATAGGAGAGAATCTGTTGCGTATGGTCGGAATTGTTCAAGTTTAATAGATTCACAAGATTGATTAACAGCATTACGATTTACATTTTCGATGAATTGTTGCACGTCAAAAGTTTGGTCAGGTTGGTCGTAAATGTATGTATGTACCGTACCGGAGAGTGGGGAACGTACAATCATGATGGCACCGCGAAAGAGCTGATGATCTTTTGGTTTCTCAATTCGTGCTTGCCACTGTGGAGTATAGGAAGACTCTTGACCTGCATAATTTACTCGACAAGTATTATTTTCACTTCTTAAAGTCACTACATTTGCCCTAACGGCTTTGAGTGAATTAAGCGCATTATCACCAAGTGAGTTTTCGATATTCATTTGTCCTGTATAAACCTGCCCAATGATGTCATACATATGTACTTTGGTATTAGGAGCACCAGTTTTAAGATCTATTTCACCAAAAGTAATTAACTTGCCATAGATTGCACAACGACTACGACCTGGAAAATTATCAGTATCTGTATTAGTAGTAAGATGACCATTTTCATCCCAAAGTGAATTAATCGTACATGAATATCCGGTTTCCTCTGTATTGAGTCTTGGATTTTGAACGTTGATAGTAGACGAATAGGCACTACGTAAGTAATTTGCAAAATCCGTGTAAGAATCAACAAAGCGACGGCGGTAAATATTACCCATTATCGTACTAAGAATAGCCATAGCGAGTGCTGTAGAGATAGCCAAGACTAGAGTAACTTCAACAACTGTAAAACCTGAGCGTCGACGAGAATCTTTTTGCATACCTTTATTATACATGAGCATTTTAAGTTTTTCCATGAATAACGAAGCTATAGAATAAAACTATCGTGATCCTGATTCATTAGGGATTGCATTATAAGCATCGAGAGCATTTTTTGCTTCTTCTTCGTTCCCTGTTGCCTGATAAAGTTCATAAAGTAGATGATAATAAACTGACTTTCCACTGTTATAAAGATTATCTGGATTATACTGATTAAGCTTATCAGTTGCTTCATTGTAGCGTTCGGCGATGATGTAGGCTTTAATAGTGAAAAGTTTAAGGAGATTCTTTTGATCTTCATCGGTGATATTAGAAGATTCGATATTATCGTTCATGTTTTTTAGTACTTTATCTACATCTATATGACCATCGGAGTCTACTGCATTATCGGAATAATTCACCCCAACGACATTGTCAATGAAATTGGTGGTAGCAAATGGAGTGGCTGTTTTGGCGTCAAAGTTTTTAATGACTTCTTGTTCATGTTGTTCAGAGGCGGCATAGTCAGATTTAAGAGCATTGTAGCTATCGGAACCTTTTGCACATTGGCAATTAACAGAAATTGGATCACTTGGATCAATTAACGCTTTTGTATTATCTTTACGATGTGGCATTTTATGAATGAAATCTACAGCGAGTTTTCCCAAACCGAAGATTATAAGACCAACAATAAGAACTGCACAGATTGAAGAAATAGAAAAAATTAGACGATGCTGTTTTCGCCACTGTTTAAATTGTTGACGTTTGGCCTCCCTTTTTGCTTTTTTCTCAGTTTTTTTGGCAGCTTTCTCTGCTTTTTTTTCTAAAATTCTAGTTCGTTTTTCTTGTCGTTTCTTGTCTTTTTCGGTTAAAGTAAAGGGGTCTGAAGTTGAACCTGCGAGTGTTTGTTTTGCAATATCACTACTGTGAAAAATATTTTTTTCAGCATCTTCCATATTGTTTATGATTATAGACTGCAGCAAGAAAAAAGACAAGAAAAAAGGCGATAGGCGCCTTTTAAACTAATAAAGATTTTTACTTTTTAAAATAACTTGGTGGGGGCGGTTGGGTTCGAACCAACGACCAAGCGGTTATGAGCCGCCTGCTCTAACCCCTGAGCTACGCCCCCAAGTGATTATTATTTTATCATAAACTGATATAATAAGGTATATGGGTGTGCGTTCTAAAAGAGAGCAGCTGCGAATCAGATTCAATAAATTTCGTTTTTGGTTAAAAACGGATGTTTTGAATTTTAATAACTTGTTATTGCTTTCAATCCCATTATTATTTACAGTACTCCTAATCGCTTCAGTAGGGTCGATTGCAAAAAACTGGGAATTACAGCAACAAATGAATGCTAAACAGACAGAAATGGAACTATTAAAGCTCGATGTGAATAAAACTAAGTTAGAAAATCAATATTTCGCTTCTGATGAATATCAAGAACTGGAGGCGAGAAGGTTACTTGGTAAAAAATTACCTGGAGAAACAATGATAGATTTACCAAATAATAGTGAGATCGCAAAAAATAAGCATCCAAAATTGACTCTCGACGAGAGAATCGAGGCAAGAAAATTATCGAACTTTGAGCAATGGCTAGAGTTTTTATTTGGTACGATGAAGAATAATCAGACAAAATAAACAGATTATTTTAGTTGGTTGCTGAGATTGATGCAATAAGAGAAGTTTTTATTGATAACAATTTTACAAATATTTGTTGCAAAGGTTCTGGACCTTAACGGTGGTCATACAACATTCAGAACCTATGCAACATTTCAGCAGGAGTTCTATACTCTAAACT